>ENA-UONZ01002962-UONZ01002962.1-human-gut-metagenome-genome-assembly--contig:-C93old-NODE-2962-length-11900-cov-27.696665_pt1 | contig 11900 bp, 9 predicted proteins | sample MGYA00242468_ERZ724015 | MGnify/ENA metagenome assembly ERZ724015
ATTTTGGCAACGCAGATGCCGTGCCGCAGCCGCCGGAGCGGTGCTTAAGCCGTCAAGCGGGAATTGTGCGGTGTTGCCGTAAAAATCCGGCCGCTGCCTGAGGTAGAAACAGGACGCGAGGGCACACAAACCCCGAAGCGCGATGCGGGTCGCCGCAAGAGGATACCGCAAAGAGGATAACTCACGCACAACTTTATGAAACACTGCCGCCAAGAACGGCTCCAAAAACGTTAAATAATTTGTTTTTCAAAAAGGAGGAAAACAATGAAAAAGACACTTGCACTTGGTATGGCTGCTGCCATGACCGCAACCCTGCTCGCCGGATGCGGCGGGTCCTCTAGCTCTGCTGCTTCCTCTGCCGCTGCTTCTACAGCCGAAAGCACCGCTTCCTCTACTGCGGCTGCTTCCACTGCGGAGAGCACGGGCAGCTACACTGATTATTCTGCGGGCTTCCCGGAGAATGTCACCATCCAGATCCCGGTTTATGACCGCGGCTTTGAAAACTGGAACCCCACAGACAACTACTACACCCGCTGGATCCAGTCCGAGTTCGGCGATAAGTATAACGTTACCGTCAAATACGTTGCCATCGCCCGCTCCAATGAGGTGCAGGACTTTAACCAGATGATTGCCGCCGGCAACGCCCCCACCATTATCTTCCATTATGATATGCCTGCTGCTGTCAACTACTGGTCCGAAGGTGCTGAGCAGCCCATCGATCTGGATGAAGTTGCCTACTATGCCCCTACCTATTGGGATAACATGAAGGACACCATCGAGACCTACGGCAAGCTGGACGGTGAAAATGCTTTCATCTTCGCAGAGCGCGACCCCATCTACTACAACTGGGTCACGCTGATTCGTAAGGACTGGCTGGATCAGGTCGGGCTGGATGTGCCCACCTCCAACGAGGAACTCAAGACCGCCATGCAGGCCTTCAAGGACGCGGGTCTTGGTGTTGAGAACGCTCCGCTGATCACCAAGAGCTTCACCTACTTCTACAACTGGATCCCCGAGGGCACCAGCGATGACGAGCTGGCCCAGTACCTGGATTTGAACGTTGCACCGTTTACTTGGACCGCCACCAAGAATTACCTGCAGGATATGAACGAGAAGTACAACGCAGGCATCGTTGATCCGGAGTTTTACCTGACCACCGATGACACGCTGGCCAAGGGCAAGTTTGTCTCCGGTCAGTGCGCTACGTACAGCTTCTATATGTCCAGCGGCACCGACGTGTTCAGCAGCCTGTTGGCCAACGACCCCAACGCCGAAGTAGCCGTTATGGGTTCTACCGCTTCCGGCACGGTTGCTGAAGGCTTCACCGCACACTATTATGAGTATCCCAGCTACGGCATGATTATGGGCATCAACGCCAACGCCACCGCTGAGGAGCGCGCCGCCACCTATATGTTCCTTGACTGGATGAGCCAGCCCGATAACCTGAAGTACCTCCAGTACGGCGAAGAGGGCAAGACCTATAACGTCGTGGACGGCATCAATGTTTACAACACCGACTACACCGGTGACGACAAGCTGAGCAACAATAATAACAAGGACTACTGGTGCCTCGTTCAGGAGGTCCAGCACTACGGCGACGAGGCCGCTGACCTGCAGGCCAACAAGACAACCCTGGCTCCCGCCGGTTATGATTGGGTTGTCCAAGATGCTTACGACCTGCAAAAGAAGGGCGAGAGCGGCGGTATCATCACCCCGATCTTCTCCAAGGCAGTTCAAGCTACCACCGAATACAGCGCTGACCTGAACAGCCTGTGGCAGGAAGCCTATGTTGACTGCGTTACCTGCAGCCCCGACGAGTTTGAGTCCAAGTATGAGGAGTACTGCCAAGAGTATCTGGATGCCGGTTATCAGGAAATCCTCGATGAAAAGGCAAGCCTGATTGCTGATGGCAATGTCCTGGTTGTCAAGTAAGAAAATTTAAAATCGCGTATACATCATGCGCTGTTGGGGCCGCTGCCGGGCAGCGGCCCCAATTTTTATGCAAAACAACCGTTGCAAGGGACGGTACCTGCACCGACCCGTCAACGCCCACGGAAAGTATATACCATTTGTTGAATGTACAAAGGAGTGTACATAAGATGCAGTTTACATGGAACGTCGCGCAAGGCGTATCTTCCTACAACAAACAAACGGGTTTCGGTTTTGTAATCGGTGCAGTGTACAACGCCAATGCGGCGCTGCGCATTCCGGAAACGAACAGCAGCTTTTTGCCGCAGTGGTGGTACGCGGGTACCGCAATTTGTGATGTGACCTGCACGGAATACGGCGTGCAGGCAACTGCCACCGATGCAGTACGGGCAGAGGACCTGGAATGCCGCAGCCTGCCGGTGTGGTTCCGGGTAGATGTTCCTGCAGAGGGTGTTTACCGTACCAAAATTACCGTGACCGGTACAGATGGAGGGGAAGTGCTGGTATTCATCGGCCGCCGCCGTCTTGTCTGGCGCGGTACACTGGCAGCAGGGGAGAACAAAACCATAACAGCGTATTGCGATGTGTTTCCCATCGTGCCGCGCGGGCAGGTAGATGCCGTGCCAAGTACCGCTGTGAACGTGACGGTTGTGGGGGGCGCACTGGCGGCGGCAGCGGTGGCCGAAGCCCCGGATGTCCGCCGCATCTGGGTGTGCGGTGATTCAACTGTGACCGATCAGACGGCAAATCTGCCCTATGCACCGGGCACAAGCTATTGCGGCTGGGGGCAGATGCTGCCCGCTTATCTGCCGGATGTCTGCATCACCAACCACGCCCACAGCGGCCTGACCACCGAGAGCTTTACGAGCGAAGGACACTGGGATATTGTCAAACCGCGGCTGCGGGCAGGGGATATCTGCCTCTACCAGTTTGGCCACAATGACCAGAAATTGGCACATTTGCAGGCATACGGCGGCTATACCGACCGCCTGCGTACCTATATAAAGGAAGCCCGCACAGCCGGAGCTGTGCCGGTGCTGGTCACACCGCTGGCGCGCAACAGCTGGAAAGATGCCGCACACTATAACGACTTTTTGGCAGATTTTGCTGATGCAGTGCTGACTTTGGGCAAAGCTGAAAATGTGATGGTTCTTGACCTGCACACTTGGGCCATGGCGCTGATGCAGCAGGATGGGCTGGAAACGACTAAGCGGTGGTTTTACCCAGGCGACTATACCCACACCAATGATTTTGGTGCTTATAAAATGGCGGGTTTTGTGGCCCATGCCCTGGGCGATGCGCTGGGGCTGATGGTGACGGATGCCCCGGAGTGGACGCCGACACCGCCGTTTGTACCGCTGGAAGCTCCTGCAGACTGCGCGATTCCTGCGCCGGAAGGCGATCCCTTTGCCGATTACGATGCCACCCGCCCCAACGATACGCTGACTCGTGCCGAAGCGCTGGAACTGGCAATCAAGGCGCTTAAACTGTTTCCCATCAATGTGTACAATGACCTGTACAGCGATATTGTCGGGCATGAAACGTATGCCGGAACCATACAGTGCGCCGCGCAGAATGACTTGATCCCACCAGAATGGGTTGCGGATGGCAGCCTTTACCCGAATCAGACAGTAACAGCGGCTGACTTTTTGGCTGTGCTGATTCCCGGTGCTGCAGGCCGCCGCCCGCTGGCGGATGCCGTGCCTGTGCCGGACTCTGTGCCCGTTTACGCAAGGCGGGCAGTGGGTCAGGCTGTGGCGGAAGGCCTGATTGCCCCCGAAGCCCTGACAAAACCGCTGAACCGCAGTAACGCTGCAGAAATCTGCCGCCGCCTGCATATTTGAATAAAGGAGTGACTGGAGATGAAATTTGAACATACAAGCGGCGGATTTACGCTGCCGGGTGAATCTGGGCAGGAAAAACTTACGCTGGAACTGGCAAAAAAATGGGGCGCGGATGTGATCCGCGATAGTGATGGCACCCAGCTTTCCGATGAAATTCTCGACGCCGGGTACGATATTTACTCCACCATCTGCATCATCCGTGACCACAATGCTTGGGCAAAGGAACACCCGGAATGTTTACAGCAGTCCTTTTTGAGCACAGAGCCGGTCATTGCTGCCGAAGAGCCGCTGACCGTTAAGCCGATGGCGGGGTTCTTTGATGAGCAGTTCAAGATCAATGACCGCCCCGAAGCCCTGCGTTACTGGCAGGTTTGGGACCGCACGGCCAACAAGCTGCTGCCTGCGGACACATGGCAGTGGGATGCTGCCGCAGGTACAGTGACTGTGGCAAGTCCAGTGCCGTTCCATGCTTACACGGTCAGCTTTTTGGCATGGCGCACCTGGGAAGAGATCAACATGTACAACCATGTTACCAACAGCTGGACCAGTGAGCACCTGCTGCCTGTTGATCCGCGCACCAAGGAAGCTCAGGACTTTTTGTACGACTGGCTGAAAAATTGGTGCGAGACCCACCCCCAGACCAACGTGGTGCGGTTTACCAGTATGTTCTATAACTTCGTCTGGATCTGGGGCAGCGATAAGCGCAACCAGAATCTGTTTACGGACTGGGGCAGCTATGACTTTACCGTATCGGAAAAGGCGCTGGATGATTTTGCGGCCCAGTATGGGTATACCCTGACGGCAGAGGACTTTATCAACAAGGGCAGCCTGCAGGTGACCCACATGCCGCCGACGGCTCACAAGCGGGATTACATGGAGTTTACCCAGCAGTTTGTGGCCAGGTACGGCAAAAAACTGGTGGATTTGGTCCACAGTTACGGCAAGCGTGCCTATGTATTTTATGACGATAGCTGGGTGGGCGTTGAACCTTACGGCCCGCACTTTAAGGAATTCGGCTTTGACGGCGTCATCAAGTGCGTGTTTTCTGGTTATGAAGCCCGGATGTGCGCGGGCGTTGATGCGCCGGTGCATGAGCTGCGGTTCCATCCGTACCTGTTCCCGGTGGGCCTGGGCGGTGCACCGACCTTTGCACCGGGCGGCAACCCCACCCGCGATGCAGCTGAGTATTGGAACCATGTCCGCCGCGCCCTGCTGCGGGCCAAGATCGACCGCATCGGCCTGGGCGGCTACCTGCACCTTTTGAATGACTTCCCGGATTTTGTGGAGTATATCGCGGATATTTCTGACGAGTTCCGCGCTATTAAGGAGTTGCATACCCATGGTGCCGTGGCGACCCTGCCGTTGACGGTGGCGGTTCTGCACAGTTGGGGCAGCCTGCGCCCTTGGACGCTGTCCGGCCATTTCCATGAGACTTATATGCACACCCTTATCCACATCAACGAAGCGCTGGCAGGGCTTCCGGTGAACGTGAAATTCATCAACTTTGACGATGTGAAGAACGGCGTGCCTGACGATGTAGATGTTATCATCAACGCAGGCCGCGCGGGCAGCGCATGGAGCGGCGGCGATGCTTGGCAGGATGAAACCCTGGTTGCCGCGCTGAACAAGTGGGTATACAACGGCGGCGTACTGCTGGGGGTAGAGGAACCGTCCGCAGTAAGCGGTTACGGCGATACCTTCCGCATGGCACGCATCCTGGGCGTGGACGAGGATACCGGTGCCCGTGTCCGCCATGGGCGCTGGCCGGTGCAGGCAGAACCGGTGGATGGATTGATCCCGGACGGTGCAACGCTGAAAACCCACGACCACCTGTACATGACCGACGGCGGTACCCGTGTGCTGGCTGAGGTGGACGGCACCCCCGCTATTGCTGCCCATGCGTTCGGCAAGGGCCGCGGTGTGTACATGGCCGGGTTTGAATACAGCCCTGTCAACGCCCGCATGCTGTTGAACCTGCTGCTGTGGGCCAAGGGGCTGCCGCTGAACAGCGATTGGCTGACCACGGACCCCGAAACCGAGGCCGCATGGTTCCCCGCCGACAAAACTCTGGTTGTCATCAATAACAGCACGCAGAAGAAATCTACAGTGGTCAAGACCCCCGATGGCGATATTGCCGTTGAGCTGGATGGGCTGGAAACCAAAATTTTGCCCCAAAACTAAAAACATAACGTCCGGTGCACATTTTGATCAGCACCGGACGTTATGCCAACGGGAAACCCACGGTTCCTTATGCCAGTGGGATGTGCTGCGGCCAATACACTGAAATCGGCCCTTCATTCCCTGTGCCGCTTGCAGGGAAATGTACTGCCCTATGGAGAGGCTATGGTAAATTCATGAGCATTCGTGGACAGGTTCTGCGTTCCAACGTTGATATGACACAAGGGCGGCCCTTGAATGTCATCTTCTCTTTCGCACTGCCGCTGCTGATGGGGAACCTTTTCAACCAGCTGTACAATGTGGTGGATACCGCTATCGTGGGATGGGCACTTGGTGCAGACGCGCTGGCGGCAGTGGGCAGTACAGGCAATGTCAATGCCTGCCTGTTTCTGCTGCTGGCTGGGCTTGCAACAGGTGTCAGCGTTATTGTGTCACAATACTGGGGTGCTGAACGGTATGATGAACTGCGCCGCCTGTTGGAAACATTTTTGACGCTGCTTTTAGCGGCATCTGTTGTAATGTCACTGCTGGGGGCCCGGCTGGCGTTTGCCTCTTTGCTGGCGCCGCACCTGGGTGTGTGGGGCATCTGGCTTGCCACCCCGTTAAGCTGGGCTTCCGGCTGTATCATCCCGGTGGTGCGGTATTACAGCAAAGAATGGATGAAGCGAACGCTGATCTGAACCGGTGAGAAATAAAAGAAAGCACGGCTCTGCGATAGAAAAATCATCATGAGACCGTGCTTTGTCTTGTGTTTATGAATTTTGGGCAAAAGGCTTCAGTGCGCTTTTGCGGTATTGCTGCGGGCTTTGGCCTGTCATGGAAGAAAAGCGGGTGGAAAAATTGCTTTCATCCTCAAAGCCAACCTGGCGGGCAACCTCGCCGACAGGGAAATCTGTCAGAACCAGCAGTTCTTTTGCGCGGGTAATACGGGTGGATAACAAAAAATTGTACGGTGTTGTGCCCATATATTGCCGGAAAAGCCGCAAGAACCAGCTTTTGCTGACAGGGATCTGCGCCAGCAGCATATCCAGATTGATGGGCTCCGCATAATGTGCACGGATATAATCTGCAATCTGCTTGATCATGGTCCGGTTGGAACGGCTTTCGTCCCCGGAAAGCTGCTGGTGGGCAAGCAGTGCCAGCATTTTGTGCAGTGTCAACCCAATTTCGATCTGGGCGGTGGTGGTTTCCTTTTTCCACTCGGCAAACAGTGTTTCAAACAAAGGCTGCATCTCCATGCGGCTGACATGCGCAGCGGTAAGCCGCCCCTGCGACTGTACGGAATCGGCTAACGTTTTAACCCCAACACCGTCAAGGTGTACCCAGTAGTGTTCCCATACATCATAGCCAGGGGCCGTGCAGTAACTTTGCGGTGTGCGGCAGTTCATCAGCAGTGCGGCACCTTGCGGCAGCTCAATGTGCTGTTCGTTCTGCTCAATCAAGCCAGCCCCGGCCAGGGTATAAAAAAGGATGTAACTTTCCTTGTCTGTACGGGCTGTGGCAAAGTGGGAACGCCCATAAAACAGTCCGGCTTCCGTTGCATAAAACGGCTGTGCCAACACGGCGTTATTTGGCGTTGCACGCAGCCACACACTGCGCTCTTCCACGTCCATATTATAGGTCAACATAAGGGATCACCTCAGTAGAATTATCACAAAATAAACAGTGCTTTGTGGTATGAAGTAGATAAGAAAAAAGCAATATAATGTAAATGAAAAGAATAGTAACACTACAGTAATTTTACCAAAAATAAGGTGCGGATGCAACCTTGTTTTTTGACTTTGGTTTTAACGTAATACAAAATAAAAATGTTTGTACGGAAAGGAAATCAACATGGAACATATGGCATGGAAAGGCCGCATCAAACCCGGTTGCAAGGAAGAATATCAGCGCCGCCACGCAGAGATCTGGCCGGAGATGGTTAAGGTTTTGAAAGAGGCAGGCATCTGCAATTACAGCATTTTTTATTGCAAAGATGAACTTTTTGGCTACTATGAATGCGAAAAAGGCGTTGCCTATGCTGAAAAAGTGCAGGCAGAAAGCCCCATTGTGGACCGCTGGAATGAGTATATGAAAGATATTCTGGAGCTGGAAATGGACCCCGTGACCGGTGCCCAGCCCAAGCTGGAGCAGGTGTTCCGGCTGGATTAACAAACAAAGCAGAGAAGCGAGCCTTGCCAGAGAAAAAATGGTAAAGCTCGTTTTTTATTTGCTTTATTGTTGTGCGGCAATCAAGTCCTGCGGTTTATCGGGCATCCTGTTCAAGGCCATTCATAGCTTGAAAAGTAAATAAAGCTCTGCAAAAGAGGACGGTAAAAGTCATACCGTAACAGTTTCACTATATAATTGTAGAGATAAAACGATTGTTTTGCCTCAAAATGATGCGATCATAACATCTGATGAATTTGCATTCGCTAAATGAGCCATTTTTGTACATTTCAAAAGTACCATTTCTTCTTTTGCGATACATAAATGTTATATTTGACTTTTTAATAAATGTACTATGATACGTTAAAATATGGCGCTTGAATGATGAAATATGACAATGATAGGATCTGTCTAAAATAAAAGGATGCATTTGCGTACAAAGAAGTTGTAATAGCGGTATTTTCACGAAGGATGGAAGCATACATGGTAAACAGTATCAGATTTTGAGGAATATGACATAGAAAGTGATTTATAATGTCTGTAGTGTAGTTATCTTCTATACTGAAAATCCGGTCGGATCTGATTTTTCAAGTGCGACTATTTGGGAAAGTTGAAACTTTAATTATTAGTTCAGGCATAATCCAAAAGTAACATTTTCAGCAAAATAAAAGTGCAACATTTTTAGGTGGGTTAATTCCGTTGCCTAAAAATGTTACACTTTGTTTTTGCTTTATTGCACTGCTGTGACAATTTTGTGTCTCTGCTCGTCTGCGGTACGGAATGGAACGTACAAATTTTATGATAATAAATCAAACGAAATTCTCCTGCACATTACGATTCTAAAATACTAAGGCCCGATTCTATGTCGTAAACCCCGAAAATGAGTACGCGCCGCTTGTGCAAGAGTTGGGCGGCGAGGTTATCAATATCTCGGTGGACAGCAGTACCTATTTCAACCCGCTGGACTTCAAGCCGGTCAAATCCACTGATATCCCACCTTAGAAGTGAGAAGTGGCAGTGTGCGGAAAGATGCAATGGACTTTTTCGCGTGATATTTGTAGGAAATTTTCTTCCGGCTCCGACATAGCATAAGGCGTTTTGAAAAAAGGTGAAAAGTAACGAATAAACGATAGGTTGCGTTTCTTGAAGGATCTTGAATTTCACTTTTCACTATTTTCCTCAAAAAATGTTATTTTGATTTTGCCGCTCGATTCGGATTTTTCAAAAAAGGCAATTTCAAAATAAACTGTGTCATTGCGCTTATGCAAATAGTTTGGTAGACTCAAATCAGAAATAAGCTACAGGATCTGAAGAAGCTGATGGACAGCCTAACGCTCAAGGAAAAAAATCGAACAGCTGGTACAGTTGGATGGTAGATTCTTTGGCGCAGAAGAAGTGCTTACCGGCCCGTGCGCCGAACTGGGAATAGAACCTTGGGTGGCGGAAAACGCCGGTTCTGTTCTGAATGTTCTGGGTGCTGAAAAGGTATATGATGTTCAGAAACGTCATTTGGAGCATAGCCGAATCCGATTGCTATTCATGGCGGATATCGTGTACGGGTACATAACAAGTTACCCCATTTCTCTTGCACTGGCTTGCAGCTGGGATATGGAGCTGGTGGAGGAGTGCAGAAAGCATACCGCTTATGAAGCTTCCGCAGACGGTGCGCATGTCACATTTTCCCCAATGGCTGATGCAAGACACACTGCGCAAAAAAATGGGGCTTTGATGGTGTCGTTATTACGGACTATGTAACCACTCATGAACTGATAGCACATGGTGTTGCAGAAAACGATGCCGATGTCGGTATGGATATCGATATGCAAACATCCTACTATTGTCAGCGATGATTTCTCACGTTGCAAAGGTACCCTTTATAAGGTATAATCTACTATAATAAGGTAAGGCAGGTGAGCAGACGTGCGTTTTTTTTTGATGCAGCGTGACCATCAAGTTGCAGTTATTGAAATTGCCGAAAAGACCGGCGATATTATTGATGTAGTAGAGGTCCTTTCGGAGCAAAGAATCCCCCTCGGCGCAAGGCACATTGATGGTAGTTTTGACGTTCTCTCCCTGCGCAAATGGTGGGCTGGACGTGGTATCCCGGCAAGCCGTTCCGGGCTGGAACAGGCGCTGGAACATTTGCACGTTCCTTATGCTGAACTGCTCCTCGTCAAATGCAGCGGTCTAAGCCTTTCCGATCAATACTGGGTCACGCCCTGTGATGCCCTGCAAAATTGGCACGATGTAAACTTCTATGAGAACGACTTTTCAGAAGATGTAGGGCGGGCCTTGTTTGGTGAGGGTGTCTTATCTGCGCAGCCGGATTTGTGTTCCCCGTGCAATACCTCGGATGGCTTTTTGCAAAAGCGCTGGCGTATTGCCGACGGAAAACGAATTCTGTTAAAAGCAGGATCCGGCATCTACCAACAAGAGCCGTATAATGAACTTGTGGCAACGGCACTGCATGAGGCCCTCGGTATGCCACACGTTTCCTACTGGCTTGTAGAGCAGGGCGGACAGGTCATGTCTGCCTGTGAGTGCTTCACCGACGAGCATACGGAACTTGTTACGGCTGCCCAATTTATGCGGTTACAGCCGCAGCAACAGGGTGTTTCTAACTGGCAGCACTTTAATAATTGTTGCAATGCAGGGGGGCTATCGGATGCACAAAAAGAAGTCTGCAATATGCTGGCCGCCGATTATATCCTAGCCAACACAGACCGCCATCTTGGAAATTTCGGCTTTCTGCGGGATTCTGAAACGCTGGAATGGAAAGGCCTTGCCCCTATCTATGACAGCGGCACAAGCCTTTGGCAGATGACTCTCACACGCTCCATCAGTGCGGACGCAATGGTTCCGGCAAAGCCGTTTGAAACATCACAGCAATCCCAGCTAAAGCTGATTGCGCCCTATATAGACTTGCCGCTGGTTCGCCTTGATGGATTCTCTGGCAAGGCAAAGGACATCTTGGAGACTGCTGCCCAGTTTGATGATGGGCGGGCTGCGAAAATTGCTGCCGCTATTGAGGACAGAATCCAAATGCTTCGATTTAATAGGGCATTGAAGTAGGTGTGTGCCAACTGGTGACAAATTGTCAGCAGTTGAAATAGGGTTAAAAAAACAGCGTCCTCCCGGTCACATTCGGAGGATATTGTTTCCATAATTACCGTCCGCTATTTGAAATTATCAACAGAAGGTAGGGGCGGTTTGATTTTTGGGGTAAGAGGATTTTTGCATAAATTTTAATCAACGCATTTACGTAAACACCTATTATAATAAGGAAAATCGACCCTTTTTGTTCTCTCCTGTTTTTCTCTCCAACATCTCTCCAACGTGCCCAAAATGCCTGTTTTTCTCTCATTTTTCCCTAAAATTCGGCATTTCGAAACGGGTTCGAATTGCGACGTTCTGACGTTAAAAAGAACTTCTTTTTCAACATTTTTCGTCGTAGGTCGGTCGAATCATCTTCCGACAACTTCCGCTTTTTTCCGACAAATACCGTCAGTTGCGATATATACCAAAAAACTCGAGATGCGTTACAAAGAAAATGATTAAATGGTATTTCTTATCATTTTACAAAATGTCATCTTCGTCAAGATACAGATAAGGGACTTCCCGGACAACAAATCCATGGATTGCAATAAAACCGAGATGGCGGACGTTCGGCTCTTTGATTGCTGCAACCTGCTGCGCTTCATGATGAATCTCATTTAAAGTCATGGCTTGGCTATAGGCAACACCGTACAATTCCCGCCTAACGGCTTAAGCACCGCTCCGGCGGCTGCGGCACGGCATCTG
>ENA-UONZ01002964-UONZ01002964.1-human-gut-metagenome-genome-assembly--contig:-C93old-NODE-2964-length-11898-cov-7.573419_pt1 | contig 11898 bp, 10 predicted proteins | sample MGYA00242468_ERZ724015 | MGnify/ENA metagenome assembly ERZ724015
TATTTGTTATTTGATGTAGAAATTGGATACTATACAACCTGACTTTCCAATATTTGCTGACGTCCTTAGTTGTGATTTGATGTAGAAATTGGATACTATACAACCCAGTTCGTCGTCGTCGATGTCATCCACCGGTTGTGATTTGATGTAGAAATTGAATACTATACAACTACGACTATTTTTGCAACCGAAGTAGTGCAGTTGTGATTTGATGTAGAAATTAGTTTACATATTTGAACAACCAATGCAGTAGTTTAAAGCTCAATAGCAATTGGCGAATAGTTCTTGGACAGGAGCAAGAATATGTTTATAACAACCAGATTTACACCAAAATAATTTTCGAATAATAAATCTTTGCATTTTTAATATCTTTGCTATGTACAGATATATCTATAACAATGAAATTATTCGAATATTATAGCTTGCAAAATATTGTTTCTTGGATTGCGTCCGCAACCAAAGCATTATTTAGACCCAAACATTTTTTTAAAGATTTTGAATCTAAATCAGCGATAGATTTATTTTGCCAATACTCTTTTTACTTTATTGCGTATGCGTTTTTATACATACTAATAAGTACTGAGGTTCAGAGGGAAACGCTGTTTAAAATAGCATTTCTTGATATAATAAAAGCTTCAATAGCTTTTATCCCAGCACTAATTGTTGTTGCATTATTTGCACGAACAAAACTTAAAGCAGTTTTATTTTATTTTGGGACACTTTATTTCATATTTTTCTCACTCATCGTCATTTTTACGTCTCTCTTATTGAATTTTGAAGATTACACATACCAACTAATTGTAAACATCTTAACTATTGTGTTATTCATATACGTAAATTACGTTATTGCGTTTAACATAAACTTGAAATGTAAACAAAAAACACTTTTTATTATAGCCAATTATATATTTCTCAATGTAATGTATTTTATGGGGAATATTGCCATAATAGATAAGGGTGCACCGCAACGTTTATTTGACCCTATAATGAGCGAATATGTAACTTACGAGGCTAATATGGAGCCTATGGATGAATTACCAAGTTTGACCTCGTACGCAATATATAAGGATGATTTTCTTTTTGGATTTACAACCTGCAAATATGCTGATACAGCTTGGGTGGGGCATAAAACAAATATGCTTGACACCAAGGTATATAGAAAGAAAATAAATGATAATTTAAACTATATAAAAGAGAATACTCCTCAATATTATAGGAATAAAGTTATTGTTGAGTTATACAAGAGGTATTTCAATAGCATTCAAGATGTCATTACTCAAGAGTATATGACTAAGAATGAATTTAGGTCGGGAGATTACAAGTTAACCATTATTGGAGTACCTGTTGATACAATATTAGTTTATTCCAAAGTCGTTGACTTAGATGCATTAATAGTAAAAAGGAATGATTTAGTGAATGTTCAAAATGCACTAATTCAGGCTCAAAATATTGCTTATTTGCCGAATGAGTATTGGGGCTTGGTTCAATTTGGATTTGCCAAGTGGCTAATAGGTGTTGTTTCAGACAATAGCCCTAAAGATAATGCGGATAACAAGTCGAAGAATTAGAAGTCAAAGAGTTATAATTCTCGATTTTCGCCAGTAATATGCCAGTAAGATAAATAACAAAGCCCCTAACTGCTTAAAGTTAAGGGCTTTTGTCGTTTTAAAGTGTACCCGGAGCCGGGATCGAACCGGCACGGATTGCTCCACTGGTGTTTGAGACCAGCGCGTCTACCGATTCCGCCATCCGGGCTTGAGACGCGGCGCGTTCAGAGGGCAAAGATAGCGTTTTATTGATTATCTGCAATACAGGGCCGACGGTTTTCACCCGAAGCCGTCGGGTAACGGCACGGAACGCCTCGGGACCGGACGGAAACGGGCCGTACCGACGAGGCCGGCTTCCGGATCAGTCGATGCGCCGGATATCGGCCCCGATGGCGTTCAGCCTGCCGTCGATGTTCTGATAGCCCCGATCGATCTGCTCGACGTTCTGGATCACGCTGCGGCCGTCGGCCGACATGGCCGCGATCAGCAAGGCGACGCCGGCCCGGATATCGGGCGACGACATCGTCGTAGCGCGCAGCCGTATCTTGTGATCGTGCCCGATCACCGTCGCTCGGTGCGGATCGCACAGAATGATCTGAGCGCCCATGTCGATCAGCTTATCCACGAAAAACAGGCGACTCTCGAACATCTTCTGGTGAATCAGCACCGACCCTTTGGCCTGCGTCGCAACGACCAGAAAGACCGACAGCAGGTCGGGCGTCAACCCGGGCCAGGGAGCGTCGGCTATGTTCATGATCGAGCCGTCGATGAAACTCTCTATTTCGTAGTGGTCGTGGCGCGGAATGTAGATGTCGTCGCCCCGCTGCTCGAACTGTATGCCCATGCGGGCGAACTGGGCCGGTATGATGCCCAGATTCTCGAACGACACGTCGCGGATCGTGACTTCGCTCCGGGTCATCGCGGCCATGCCGATGAAGCTGCCCACTTCGATCATGTCCGGAAGCAGCGTATGCGTCGTTCCGTGCAGTCGCTCCACGCCGTCGATGACGAGCAGGTTCGACGCGATGCCCGAGATCAGCGCGCCCATGCGGTTCAGCATCCGACAGAGCTGTTGGACATAGGGTTCGCAGGCGGCGTTGTAGATCGTCGTGCGCCCCTCGGCCAGCACGGCGGCCATCACGATGTTGGCCGTGCCGGTCACCGACGCCTCGTCGAGCAGCATGTAGCAGCCTTTCAGGTGGCGGCCCTCGACGGAAAAGAAATTGGTTCCCGTATCGAAGTCGAACTCGGCGCCCAGCTTCTGAAAACCGAGGAAATGGGTGTCGAGCCGACGCCGGCCGATCTTGTCGCCTCCGGGCTTGGGAATATAGCCCACGCCGAAGCGGGCCAGCAGCGGGCCGATAATCATTACCGAACCGCGCAGTCGGGCGGCCCGCTGGCGGTAATCCTCGCTTTGCAGATAATCGAAATCGATGTCGCGGGCCTCGAACGAATAAGTGCTCTCGTCGATCCGCTCGACGAGAACGCCCATGCGCCGAAGCAGCTCGATGAGCTGCATTACGTCGACGATCGCCGGAATGTTCCGTATAGTCACTTTCTCCGGGGTCAACAGCGTGGCGCAAATTACCTGCAGCGCCTCGTTTTTGGCGCCCTGCGGCGTGATTTCGCCGCACAGCGGCGTTCCTCCCCGAACTTCGAATGTAGCCATAGCCAATCGGTCGGTTCGCGGCATACGGCCGCTCCTGCGGCCGACCATGCCGCTTTCGGTTTAAAACTCATCAAATATAGGCATTGCCGGCCAATATTCAAAAAAATGATTCCGCCTCCGCGCGGAGCGGAGACGGCCGTTCGCTACCGCATCCGGCTTGAAACTGCGTCGGCTACATGACAAGAAACTCGGAGACAGAATCGTCGCAACACCCTTTCTGTCGTATCGGACGCAAAATCCCGGCACGGCGATTTCGGGACGGTTCGGTCCGAAGAACGACGCCGACCTGAGCCGCAGCGCTTTTCCGACTACCGGGCCGCCTGTCAGAGGAAACATCCCGTATCGGCCCGGCAACCGGACCACTCCGCGCACCGCCCCCGGAAAACTCAGGCAGGCGACACGGCGAAGAAAAACGGAACAAAAATGTGCACGACAAAATATTTCCCCGAAACAATCCGTACATTTGCGCTAATGACAACGAAAACATACCGAAAATGAAAACAATGCGTTGGAGCGGATGGATGACGGCGATCGTCGTTCCGCTCGTATGGTCGTGCAGCGACCGCCATGTGCGGGAAATTCCGCTCGAGGAGTTTTTCCGCAATTCCGAAGTCCGTTCCTACGACATCTCGCCCGACGGCAAGTACCTTTCCTATATGGCTCCTTACGAATCGAGGATGAACATCTTCGTGCAGCAGGCGGGTTCCGACTCGGCGCGGCGAATCACCTCCGAGACCGACCGCGACATCGCCGGATACTTCTGGGCCAACAACGACCGGCTGCTCTACCTGAAGGACACCGGCGGCGATGAGAATTACCAGCTCTACGGCGTCAATCTGGACGGCAGCGACCCGAGGGCCTACACGGCGATTCCCGGCGTGAGGACGCAGATCATCGATCCGCTCGAAGAGATCGATTCGCTGATTATCGTCAGCACGAACCAGCGCGATCCGCAGATATTCGACCCGTACCGGCTCAACCTCAACACGGGCGAGATGACGCTGCTGGCCGAGAACCCCGGCAACATTCAGGGCTGGATGACCGATCACGACGGCAAGCTGCGGGTCGCCTATGCGATCGTCGACGGTGTCAACACGCAGATTCTGTATCGGGAAACGGAGCAGGAGCCGTTCCGTCCGGTGCTGACCACCTCTTTCAAGGACGAGGTAAGCTTTTACGTGTTCACGCCCGACAATAAAATGGTCTATGCGACGTCGAACATCGGACGCGACAAGGCCGCGCTGGTCGTAGTGGACCCTGCGACCGGACAGGAGGTCGAGGAACTCTATGCGAACGATCTGTACGACGTAATCGGGTTGGGCTATTCGAAAGCGAAGAAAAAGCTGACCGGCGCCTATTGCGAAGGACCGAAGGACGTGATCCGCCATTTCTTCGATCCGCAGACCGAGGAGTCGTTCCGCAAGCTGCAAACCCAACTACCCGGATATCAGGTCGGTACGACCGCGACGAACAAGGCCGAGGATATGAAGATCGTCTACGCGGGCAACGACCGCACGCGCGGCACGTATTACCTCTACGACGTAAAGGCCGACAAACTGACGAAAATCGCCGATCTGGCGCCGTGGATCCGGGCCGAGGAAATGGCCGAGATGATACCCGTCAGCTATCCCTCGCGCGACGGGCTGACGATCGAGGGCTACCTGACGCTGCCCGCAGGACTGACGATGGAAACGGCCCGGCAGCTGCCGGTCGTCGTCAACCCGCACGGAGGGCCTTGGGCCCGCGACAGCTGGGGTTACAACCCCGAGGTGCAGTTTCTTGCCAACCGGGGATATGCCGTGCTGCAAATGAACTTCCGCGGCTCGACCGGCTACGGGCGCAAGTTCAAGGAACTCTCGTACAAGCAGTGGGGACAGACGATGCAGAACGACATTACCGACGGCGTACGGTGGCTGATTTCGCAGGGAATCGCCGACTCGACGAGGATCGCCATATACGGCGGCAGCTACGGCGGCTATGCGACGCTGGCCGGCCTGACCTATACGCCCGACCTGTACGCCTGCGGAGTCGACTACGTGGGCGTGTCGAATCTGTTCACGTTCCTGCAGACGATCCCTCCCTATTGGAAACCGATGCTCGACATGATGTACGAAATGGTGGGAGACCCGCAGAAGGACAGCACGATGCTGGCCGCCTATTCGCCGGCGCTCAACGCCGACAAGATCAAGGCGCCGCTGCTGGTCGTGCAGGGAGCCAACGACCCGCGCGTCAATAAGGCCGAATCGGATCAGATGGTCGCCGCGCTGCGCGCACGGGGAGTGGACGTGGACTACATGGTCAAGGACAACGAGGGACACGGATTCCATAACGAGGAAAACCGCTTCGCGTTCTACCGGACGATGGAGCGTTTCCTCGCAAAGCATCTCAAAGGCGAGCAGATAGATGCCGTGATCGAAGAAGAAGCTCCGGCCCCCGCCGAGGCCGATTCGATGGCCCGATAACTTCCGCCGGTCGGAATTTCGAGAAGGCATTCTTAAAAAAGAGTAAGATGTCCCTCAAAATCGTATAACAAAAGAAATATGATGAAAAACAACCATTGTGTCATCGCATTATCCGCTGCCATAATTTCCTTATCTTGTGTAAACTGTCAGGATGCACGGCATGGACGGCAATACAAGATTATAAAGGACATAGCGGAATTGCAGAACACCGAATCGCTGGACGAGGCGGATTTGTCGTCGTTGGATTTGAGGGATTGCGAAGATTTGTTTTTGGGGAAAACGGGGTTTGACGAGAACGGGGTTAAACAATGGACAGACCGTGTGATATGGCCCGAAACGTCGAAAATGCCGGAAGGCTTCGACCCGCAAGAACTTCTTGAAGCGTCGAAAATGCCGAAGAATGTTGCCGGACTGCACGCGAAAGGAATTACCGGCAAAGGCGTAAAGATCGCCATCATAGACCAACGGTTATTCAAAGAGCATCCGGAATATAAGGACCGGATCAAATATTACGAAGTATTCGGCGATAACTGGCAACAGGACGGTATCGACTATCACGGCAGTCTGGTTACCGGAGTAGCGGCGGGCAAAAGCACCGGTACGGCTCCGGAGGCCGATATTTATTATTTTGCGGCGAATAATTGGCCGGACGATAAATCGCAGCCGAATACCATGCGCACGATCAATCAAGCGATCCGGAAAATCATAGATATGAACAAGACGTTTCCGGAGCGTGAAAAAATACGGTTCATATCGATGAGCAGCGGCACTCCCGACGACGCGTTCGCCAAAGAACGCGAGGAATTGTTCGACGAAGCGGAACAGAACGGCATAATGGTTCTCGGCGGTTTCTACAAACATACGATGCGCAATAATTCTTTCGACATAAGATATGGATTCGAAGGCCGGGGGCTCGGAATACCTACGGACGGAAAAACGAATCCGTATTTTGACGGCGGATACGCTTATGAACGTTTGGGAGGGGCCAGTTCTACGTTTCCCTATCTGGCCGGAGTTTTCGCAATGGCATTGCAGGATAATCAAAATTTCACACGATTGCCGCATTGGCAGGACCGACTGATGAAAATAGCGTACGACACCGCTGTCGACTCTGTCGTCAATCCTGAGGGGATCGTCGAAGAAGTATCCCGTATTGCCCAAACGCTACAATAAATCGGCGAAGTCAACGGATTTCCGCCACGAGCCGATCGAGTGCCGGGCGGTAATTTTTCCGTTTATTTGAGGCGGCAATGTATTTTGCCGCCTTTTTCATATTCGTATCTTACCGGGTAACTCCCCTGTATAAAAATCCGAATTTGATGTCTGACGATACATTCGGGGCTATTCTTTACCGGGATAGTCCGAAAGCGAATCTCGTTACAGGGAGGATCAACGAAATACCGAAACAGTTCGATTCGTATGAATTTTGCAGAGCCCGATTTACCTCTGAAAATCCGTTTTAAGTACGAACGGAAGGGTTTCGTTTTCAGTCAACGAAATTGCCTTCTCTCCCGGCTTCACTGATCTATGGTTTTCATAAGCTTATCCGTCAGGATTGCAGTAACGATGCCAATCCGATCTTTGTCTTTCTAATCTGAATTTTCCATCTCCTCATCAATTGTTTGAGACTATGAACATCAACACATGGAACGGAAAATAGCGCCGTTGTCATGTCGTCATTTTATCTCGGTTAAATCTGACCAACCAATAACATTGAACTTTTCAAAGAATTCTTTTGAAAAGGGCGCTTTTCTGCTTTGCGGCTATAACGGCCAGAACGGATTCGAGGAATGCCCGGACTGTTTTCCGAATCGGAACCGGTTCGTCGGGGTTGCCCTGCAGACCGAATGCGTCTTGCCGGAAGACGTCTGCCGGACCGGAAGATCCGTTGTGACGATGACGGGAAAGCGATCGGTCCGACAAAAAGCGTCCCCCGGTTTCAATCGGGGGACGCTCTTCATCTGTTGTTCGCCGGTTCGCAGCGCTATTTCCGGACGGATGCCTCGTAGACCCACGAGCCCTCGAACATGACCTCGTACTCCCGTTTCTTCTGTACGGCCTGCCGCTCGGAGTCGGAGCCGAAGATCGAAATCAGAATCCGTCCGTTGGGCTGGGGCAGTTTTTCATAAGGTAGCGAATCGTCCTTCTTCCGGGCTTCCGCAATGAAGCGGTCGGCATTCTGTTCCGTGCTGTACGCCCCGACGATCACGTAGTAGCGCTTTTGTCCGGCGGCCGGAACGCTGGGAACAGAGGGCGTAAGCTCCTTGGCCGGCACGACATTCCCGGCAGCCGTGTCAGCCTCTGCCCCGGACAATGAGGCCGGAGACGACGGCAAATTGTCCTCGGCTGCATCGCCGGCCTCGGAGGGCGCGGTCGCCGTCCGGGGCGTCCGGGGCGGATAAGGCGCATCGCGACTTTCGAGCCATGCGATAGCCCCGACCGATATGCCCGCGCCGACCACCACGGCCAGAACGACCCACCATAAGAGCCCGTTGCCGCTTCCCTTACGGGGCAACCGCATCGGAGCGGTCCCGGCCGGGTTGAGCACGACGGCCATCTGCGGGGCAGGACGAAACGTTCCCTCGCTGACAAGGCCGACCGAATCGATCGTCACGCCCTCCTCGGAGCTCACCTGAGCGAGCCACGAATTATACGTCTGCTGCGCGTCGTCGCGATCCGTCTCGCCGTAGCGGGCAAGCAAATCGATCACGTCCAGAAAGCCGGGCTGCGCATCGGGCAGCAGCTCCACCCGGTTCACGGGGGGAACCAGCGTGTTCCGCTCCTCGGTCCGGGCGGCCGACGTCACGACATGCAGCGCGCCGACGCCCGGCAGGTTGATGCCTTGCCGCTTGGCCAGTGCATTGAATACGAGTACGCTGACAGGGTCCATTATCTCTTGGTTTTAGGTAGTTCCACGGCGGGGCGTCTGCATGCCCGGTACAAAATGACTATGCCCAGTACGATGAACGGAATGCTGAGCCATTGGCCCATGTTGAGCGTCATCGTCCGCTCGAACTCCTCCTGCGGATTCTTGATGAACTCGACCAGAAAGCGGAATCCGAACAGATAGATCAGAAAGAAACCGAACATCAGGCCCGGACGACGCAGTGCAAGCTTGGGGCCATAGTACATCCAGCACAGAATGCCGAACAGGACGAGGTAGGCCGCCGCCTCGTAAATCTGCGTCGGGTGCATCGGCTGCGTCTCCCCGGCCCGCACGAAAACGAATCCCCACGGCAGCGACGTCGCATGTCCGTATATTTCGGAATTCATCAGGTTGCCGATCCGGACGAGCGCGCCGGCGATGCCGACAGCGATCGCGATGCGGTCGAGCGACCAGATGTAGGGCATTTTGTTCTTGCGCGAAAAAAGCCACAGACCGACGAGCAGACCGACGGCCGCGCCGTGGCTGGCCAGTCCTCCCTGATGAATGTAGAGGATCTCGACGGGATGGGTCAGATAGTATCCCGGATCGTAGAACAGGCAATGCCCGAGTCGGGCGCCGATGATCGTCGACAGCACGCCGTACCAGAAGATCGAATCGAACAGCTTGTCGGGATATCCCTCCCGCTTGATGATGCGGCTGAAAATGTACGCGCTGATACCGAGCGCGAGGGCCCACATCAGGCCGTAATAGCGGATTTCGAAAGAGCCTATCGAAATCATCGTGGGATTCACGTCCCAGCGAACGAAAAGGGGCAGGATAGCATTCATCGTGCTTTGGCTGTTATTCCGCAGGCGAAGCGGCCGGAGGGAGAATTTCCGCGCGCCGGAGCTTTCCGCAGCGCCCGCCATGCAGGGACAAATGTAACTATTTTTTGCTCAAAGTGAAAGAGAAAGCGCTTCCTTCCCCCAACTTGCTGCGCAGCGTGATCCGCTCGCCGTGGGCTTCCAGAATATGCTTGACGATCGCCAGTCCGAGCCCCGTGCCGCCCTGCTCGCGCGAGCGGCTCTTGTCGACGCGGAAGAAGCGCTCGAATACGCGGGGAATATTCTCCTCGGCGATTCCGATTCCGTCGTCCTTTACCTCGACCAGCACGCGGTCGAACATATCCACGAAGCCGATCCGGGTCTCTCCGCCCTCGCGCCCGTATTTGATCGAGTTGCTGAGCAGGTTTGTTATGACCTGAGCGATACGGCGGCGGTCGGCCGTTACCGGAACGGGCGGCTGGCCGTGCGGATTGCCTACCCGAATGCCGATCCGGCGACGGGCGGCGTCCATCTCGAGCGAATCGGCGATCTCGCGGACCAGCGCCACGACGTCGAAACACTCCTTCTCGAGAACCGGCGCCCCGGCCTCGAGTTTCGATATTTCCTCCAAATCGTCGACAATGTGAATCAGCCGGTCGATATTCTTCTCCGAGCGCTCGAGGTACTTGCGGTTGACCGCCTTGTCCTCGATCGCGCCGTCGAGCAGCGTCACGATATAGCCCTGCAACGTGAAGATCGGCGTCTTGATCTCGTGCGACACGTTGCCCAAAAACTCCTTTCGGTAACGCTCGTTCTCCTTGAGGCGAGCGATTTCGCGGGCATTCTTCTCGGCCCAGCGGTTCAGCTCGTCCTCGATGTGGCCGACCGGATCGGCTTTCTGCGACAGCTCGTGCGTCCGGACGCTTTTCGACAGCAGAATCTGATAGATCGGCTTGATGCGGAACGCGACGAAACGGTTGAAAAAGAACCGGGAAGCCACGAAAACCGCCGCGAACATCAGCACCGGGACGACGACCAGCCATTTCCCTTCGCCCCGGGCCATCCACACGAGCAACGCGCCCGAAACCGCAGCGACGAGTCCGACGGCCGTTGCGGCGGCCGCGACGGTCCGGATTTTCAGTCTCACGGCTTATGCTTTGACGTAGCGCTCCATCAGGCGCGCGATATACTTGCCTACGATATCGAACTCGAGGTTGACCGTCGATCCGACCTTCAGCGCATGGAAATTGGTATGCTCGTAGGTATAGGGAATGATGGCGACCCGGAAAGCTCCCTCGCGCGAATCGACTACCGTCAGGCTGACGCCGTTGACGGCTACCGAGCCTTTCTCGACCGTTACGTTACCCTGCGAAGGATCGTACTCGAAAGCGAAGTACCAGCTTCCGTCCGCCTCGTCGATCGCGGTGCAGCGCGCCGTCTGATCGACGTGCCCCTGCACGATATGGCCGTCGAGCAGCGCGTCGGGCCGCATGCTGCGCTCCAGATTGACCGGATCGCCGACACGGAGCCCCCCGAGATTCGATTTGAGTAGCGTCTCGCGGATCGCCGTGGTCGTGTACCGGTCGCCCTCGATCGATACGACCGTCAGGCAGACCCCGTTATGGGCGATGCTCTGATCGATTTTCAGTTCGTCCGTGAAAGGGCATTCGAGCGTGAAATGCCGGTTCCCGCCTTCTTCGCGGATCGCGGCGACGCGGGCTGTGGTTTCGACTATTCCAGAAAACATGGCTTGCTGTTGGTTTTTATGTCATCGGGCGCGAACCGCTTCGGAAAGTCACTCCGCACGGCCTGCCGACGAAAAAATTACAGATTCTTCTTCACGATAATGCCTTGTACGATGAACAGCTTGACGATATCGGACTTGCCGATGACGATCGGATCGTACTGCTGCGTATTGGCGGGCAGCAGCAGCAGCTCGGAGGGGTTGCTCCCGGCCCGTATCGTGCGGATGCCCTTGAACTGCTCGGTCACTACCAGGTAGGACTCGCCGGGCACGATCGACTCGACATTCCAGCGCTTGAGAATCACGATCGCTCCGGGCGCGATCTCGGGCAGCATGGCCGTCCCGATGTTCTGGGCGGCGATGTCGCAGTTGTCGAATATCGGAATGCTGATGTAAAACTGCGGCGAGGGCAGGACCGTCTCGTCGACGGCCGCCAGAATATCCATGCCGTAATAGGGGACGCCTGCCTGAGAAGCAGAGGCCGCTACCTGCTCGACGAACATCTCGCCTTCGCCGGTCAGAAGCCACGCCTTGCTCACCGAAGGATACTTGGTGGTGATCAACGTAGCCAGATCCCGGCTGATCCCGTTGTTCCCTTTTTTGATTTGATACAGGTTCTCGCTCCGTTTCAACCCTATATTGAGTGCAAAAGAGTTGACGGAAAGGCCTGTCCATTTGATTACGCGCTCTAGCCTATGCCATGTATCCAGCATGGTGTGTCATTTTAATTCAGCAAAGTTACTACAAAAAAGTGAAATGCGGAAAGATATAGTGATAGAATTGAGT
>ENA-UONZ01002966-UONZ01002966.1-human-gut-metagenome-genome-assembly--contig:-C93old-NODE-2966-length-11891-cov-4.308888_pt1 | contig 11891 bp, 8 predicted proteins | sample MGYA00242468_ERZ724015 | MGnify/ENA metagenome assembly ERZ724015
GTAAAAAAGTCTGCGTGGTCGATCTGGACGCACAGCATAACCTATCCAGGCATTTTGGCGTCTGGGCAATACCTTCAGCAGAAACACCCGCCATAACTGAATTGATCCGTGCCGCCATTGATGACTGCCCGGATGAAACCATGCAGCAGATGGTGCGGGACAGCATTTGCCAGACAACAACGGTGGATATGATCCCTTCAACTGTTCAGCTCTCTTCGTTGGAAGCCGCCCTCTCTGCCGCCACCAGCCGGGAGCGCATGCTGGAATACATCCTATCCTTTATAAAGAAAGACTATGACTATATTTTTCTGGACTGTCATCCCGGTCTGGATCTGTTTTCGATCAATGCGCTGACGGCTTCGGATTCGGTTTTGATTCCTGTGGAAGCGCATATCCTGAGCAGCGATGGGCTGGAACAGGTAGAAAAGATGATCCGCACTGTCCAACGAAAATTAAACCCTCGCCTGCACATCGAAGGGATCATCATCACCAAGTTTCAGGGGCACACGAGCTGCTGCCGCCAGGTCTATGAAATTGTCAAGCGGGACTTCGGTAGCCATATCCACATTTTTGAAGAGCCGGTCAAATACGCTATTAAAGTCGCGGAAGCGCCAGCGTTCGGCATCTCGCTGCATGAATACGCCCCGAACATCGAGCCGGCACAGACATATGCCCGCATTGCATTAGAGGTGATGCGTAGTGCCTAAATTCAACCTAGCGGAACAGTTGGCCTCTACACGATACCATATGGACGATGCGGAAGATTTGGGTGAGCTTCTGGAGATTTCCGACAGTCAGGCCATGCAAAGACTTGTCATACTGCCGCTGGCGAAGCTGGTGGAGTACAAGGACGAGAATTTTGAAAGAACCACCGGCCGGCCGCAGCCTTTCCGGACGTATTCCCAAGAGGATCTGGAATCGCTTGCCAAAAGCATCGCCGAGCACGGCGTCATTGACCCGATTACCGTCCGACTGTTTGAGGGCGGCAAATACCAAATCATTGCCGGCCGGCACCGGACGCGGGCTACCGCACTTTGTGGACTGGCTGGTATTCCGGGGATCATCCGGGATATTGACGATGTGGAAGCCGCCAAAATCATGCTGGATACCAACCTGGAGCAGCGCCACAATCTGCTGTACAGTGAAAAAGCCTATGCCTACCGGATGCGCATGGAACTGGAAGGCTGTCAGGGAAAACGTACCGATCTGGCGGAAGCCGGAGAAAAGGTGGACAGGCTGGCGGAAGTCGGCAGGAAAAACAAGGACAATCGACGTACTGTTGCCGACCTCATTCGGCTGACATACCTGCTGCCGGGTTTGCTGAAGCTTGTGGATGAAGGTACAATAGGATTCAAAGTGGGCGTTCAGCTAAGTTATTTGCCTGCATTTGCGCAAAATCATCTGTTGGATACCATCATCCCGGCCATTCCGTATAAAAAGAAAATTAAGCCTATGCAGGCGTCGGTATTGCGGGAGATGCACAAGTCTGATACATTGACAACGGATTCCATGGAGGAAGTTTTCCGGAAGCAGAAAAATGCTCCTGCCTCGTTCTCAATCAGCGGCAAAAAACTGAGCGCCTATGCGGATCTGCTGAACGATAGGGACGAAATCGAGAGGCTTTTTCTGGAATTCCTGGAGAACTACAAAAGCAAGAGGAGCGCCTGACTTTGTGCATCCGATGCACAAAGTTGGATCTATCATACAGACAGAGAAATGTGGTGAACTATATGACGACACGACTGGCAATCGCTTTTGCTGCGGCTCTTGCACTGCTGTGTTCTGCCTGCGGACAGAATACCGATGCGCCTTCCGAAGCGTCATCCGCTCCGGCTGGTCCAGTCCTGGTAATTAGCGAATCCACAGAGTCATCACAGCAATCATCAACGATAGCGGGAATTACCCCGACAACCGAAATGAAAGGAAGTGGTACAGCGCCCGGGTCGGATGGTACCGGTTCCACCGCACCGAACAAATCCCATGAAGCGGGAACCACCAAGCCAACTTCTCCAGTGGTTCCGGATAAGCCGGCGCAAACGCCTCAGACGGATGGTTCCAAGAGTACGACAACCTCTGGCACGGCTTTTGTCAGCACCACCGACAAGCCGCAAACGACCAGCACCTCACGCCCCACCACCACTACTGCAACGACCACGACAACGGCCGCGGCGAAATCTCCCTGGGCCTATCCGTACGATATTCCGGCGATGATGCAGGAATGCCGGGAGGAGATCGCTCGTGTAGAGAAAAGCACTCATGTCGGTTGGGGGTGGGATGACAGCCTGACGAAAGAGCGGTCGAGCTGGGATCAGCCGGAAAGCACTGTCCTGTACACAACATATCCCGATGGATTCGCTTTCGGCGATTATGTATTCGACGGAGATCTCAAAAACTATGTTTTCGGTGAACTAATTCCCTTCTATCTTCGCAATCAGGATCAGTATGCCATAAAACGATGCAAGATCTGGTTTGAACCGCGGCCGGAGCGTCCTGGCGATTACAACATCTATTTTCTATATCGACCGGATTCGGTATGACCGAATTCTTTCCAAAAGCTCAGCCGAAAGGCTGGGCTTTTTTTGCTGCCTATTTTTAAGAAAGGGGTCTGAACAAATGGCAGGCAAAAAAATAGTTTCTGTGCTGTCGGCGCTGCTGTTTCTGGCCTCCGCCTTTAGTGCGGCCGCTGCCAGCTATCAGCACGGTGATAAAGTCAATGTGACCGTTACCGAATGCTGGGCATTCCACGGGGGCAGAGCCCCTGGCGAAACTTCCACATCAAACGGCGGAAACCGAGGAAACGCCTATAACAATCGTCTATATTGGTATGAGGGTTATGCGATTGATGTACTGCAAATCGAAGGTTTGTATACTCCGCAGTACGACGGGCGCACCTTCTTTTATTGTATTCACAAATGGGAACCCTACGGAGATAAGACGAATGGGCAGGTACAACGGCAATTCTATACGAGCAGCAGCGGGAACCTGTTTGACAGCCTGTATTGGAACAGCTTGGGAGCAGAAAAGCGAAGACTGCTGCAGCTGTTGTCGATCTATGGTTTTCCAGCCCGGACACCCGAGAAGCTGGGGGCGCCGTCGGTGGACGATGCTTATGCCGCTACCCAGGCAATTGCCTGGGAGATCGTCACCGGGCGCCGGACGCTGGATGGCTTTACGCCAAATTACAAGTCCGCCGGGAATGAGGCCGCCCCCAAAGTGGCCCGGGCCAAGAATAACGCCACTTATTTTTTGGACTGCTATATGCACTATGCTTACGACGGCAACGGCCATTCTATTGGGGAACCCACGCCGGCGCTGGCGGCCTATGACAAAATCTGGGCGGATATGTCCCGTCACGATACCCTGGCGAGTTTTTCCGGGCAGACACTCACGCTGACATGGGATGACGCCATAGGCGCTTACACCGGATCACTCACCGATACAAACGGGATGCTGGCGAACAGTTTCCTGACCACCTCTTTACCTTCCGGTATATCCTGCGATATTTCGGGAAATGCGGTGACGTTCAACTCCCAGCAAGAGATCAGCAAACCGGTTAAGGTGGAATTCCAAAAGGATCTGTCTACCATGTGTAAGTCCGCCCCCTTTGCGGTATTGGAGACGATAAACGGAGAACCCGGCCAGGAAATGATGTCCGGCGTCATGGACGATCCCCGCTGGTTTACTCTCAACCTTCGCACCTCCAGCGGCCGCATCGAAATCGAAAAGCAGTCGGCGGACAATATCGTCGCCGGGATGAAATTCCGCATTGTCGGGGTGAATGTTGACTTTGAGCAGACTGTAACGACCGGGAGCGACGGCAAGGCAAACCTTTCCCTCCCTGCCGGCACCTTCCGTGTTTTTGAGGTGGACGTGCCGGACCGGTATGAAACGCCGCCGGAGCAGACGGTCAGCGTAACCGAAGATAACAGCACGGTGGTGCTTTTCCGCAACAACTACAAATACGGCTCCGTGAAGCTGGTGAAATCTTCAGAGGACGGAAAGGTTGGCGATATTCCCTTCCGCATTGTCGGCAACGGCGTCGATCAGGTCATCACCACCCAGCCCGACGGGACGTTCCTGTGGGACAGGTTGCTTCTGCCCGGCGTCTATGAAATCACCGAGCAGACAGACGACAAATACGAACCGCAGGCCACCCAGCGCGTCACGGTGGTGGCGGGCCGTACCTCTGCGGTAACATTCAACAACGTCCTCAAGCGCGGGACACTGGAGGTTGCCAAAACATCCGAGGACGGGCTGAAGGAGGGATTGACCTTCCGGCTGTCCGGCACATCGCTCTCCGGCCTGCCGGTGGAGCAGTACGCGGTGACGGACGCGGACGGTATCGCCCGGTTTGAAGACGTCCTCGTCAGCGGCGGTATCCCATATCTGCTGGAAGAGGTGGGGACGCCGGATCGGTATGTGGTACCGGCCAACCAGACCGCTGTCATTGAGTGGAACAAAGTAACGCACAAATCCTTTGAAAACGTCCTGAAGAAATGGCAGGTCGTCATCACCAAGTCGGACGATGAAACCGGCACGGCACAGGGGAACGCCTCCCTGGCCGGGGCGGTTTACGGCGTGTTCAAGGGAGAGCAGCCCATCGACCGCTACGAAACGGATGCGGCGGGGCAGTTCACCACCCGTTTTTATCCCTGCGGCGCCGACTGGACGATCCGCGAACTGGAACCGAGCGAAGGCTACCTGCTGAACGAAACCATTTACCACGTCGGCGCTCAACCGGAACTGTATGAATTGGAATACAACCAGACCGCCCTCGACGTGGTGGAAACCGTCAAAAAGGGCCGGGTGGCGATCCTCAAGCACAACGATGACGGCTCCACCGGCATCGAGCACCCGGAAGTAGGCGCAGAATTCCAGCTATTTCTCAAGACGGCCGTTTCCTACGAACAAGCCAGGGAAACCGAGCGTGATGTGCTTGTCTGTGATGAAAACGGATTCGCCCAGTCCAAGGATTTGCCCTACGGCCTATATACCGTTGTCCAGACCAAGGGCAAGGAAGGTACGGCGCTGATGCCCGCCTTCGACGTGTTCATCCAGGAAGACGGACAGATTTATCGCTACCTTATCAATAACGCCACCTTTGAGGCGCTGGTGGAAATCGTCAAGAAGGACATTGAAACCGGAAAGGTCATCCCCGCAGTGGGGATCGGCTTCAAGGTGCGAAACACCGATACCGGCGGCTATGTGGTGCAGCATATCAATTACCCCACCCCTATGGACATCGACACCTTCTATACCGACTCCACGGGCCGCCTGATGCTGCCGGAACCGCTTCCCTATGGGCACTATGAAATTCTTGAACAGTGTACGGCCTATGGCTATGTCCTGAGCAGCGAGCCAGTACCCTTCACGGTGGATGGTACACAAACGACCATTACGGTAGAGAAACACAACATCGCCCAGAAGGGGCAGATCCTCGTCAAAAAGTCCGGTGAGGTGTTTTCCTCCGTGACGGAAACCGACGGGATCTATCAGCCTGTGTATGCCGTGACCGGCCTGCCGGGGGCTGTCTACGCAGTGTATGCCGACATGGATATCACCACCCTGGACGGCACGATCCGCGCCAAGGAGGGCGAACGGGTCGGCACGATAGAGACCGGCCCCGGCGGTGTCGGGGTAAGCGGCCCCTTCTATCTGGGCCGCTACAAGCTAGTGGAGGAACAGGCCCCCGGCAATATGGTACGCAACCCGGAACCGCAATACGTGACGCTGGAATACGCCGGCCAGACGGTGGAGATTACGCAGGCGGAAGCGGAATTTTATAACGAGCGGCAAAAGATGGAAATTACACTGGACAAGGTGCTGGAGCAGGACGAGACCTTTGGCCTTGGCATGAACGGCGAAATTTTGTCGGTGCAGTTCGGCCTATATGCCGCTGAAAATTTGACGGCAGCGGACGGCAGCATCATTCCGGCGGACGGCCTTCTGGAGATCGTTTCCTGCGATGGAACCGGAAAAGCGGCCTTTACCACCGACGTACCGGCGGGCGCCCGTCTGTATGTGAAGGAGCACAGCACCGACGAGCATTACCAAATCAGTGATGAGAAATATCCCGTGGTATTCGAATATGCCGGGCAGGATGTGGCGGTGGTCCATATCTCTGTCAACAACGGCACGCCCATTGAAAACGACCTCATCCGCGGCAGCGTCCTGGGCAAAAAGGTCGATGAGGACGGCTTCGGCATCGGCGGCGCCCTGTTCGGGCTGTTCCGGCCGGAGGAAACCGCCTTCACCGAAGAAACCGCCCTGCTGACAGCGGAATCCAACGAGATCGGTGTGTTTGGCTTTTTCAACGTGCCTTACGGCGACTGGATCGTGCGGGAACTGAAACCGGCTCCGGCCTTTGTACTCAACGAAACCCTGTATCCCGTCACCATTTCCAAACAGGAGGAAACGATTGAGATCGCAGCAGAGAACCGGTATATCACCGGCGCTGTCCAAACCACCAAGGTGGACGCGGCGTATCCAGGCAACAAGCTGTCCGGCGCGGTGTTTGAGGTGTATGTGGATGTGGACGGCAACCAGGAATTCGACGATGCAATCGACCGGCTGGTGGACAAACTGGACGAAACCGAACCAGGCATTTACCGGCTGGACGGGCTGCGGTACAACGGCTATTTCCTGCATGAAGCAATTAGTCCAGAGGGCTTCCTCCCGGATGAAGGCTACTATTACTTTGAAATTCGGGAAGATGGGAAAACGGTTGTCGTGGAAACCGAAGCCGGAACCGGCTTTCTCAATCAGCCTGTGCTCGGTAACATCCGTGTTCTCAAGAAAGACGCGGACACCGACGAACCCCTGTCGGGCGTAGTGATCGGCCTGTTTGATATGGACGGCAACGAGATGGCACGCGGGGTCACAAAGTCCGGAGAGCTGCTGTTTGAGGGCATCCGCTATGGCCGCTACGAACTGCGGGAACTGGAAGCCAAAGAGGGCTATCTTCTGCTGGAGAAACCTATACCCGTGGAAATATCGGAGCATGGCCGGACAATCACGGTAGAGCTGACGAACCAAAAGGTTCCTGAAATCCCCCAGACCGGCGACAGCGGCACAGCCGCCGGCGTCTGCCTTGCTCTGTTCGGCGTGGCCGGCATTGCCCTCGCTTTGACAGGACGGCGCAGAAGCAGCCACTCTTAAAATCAAAAAAGAAAGAGGTATTCCCTTATGAAAAAATACTATATGTCCTTTGTGGATTTTTCCGAGATCATCAACGTCACAGCGGACGAGGAGCAGCTTACCAAAGCCTGTGACCGTATGGAGGAACTGGAACTGCTCACCGAAAAAGGCAATCCCAGCCCCGCACAGATCGGGATTGTGGCTCAGGCTGAAGCCGGCCCCTTTTACGATAAGCTGATGAAGCGGATCTCGCGGCGGCCGGGCGGTATCGCCGGTGTCAAAAACACCATGCAAAAGCTGTATGACCGCAAGGAATACACGGCGCTGTTTTTGTATCTGGCAATCCTGTACGGCTTCCTGGAATGGCAGGTGCCGGAAAAGATTCTCCTGCTCCCGGCCGTACCGGACGCCCTGAAAATCTTTGAAGGGGATTTTCTGTCCGTCTTCGACGAGCGGATGGCGGTGGAAGCTTCAGGTGAATCGACCGACACGGAAACCGAAACTGAAAACCTGTAAAACGGATAGGCGGGGCCGGCTGTCCGGCCCCGCTTCCGAGGAAAGCATCTATTAAATTCCAGGAGGAACCTTATGCGTAAGAAAAGACATAAGGTTTTTCTCCTGCTCCTATTTACGCTTCTGCTCACCTGTCTTTTCACAACAACCGTATTTGCGGCGGGGAAAAACCTGTTTGAAGTCGCGGACGACATCATCCGGGACGTTTACGGCCATATCGTCGGTATCTCCACAGTACTGGCCTGCCTGATGACGGCCTTCGCCATCATCAGCGCCAAGGTGTCCAACAACCAGCACAAATCCGACCAGGCGTGGGACTGGCTCAAACGGATCTGGCTGTCATGGGCGATTCTAAATCTAATGGGCGCCATTTTGGCCTATATCACACCTCTGTTCAGCGGATACGCCACGCTGCCGTAGGATAGCCGGGACAGGAGGATGATATATGCTGGAAGGAATTTTGCAGGGCCTGTGCGAATGGATCTACGGGCTGTTTCTGGATCTGATCGCTTACTGCGCCAACGCCCTGCTGGGAGTCATGACAACCGACCTCACCTTTTGGGAAACCAGCGTGCCGGTTGTCACCACCCTCTACCAAATCTTTGTCGCTGTCGGCTGGGGCCTGCTGATCGGCAACTGCGCCTTCCAGGCCATGAAAGCCATGTTTGCCGGGTTCGGCTTTGAAACCGAGTCCCCGGCGGTGCTGGTACTCCGTACGGCCCTGTTCGGCACCCTGCTCATCTTTTCCCGGGACATCTGCGACATTGGCCTCTCTATCGGGAAAAAGGTGATCGACCTGGTGGGGATTCCCACCAGTGTCGCCCTCACCTTTCCGGACGGAAGCTATTTTACCGGTGTGGGAGCGAGCTGGCTGTTGGTTATCATCATCGGCTTTATTCTCGGCTTTCAGCTCATCAAGCTGTTTTTCGAGGTCGCAGAACGGTATGTGGTGGTGGCGGTGCTGACGCTGCTGTGCCCGGTGGGCCTCGCTATGGGCGGCAGCAAAGCTACCAAGGACATCTGTGTGGGCTTCATCCGCACCTATGCGTCCATGATCGCCATGATGGTGCTCAATGTCCTGTTTCTCAAGCTCATCCTGTCCGCCTTGGCGACCATGCCCTCCGGTATCTACGTCCTACCGTGGTGCCTCCTGGTGGTAGGCATTGCCCGGGTGGCCCGAAAGGCGGACAACTTGATTTCTAAAATCGGCCTGAATCCGGCCATTACCGGCGATCCGCTGGGACACGGCCGGGGCATGATGGCGATGATGATGGCGGCCCGCACCATTATGAACAGCGCCTCCAAGACAGGGAAAGGAAAAGCCGGCGGTGGAAAAATGGGAGGCAACCCGCGGATGCCATCCGGCGGCGCGGGAAATTCCCATAACGCCGTGGGCGGGACGACTGTCGGCGGCGCAACTGCCAGCACCAACGTCCACAGCGATACCGGCATCGACGCCCGTTCCCAGGCCGGGCAAAGCAGCCAGAGCAGCCATTTTGGGGCGGCGGGCAACACGGTCAACGCGCCGTCCTCCTCTTCTTCTCGGTTCGGCTCCAGCAGCTATACCGGCGTGAGCAGTTCGGGTTCCGTATCTTCATCTTCCGGCGGCGTTCATTTCAGCAGTACCGGGACAACGCGTGTGAATACCAACCGGTTTGGCGCGCACCCCGGCGTACCCGGCTCGCGGCCGGGCGGAAATAAGCCGGGAACAAGGCCATCCCCGCAGAAAGGCGGCAAGGCCAGTCCGGGAAAGCCCACCGGGACTATCCCGTCCAGGAAAGGGACGCCCGGTTCCGCGGGCAAATCGGCCGCTGCAACGGGGCTTCGGCAGAACGAAAATCCTTTCAAGTCGCAAATGCCGCCGACGGGATCCGTGTTCATATCTCCTGCTCAGCGGCAGCCTCCGGCTTCTGCCGGACATATGCCGCATACCGGCGGGGCAGCTATGCCGAACAATCTGCCGGATACCTTCCCGGGCGAAAAAGGCGGTGAAAGGCATGGCGAATAAGAGCGGCATGGATCGGCTTGCCGACCTGGCGCACCATGCCAAGGCGCTGAAAGACATCATCAAAGCGGCGCTACGCGGCGGCTGGCACGCCGTCGCTTTGCAGGCGTTGAAGCATTACTGGCCTCAGATTCTGGCTATTGCCCTTGTCCTGCTGTTCCTGCCCCTGCTGATTTTTCTGTGCCTGCCGGCCATGCTGTTCGGTTTCGGCAGTTCAGGCGGCGGAGCCACAGCATCCATGTCCTTCCAGGCTACGACTGTAAAAGGGTATTACGGCCGGTACGCCGAATACTGTACCGCCCGTATCGATGAGATAAAGAAAACGGTGATAGACGGAAGCTCCGGCGGCGGGGACGACACCGTTCATGAACCGCCGGATCAGGAGTATGCCTATGAGATCGTCCTTACCGGCGAACCGATGGAGGAGAACTGGTTTATCGCCCTGCACTCCGTCACCACCGGCAACGACCTGAACGCTATGTCGGAGCAGAGCGTCAAAGAATTTGTAGAAAAGAGTATTGTCTACACAGTAGAGGATAAGCCAACAGGAATGGAAACAACAACGACCGGGACTGCCGCCACAACCACTACAACCGCTTTTCATGATGATACGGTGAACAATCCGCCGACGCCGGAAAGCAACGCGGCATCCGAAAGCAGTACGACTTCTGCAACGGAACCTCCGGCGGCAACGAAAATTCTGAAAATCCGGTATTTGTCGCCGCCGGAATTCCTGGACTATTACCGTTATTCCGATGCCGACCGAAACTGGGCGCAGCTCATGGTACAGACCTTAGAGCAGGGAACGTCCTCTGCCGGATAGCGATAAAATCATGACAGAAAGGAAATGCTCCGTATGGACACGGTATATATCCCTACCAACTACACCGACGCCGGCAAGCTGCTGGGGGCGTTTGCGCTCCGCCATGTCGCGGAATGCGCGGCCATCTGTCTGCCGCTGGCGGCGATGGTGTTCCTGCTGTGCCCCCTGGGCCTGACAGGAAAAATCATTGTCTGCGCCGTGCTGGTCGTGCCTGCCGGCGGGTTTGCCCTGCTCGGCGTCCAGGACAACAGCTTACTCACCTTTGCCCGCCTCTACAGCCGCTGGCGGAAAAACAGGCGGATATTGATTTACAGGGGGACACAATGGATACACGCAAACCAAAAGAAAAACAAAAAAGGCTCGATTTGAAATCCCTGCTGCTGGGGACTTCCAAAGAAACCACCGTACCCGGAAGCCGGTTTCCAAACGGGACGCAGAGCCTTGTCCCGGTGGTGGACATCCGGCAGGGCGTTCTTATCACCGAGGACGGCCGTTACATCAAGGTGTTGGAGATCCTTCCCACCAACTTCTATCTGAAATCCCGGGTCGAACAGCAGAATATCCTCTACTACCTGTCCAGCTACCTGAAGATTGCGCCGCCTTCCCTGCAAATTCTGGTGACGACCCAGCGGGCCGACATCGACGCCTACTGCGCACAGATGGAACAGTATTACAACGCGGAAACCAGCGAAGCCTGCAAAGAAATGATCGTGGAAGACGTGCAGCTGGTCGATTATCTGGCGGCCACGGAAGTCGTCACCCGCCGGTTTTACCTGAGCTTCGCCTATACCGGCACTGCGTCGGAGCTGGACGACATAGCCAGGGAGCTTGCCGAGCAGGCGGAAACCGCGTATCAATATCTCGACTACTGCGGCCTGGAAGTCCTGCGGCACGACCGGTACGATGAGTTCCTGCTCAAAACCCTGTACACGGCGATCCACAAGCCGCAGACCAGCCCGGTGGATTTTGCCGCGCTGCTTTCCCAGATCGGGCCGGTCTGCGGAGTATCCGACATTTCGGCGGACGAGCTGGAGGATGAGGATATGGATGGCGTGACGACGGTGCAGGACGTGTTGGCCCCCAACGAATGCGATTTGACCCACAAGGGCTATATCCTCATCGACGGTGTGTTTCACACCTATTTGTATATCGCCGGATATGGGTATCCCACGGAGATGGGCCCGGCATGGCTTTCCCCGCTGGTGGAGCTGGGCGACGGCATTTCTCTCAGCTTCTTTCTGGACAGAAAGCGCAAAGAACAGGTGCTGCCGAAGATCGCCAAAACCACCATGCTCAACCGGACACGGATGCGGGACATCGAGGACACCCGCGCCGACTACGAGGAACTGGACGACGCCATATCATCCGGGCTGTACATCAAGGACAAGCTCAATCGGGAAGGCGAGGATTTCT
>ENA-UONZ01002971-UONZ01002971.1-human-gut-metagenome-genome-assembly--contig:-C93old-NODE-2971-length-11876-cov-188.806446_pt1 | contig 11876 bp, 6 predicted proteins | sample MGYA00242468_ERZ724015 | MGnify/ENA metagenome assembly ERZ724015
CTGCCGCACCTCGCTCGCCGTATCGGCACTTAGAATTATGCGGTATTGCCTTAATTGCAAGGAGAAATGTTTCATGCCAAAACATGTTTTAGTGGCTCTGCCATTGAGCGATGCCCAGCGTAGCGCCTTGCAGGCCAGCGTGCCGGAATATGAATTTATCTTTGCCCAAACCGAAACCGTTACCCTGGCCCAGGTGCTGGAGACAGATATCATCATGGGCAATGTGCCGGTAGAGCTGATTTGCCAAAACCACCATCTGGAATGGTTCCAATCCAACTTTGCGGGACCGGATACCTATCTGGTGCCGGGCGTGCTGCCGGAGCAGTGCCTGGTGACCAACGCCACCGGCGCTTACGGGCTGGCCATCAGCGAGTGGATGCTGGGCTTGTGGCTGGGGCTGCAGAAGGATCTGTTTTTGTACCGGGACCGCCAGACGCAGCACAAGTGGGATGCCATCACCCGCCAGGTGCGGCCGGTGGCCGGGTCCCGCGTGCTATGCGTTGGCATGGGGGATATCGGCTCTAACTTTGCCATGCGCGTCCACGCCCTTGGGGCCGAGGTTGTCGGCATGCGGCGCAGCGTGCGCCCTGGTGCCCCCTGCCCCGATTACTGCCTGCGGGTGGTACCCCAAAGCGAACTGGACGCCGAGCTGCCGCAAGCGGACCTGGTTGCCCTGAGCCTACCCGGCACGCCGGAAACGCTGCACATGTTTGATGCCGCCCGCCTGGCCCGCTGCAAGCAGGGGGCAATTCTGCTGAACGTGGGCCGTGGTTCCACGGTGGACTGCCTTGCCCTGGCCGATGCCGTACACAGCGGGCATTTGTTCGGTGCAGCGCTGGATGTGACTGACCCAGAGCCGCTGCCGTCAGACCACCCGCTGTGGAGCGAACCGAATGTGATCATCACGCCGCACATTTCCGGGCGGTTCAGCCTGGCCAAAACACTGGATAACATTGTAGAAATCTTTATCCATAACCTCAAGCTGTACGCTGCCGGGCAGCCGGTGGACAACCAGGTCAGCCGCACCACCCACTATGTCAGCGGCGGCAGTGGCGGCCAGCGGCTGGTGTGCGGCATGCCGTAAAGGTTCTTATTTTCAACCATTCTGCGCCAAAATATTGCATAACTCCTTTGGGTATTGTAGAATAGTGGTGTTCGCTGATTCTGCAACACACAGAGGAGTTTTTATGTTATACCAACTGTTCTGGCTGTTTTTGGCCTTTTCGTTCTTGGGCTGGTGCCTGGAAGTTGCTGCCACCGCAGTGCGGCTGGGCCAGTACCGGGACCGCGGCGTGCTGCACGGGCCGCTGTGCCTGGTTTACGGCATTACCGGCTGCCTGATCACCATTGCCCTGCGGGAATTGAGCGGCGGGTGGTTCTTCCTGTTTTTGTTCAGCGCGCTGTATGCCACGGTGGTGGAATGGATTGCTGGGCATTTGCTGGAGCACTACAGCCACACCCGCTGGTGGGATTACTCTGACCGCAAATGGAACCTGGATGGGTACATCTGCCTTTCGGCTTCCGTCGTCTGGGGTGCCCTGGGCCTGGTAACCGTCAAGTGGCTGGTGCCGCTGCTGATGCGTTTGTACCAGCTGGTGCCCGCCGGGCTTGCGCATGTTCTGTTGTGGATCTTTGCCATTTTGCTGGTCATTGATCTGCTGGGCACCGCGCTGACCCTGGGCGGCCTGCGCTACAAGCTGCCCAGAGTGGACGAGGTCAACAACCGCCTTGCCAACCTGACGCTGCGGATGGGGTTGTGGATTTTTGACCGCACCGAGCGCCGCATGCGCACCAAGGCCCCGCAGCTGGACCTGATACGCCCCAAGCGCACCAAAAGCACGGTGTTTGCTGCCGGGTGCAGCTTTTACAAAATCTTTTTGCTGTTTGTAATCGGCGCGTTCCTGGGCGACATCACCGAAACGATTTTCTGCCGCATTACCGCTGGGTATTGGATGAGCCGTTCCAGCCTGGTGTGGGGACCTTTCTCTATTGTTTGGGGCCTTGCCATTGCGCTAGTCACCCAGGTTTTGTACAAGTACAAAGACCGTTCGGCATTCTGGCTGTTCGGCATGGGCACCCTGTTGGGCGGTGCTTACGAGTATCTGTGCAGCGTATTTACCGAAATCGTGTTCGGCGCGGTATTCTGGGATTACAGTGCCCTGCCGTTCAACCTGGGCGGGCGTATCAATCTGCTGTACTGCTTTTTCTGGGGGCTGGCCGCCGTGGCATGGTTCAAGGTGCTGTTCCCGCCGTTGGACCGCTTGATTGAAAGCCTGCCCCGCCGCGGCGGTACCATTTTGACCTGGTGCCTGGTGGTATTTATGGCAGTCAATATGATCGTCAGCTCCGCCGCGCTGATTCGTTATGACGCCCGTTTGGAGGGCGTTGCCGCCCAGACCAGTCTGGATACCCTGCTGGACGAGCATTTCGACGATTCCTATATGCAGCGGGTCTACCCCAAGCTGGTGCACATGAATTAAATCATTTTAGCCACAGATTGCCATAGGGCAATACCGCAACTCCTCACTCCTACCCTCCTACTCGTGTTCCGCCCAATCGCGGCTTCGGCCCACGGCTTTGTGCCAGCCAGCCAGCAGCTTTTCGCGTTCCGGAGCTTCCATGTTGGGAGTAAAGGTCATGTTGCAGTGCCACAGGCTGCGGATTTCCCCACGGTCTTTCCACACGCCGGTGGCAAGGCCCGCCAGGTAGGCAGCGCCAAGGGCCGTTGTTTCGCGGATGGCCGGGCGCAGCACGGTTTTGTTCAGGATGTCCGCCTGGAACTGCATCAAAAACTGGTCGCGGGAAGCACCGCCATCCACTTTCAGGGTGGTGATGGGCTGGCCCACATCCAACTCCATCGCGTGCACCAGGTCATAGCTCTGATAAGCGATGGACTCCTCCGCCGCGCGGATGATATGGTTCTGGGTGGTGCCGCGGGTAATGCCCACAATGGCCCCGCGGGCGTACATATCCCAGTAGGGTGCGCCCAATCCGGTAAAGGCCGGAACAATATACACCCCGCCGTTATCCGGCACCTTCTGGGCGTAATACTCCGAATCCCGGCTTTCTTGGATCATGCGCAGGCCATCGCGCACCCACTGGATGACCGCCCCGCCCACAAACACACTGCCCTCCAGCGCATACTCCACCTTGCCGTTCAGGCTGATGGCAATGGTGGTCAGCAGGCCATTTTTGCTGCGGCAGATGGTATCGCCGGTGTTCATCAGCAAAAAGCAGCCGGTACCATAGGTGTTTTTGGCTTCGCCTTTGGAAAAACAGCCCTGGCCAAACAGTGCGGCCTGCTGGTCGCCCGCAATACCGGCCACCGGCACCTGTACGCCGCACAGGTCGGTGTAACCGTAAATCTCGCTGGAATCCGTCACACGCGGCAGCATGGCGCGGGGGATATCCAGCGCGTTCAGCAGTGTATCATCCCAGTCCAGCTTGTGGATATTATACAGCATGGTGCGGCTGGCGTTGGTTCGGTCCGTTACATGCACCTTGCCGCCGGTCAGCTTCCACACCAGCCAGCTGTCCACCGTGCCAAACAGAATTTCTCCCGCCTGTGCGCGCTCCCGTGCGCCCGGCACATGGTCCAGAATCCACTTGATTTTGGTTGCGGAAAAGTAGGCATCCGGCACAAGGCCGGTATTCTCTTTGATATACTCTGCCATGCCCGGCTGGCTGAGCAGCTCATCCACCAACGGTGCAGTGCGGCGGCATTGCCACACAATGGCGTTATAAATGGGGCGGCCGGTCGCTTTTTCCCACAAAATCGTGGTTTCGCGCTGGTTGGTAATGCCGATGGCGGCAATATCATGCGCATCCACGCCGCTTTGGGCTACCACCTCGTTCATCACGCCATACTGGCTGGACCATATCTCCATGGGGTCGTGCTCCACCCAGCCCTGCTGGGGGTATAGCTGCTCAAATTCGCGCTGGCGCACGGCAATAATATTCTGCTCATTATCAAACAGGATTGCCCGGCTGCTGGTGGTACCCTGATCCAGCGCAAGAACATATCTGCTCATCTTCAACCTCCCTGTTGATGGGCAACGGGGCTAAGGCAATACCGCACAATTCTAAGTGCCGATACGGCGAGCGAGGTGCGGCAGCTGCTAAGACAAAAGCGCAGATAATACTGGATGCTGCAAAGGTGAGCGCCGCCAGTGGCGGAAACAGCGAACCGAAGCAGGGGCAGCGGTCGCAGAGTGCGAGGGGCTTTTGCCCCCGAAGCACGATGCGGGTACCGCAACCCGACATTATCGAGCATTTTGGCAACGCAGATGCCGTGCCGCAGCCGCCGAAGCGGTGCTTAAGCCGTAAGGCGGGAATTGTGCGGTGTTGCCCTAACTACCCGCTGTTTTTATTCCACTTTTTCCATGTTACGCGTTGCCACAACATCCACGCCGGTGCCGCACACGTTAGGCAGTACCACATCCCCGGTATGCACGGGGGCTTGCAGAGCCGCGGTATTCAGCGCAGCCATCACGGAAAACATCGTTTCTTTTGGCACCGCCTGCGCGGTTTTGACCGGGCAGCGCGGGTACAGCCCACCCGCAATGCGCACGGTGCTGGTAATGATGCGGGTGGGGTGGGTCAGTTCCTCTTTGCCGTATGCAGCGCCGTTGGGGCAGGCATTGCCGGTCACGGCATAGTCATTTGCGGTGTCCACCCGCAGATGGCACCCCTTGGGGCAGCAGATGCAGATCAGCTCTTTTATTGTTTCTGTCATGATTGCGGCACCTCCTCCACAGCAACGATCAGCGGGCCGTCCGCTTTTTGCAGCAGAGCTTTGGGCAGCGTAATGTGCTCCATCTCCCCCGGTGCCAGGCGTTCCCGCTTAAAGGCGGCAATTTTGTTTGGTCCGCAGCGCACCGTTATGGTGCTGGGCCCATAATTGCGCCGCACACGGAACGATACGCTCACGCTTTTCTGCACGCCGTCCAGCCGGATATGCTGCGGCACGGTGTAGCCAATGCCCTCCCCCGCTGCCAGCGGCAGAACGGTTTCGGTTTCTATCTCGCCATTTTGCACATAGGCTGCCGCGGCTGCACCGGCGGTTTCGCTTTCGCCGGAAACAAAATCCACCAGATCGTGCACATGCACCACGTTGCCGCAGGCAAATACACCGGGGATCTCGGTTTCCATATTTTCATATACCACGGCCCCCTTGGTGTGGGGGTCCATGGCAATACCTGCCTGGCGGGTCAACTCGTTTTCGGGGATCAACCCCACACTGAGCAGGATGGTATCCACATCAAACTCCATCTCGGTTCCAGGGATAGGGCGGCGGTTTTCATCCACCTTGGCAACGATGGCTTTTTCCACTCGCTTTTTGCCCTGAATTTCCACAATGGTGTGGGATAAGTACAGCGGAATATCAAAATCCTGCAAGCACTGCACAATGTTGCGGGTCAACCCGCCGGAATAAGGCATCACTTCCACGCAGGCGAGCACTTTGGCTCCCTCCAGCGTCATACGGCGCGCCATGATCAGGCCGATATCGCCGCTGCCCAAAATCAATACCCGTCTGCCCACCAGGTAGCCTTCCATATTTACATAGCGCTGGGCTGCACCGGCGGTATAAATTCCCGCCGGGCGGGTGCCGGGGGTGCCGATGGCCCCGCGGGTGCGCTCGCGGCAGCCCATGCACAGGATAATGCTTTTGGCCTGAATGATCTGGTAGCCCTTGCTGCGGCTGACGCAGTGTACCTGCTTATCGGGGGTCACTTCCAGCACCATGGTGCCCAGTTCCACCCGCACGCCGGTTGTGCGCAGCATCTCGATATAGCGCCCGGCGTATTCCGGGCCGGTAAGCTGCTGGCCAAACCGATGCAGGCCAAACCCGTTGTGGATGCACTGGTTCAAAATACCGCCCAGCTCTGCATCACGTTCCAAAATCAAAATATCGCGCAGGCCATGCTGCCACGCGCTGTACGCCGCCGCCAGGCCCGCCGGGCCGCCGCCGATGATAACAAGTTCAACCATGGTTGCACCCCCTTCCGGTTTTGGTTTCACACAGCAGCACATTGGTGCCGGCTTTGTCCTGCAATACATCCAACGGGTCAATGCCTCGTGTTTTGCTGATCAGTTCCAGCACGCGCGGGCCGCAAAAGCCGCCCTGACAGCGGCCCATGCCCGCGTTGCACCGCCGCTTTACGCCATCAATGCTCACGGCTGGGATCTCGCTCTGCAAGGCATCCAGAATCTCGCCCTCGGTGATCGTCTCACACCGGCAGATCACGCGGCCATAGGCGGGATTTTTGGCAATCAGCTCCGCCTTTTGCTCCGGCGGCAGCTCCTTGAACCGCACGCGGGTACGGCCATCCTTATAATCCGTCTTTGGCTCCGGCAGGTCGTTGTGGGCTGCCAGAATTTTAGTTACCTCTTTTGCCACAGCCGGTGCACTGGAAAGCCCCGGCGATTTCATGCCCGCCAGGTCAATAAAGCCCGGCGCGCCGTCCGCTTCGCCGATCACGAAGTCCCCGGTATCCACGTTGGCGCGCACACCGGCAAAGTTGCGGATGGACTCGCCAAAGCGGATCCCCGGCACACTGCGCCTGGCCGTTGCCGCCACAAAGGCAAGGCCGTCTGCCGTGCAGGCGGTATCATCCCCCGCTACCGGCTGGGCGTTCGGCCCCACCAGCAGGTTGCCGTGTACGGTGGGCGTTACCAGCACCCCTTTGCCGTTCTCGTTCGGGCACTGGAAGATCACACGGTTCACGCGGTTGCCTTCGCTTTTGTCCAGCAGATAGTATTCCCCGCGGGTAGGTTCCAGCGTAAAGGTGTGCGGCGCGGCCATCTCATGGATGGCCTGGGCGTTCAGTCCCGCCGCATTGACCACATAGCGGGCCGCAAAGCTGCCGTTTGGCGTGGTCAGCTGCCAGCCGCCGTCAATCTTTTCAATGTTGGTTACAGGAGTGCTGCGGTACAGCTCTACCCCGTTGCGCACAGCCACCTCCGCCATGGCCAGCGCAAACTCCCACGGACTGACGATGGCTGCGCTGGGGGCAAACAGCGCCCCGGCCACTGTAGGGGCAAGCTGCGGCTCCATCGCCAGGGTTTCCTCCGCTGTCAGCAGCCGGATGCCCGGCACGCCGTTTGCCACGCCGTTCGCGTACAGCTTTTGCAGGTGGGGCAGCTCTGCCTGGCTCAGCGCCAGCACCAGGCTGCCGCACTGGCGGTAGGGCACATCCAGCCGGGCGCAGATTTCCTTTGCCAGCGCCACGCCCTGCACATTCAGGCGGGCCATTTGGGTGCCCGGTTCCGGGTCATACCCGGCGTGCAGGATGGCGCTGTTTGCCTTCGTTGTTCCATCCGCCACATCGTTTTCTGCTTCCAGCACTGCCACATACAGCGGATAGTGCGACAGTTCATACGCTGCAGCTGCACCAACCACACCACAGCCAATGATTGCTACATCCAGCATAACTACCTCCCAGTTGTATTGGTCATTCAGGATGCAAAAATCCATCCTGTCAACATGGTTTCCATTGGTTTAATCATAGCGTTAAATGCACAAAAAATCAAGTTAAAGTCGATTTATTTTGCACATTTCGTCGCCATTGTGTAGACAGCAGAATAAAGGTCCGCTGCTTTGTTTGCTGCTGTCTTTCTATGCAAAAAGCTGCCGCACCTGGCTTTCCCGGTGCAGCAGCTTTTTTGATATGATGATATATTATAACGACTGTCTTTTCACTTTTGCAGGCGGTGTCATGCTGCACTTCCCCGTTATGCTGCCGTGCGCTGTTTGCGCTGTTCGGCACGGTTCAGGTACATGCTCCCTTGCGTAAAATCTGTTTTATCTGTGTTCAAGTGAATTTTTCCTTTCCGACATGATTTTGTATATCTTTTCAATCGTCTGGACCGTGCAGGCTGCATCCGCATCCGAAATGTCAGCCACAAGCGGCGCCAGCTGCGCAAAGAACTCGGTGTTGTGCACCTGCGAAAGCTGGCGGCCGCTTTCCGTAATAGAAAGGTAGGTCACGCGGCCATCCTGCTCCGATGCGATTTTTTTCAGGTAGCCTTTATCCTCCATCTCTTTGACCGTGCGCGTAACGCCGGGGCGCGGCAAGTTCAGCGCATCGCTGATGTCCGAAACCTTTACCCGAACGCCGCGGCGTTCCAGTTCCTCGATGGTATCCAGATAGTGAATATAAGAAGGGCTGGCCCCTTTTGGCAGCGCCGGCAGCAGCTCCCGCACCCGCTTTGCCTGGTAACAGGCATCCAGCAGCGCCTTCATGTTCTCTGTTGTCATATTTCCTCCTTGTAATTGCCTTTGATAATTATCGAGGTTAATTATAGTGAGAATGTACGGGTTTGTCAACAGGGTTGTAGGGGAAATTTTGCGACAGGTTACAGATATAGAAAAAAGCCCGTTGAAGTATAGTGGCTTCAATGGGCTATGGGATATTGGAAAGGGTATCATAGGAATGATGTAGGTCTTCGCAGTGCTCACTGCTCTATTATGTGTAGCTTCCTTTTGTTCGTTACGCTTGACATTCTCTAGCCAGCGCGTGATGTAGTCAGCAAACGACATGTTCGCACCCGGTTCAAGAGATAAATCTCCATGTTCTCTCAAGTACACATCTCGCCTTGCTATTACATCCGCTTTTCTTTTTCCTTGAAATTCTTTAAAACGTCTCTTGCCGTTTTTATACCGGCCAAGATTCAACTTAGCGTGCCATACGCCTTTTGTATCCTGGTACACGGAGCCTTCTCCGCTTTCCCGACGAGCTTTTCCTGACATAAAAATAACCTCCTAAAAAGTCGCTCACTTGGTCGCTCAAAGCATTAGGAAAAGTATGTAAAAATCGGGAAAATTAGGGAAAACAGAGTTTTAGTATATTCAAGGAAAAAGAAAAGCCGCCCACGCATTCAACGTTTTCACGTTAAATTTATGAGTGCTTTTGGTTGGGCCGGCCGGATTTGGCAAGTCGCGCCCTAAAAACAGTCCGCTGGACTGTTTTTACCCGGCGGGACGCAGGACGCCGGGCACGGGCTGTTCAAATTCGGCCTATGTTCTCCCGCCGCCGTTTATTACAAATAAAAAGATGCAACCCCCTGCGAGGTTGCATCTTGGTTGGGCCGGCCGGATTTGAACCGACGCAATGGAGGAGTCAAAGTCCTCTGCCTTACCGCTTGGCGACGGCCCAGCAAAAGAAAAGACCGCGCAGCATAATCACTGTGCGGTCTTTGGTGGGGTGCCTAGAGAGATTCGAACTCTCGGCCTCCAGAGCCACAATCTGGCGCGCTAACCAACTGCGCCATAGGCACCATAGAATGCGCCCGAAGGGACTTGAACCCCTGGCCCACTGCTTAGAAGGCAGTTGCTCTATCCACCTGAGCTACGGGCGCGCACGGGTCAGTTCCTGTTGTCTGGGAACATGCTGCGAGAATTATAATATCACATGGGGCGCATTGTGTCAATAGCAAAGTCCAATTTTTTTGAACTTTTTTATTTGTGTTTTTATCGGGGCTTTCTGCCCGGCTTTTAAGGCAATACCGCATAATTCTAAGTGCCGATACGGCGAGCGAGGTGCGGCAGCTGCTAAGCCAAAAGCGCAGATAATACTGGATGCTGCAAAGGTGAGCGCCGCCAGTGGCGGAAACAGCGAACCGAAGCAGGGGCAGCGGTCGCAGAGTGCGAGGGGCTTTTGCCCCCGAAGCACGATGCGGGTACCGCAACCCGACATTATCGAGCATTTTGGCAACGCAGATGCCGTGCCGCAGCCGCCGGAGCGGTGCTTAAGCCGTTAGGCGGGAATTGTGCGGTATTGCCTTAATAGATTCCTGCCGGGGCCTGGGTGTTTACGAAATACAGCTCGTACCACAAAATAAAGGAATAGAAGCTCCAAATCTTGGTCATGTTCTTGGCCTTGCCCGTCTTATGATCATCCAGCAGGCGCATGATTTCGTCCACATTAAAGAACTTTTCGGCAACGGGGCCAGTGAACTTTTCCTTTACCATATTATAGTACTTATCTTCCCGCAGCCAGTCGTTCAGCGGCACGGGGAAGCCCAGCTTTTTGCGATGGGCAACGCTTTCCGGCAGCTGCTTCATGGCGGCACCGCGCAGAGCGATCTTGGTGGACTCTTTGCCGGAGCGGTATTTCTGCGGGATGGACAGTGCCACATCCAGCATGTTGCGGTCCAGGAAAGGCACGCGCAGTTCCAGGCTGTTGGCCATGCTCATGCGGTCGGCTTTCAGCAGGATATCATACAGCATCCAGGTGTGCATATCCACCCACTGCAGCTGGGTGGGTTCATCCAGACCCTGCACTTTATCAAAATAAGGCTTAAAGAACTGTTCCGGGCGGGGGCTGTGGTAGTTCTTTTTCAGGCAGCGGTCACGTTCAGCCGGGTCCAGGAAAACATAGTTGGCGCGCATATAGCGCTGCCAGGGTTCTTCTGCACCGCGCACCAGGAAGTGCTTGCCCTTAAAGTCCGGCAGTTTGGATGCCACTGCGCCTGCGGCCTTACGCAGCGCTTTGGGCACCTTATGCTCGTAATCCATAAAGTGAACCGCCTGGCAGTACATGGGGTAGCCGCCAAACAGTTCATCGGCACCTTCGCCGGAAAGCACGACCTTGACGTACTTGCGGGCGTTCTGGGCCAAAAAGTAAAGCGGAACTTCCGCCGGGTTGGGCATGGGTTCATCCAGGTACCACTGGATCAGGCGGTTGGCTTCAAAGAACTGTTCGGCATCCACCTTATTGGCAATGCTGGGCACACCGATTTCCTTACTGAACTCCTGGGCATACGGCAGCTCGGAGTATTTTTCCTCCGCATAGCCGACCGAGAAGCTCTTGACATGCGGAGTCCCCTTAGCAACCTCGTTGACCACAAAGCTGGAATCCACACCGGAAGAAAGGAAGCAGCCAACCTCAACATCGGCAATCTGGTGGGCGGCAACGCTTTCGGCAAAGGTATCGGTGATGATTTTTTCCCACTCTTCCAGGCTCTTGGAATCGTCCACATGGTACTTGATCTCATAGTAGCGTTCCACTGTCAGCTCGCCATTTTCCCAGGTGAACATACATCCGCTGGGCAGCTTGTAGACATTTTTGAACATGGTTTCCTCATTGGGGATATACTCAATGCTCAAATATTCCGGCAGGCGTTCCTCGTTTAGTTCCTTTTTGAAACCGGGATGAGCCAGAAAGCTTTTGATCTCGCTGCCAAACAGGAACAGAGCATCCTGATTATAATAATAGAACGGTTTGATACCGAAGATATCCCGCGCACCAAACATGGTTTTGGTTTTCTGGTCCCAGATCACGAAGGTGAACATGCCGCGCAGTTTGCCGGGCAGCTGATTGCCCCACTGCTCATAGCCATGCAGCAGCACCTCGGTATCGGACCGGGTGGCAAAGGTATGGCCTGCGGCGATCAGTTCCTCGCGCAGGGTCTGGAAGTTATAGATCTCGCCGTTAAAAATGCAGACAAGACTGCCATCCTCATTGAACATGGGCTGCTTGCCGCCCTCCAGGTCAATGATGGAAAGGCGGCGGTGGCCCAGGGCCACCTGGTCGTCCACATAGTAGCCTTCGCCGTCCGGGCCGCGGTAGGTGATCAGGTCCGCCATTCCTTTTACAATGCGGCGGGCGGTTTCCGCTTTATGGTTGCGCTCAGCAAAGCCGGTAATGCCACACATAGGCGCTTTCCCCTCTCTATATTATATATGGTTTGTTTTGTTACAGGCTGGCGTTTCTATGATTGCCAAAAGGGCGGCGGGTGCACAATGTGCGCCCCTACGGGGGCCAGCGATTTTATTTATCGTGTGTGATAGCTTTTAGGCAACACCGCACAATTCCCACCTTGCGGCTTAAGCACCGCTCCGGCAGCTGCGGCACGGCATCTGCGTTGCCAAA
>ENA-UONZ01002975-UONZ01002975.1-human-gut-metagenome-genome-assembly--contig:-C93old-NODE-2975-length-11862-cov-31.753875_pt1 | contig 11862 bp, 10 predicted proteins | sample MGYA00242468_ERZ724015 | MGnify/ENA metagenome assembly ERZ724015
AGCTGCCGCACCTCGCTCGCCGTATCGGCACTTAGAATTATGCGGTATTGCCTTATATTTTTTTATGCGAAAATGGACGGTCAGCTTTCTTAAATTATCAAACAGCCAAAACCTGATCTACCGGGCTTGCTGCTTTCCTTAACACTCCTCTTTGTGGATAGAGACAAGTCGTCCACAGGGCAGTGCTTTAACAACTGCATGTAAAAAACAAAAACGTTCCCCGGAACCATTCTGCCCTAACAGCAAACCAGTTCCGGGGAACGTTGTATTATATTTTGTTTTGGCTTACCGGGTCAGCCTATCGGCTCGACTTCCGCTACGCCGCAAAAATTAGTACTTCAGCTTATCCAGGGTATCCTTGTACGGGGTATCGGCAGCGGTCTTCATCGTTGCCTGTGCCTTGTACTTGTTCAGCATCATTGCGCTGCGGGCAGGATCAGCCAAAGTGCCGGCACCGGCAATGCAGCCGCCGGGGCAGGCCATACCTTCCAGCAGATAGCCGTTGTACTTGCCGGCAGCAGCCAGCTGCATCATCTTCTTGCATTCTGCTAGGCCCTGTGCGGAAACGACCTTCACTTCGCGGGTCGAGTCTTCCTTCTTGATGACATTGACGACCGCCTGTGCAACACCGCCGCTGACGGCAAAGCCGCGGCCGTCGGCACTGGCATTGTTGAAGTTATCATTCGGGTCATCCGGCAGGTCATCAAAGTTGATCTGCTTGGCTTCAAACATGCCCATCAGTTCTTCAAATGTCAGGACAAAGTCAACCTCGCTGCGCACACTGTGGCGGCTGGCTTCCAGCTTCTTTGCGGCGCAGGGGCCGACAAAACAGATACGGGCTGCGGGGTGATCCTGCTTCAGCAGGCGGGCAGTCAGCACCATGGGGGTCATGGCCATGCTGATGCAGTCAGCAAACTTGGGGAAGTTCTTCTTGGCCATAACGCTCCATGCCGGGCAGCAGGAGGTTCCCATGAACGGGTGCTTGGAGGGAACTTCCTCCAGGAAGTCATGCGCTTCATCAATGGTGCACAGGTCAGCACCGATGGCAACTTCTGCAGTGTTGGCAAAGCCCAAGCGCTTCATGGCCTCGCGCAGTTTGGCGGGGGTCATGTTGGGGAACTGGTTGACAAAGGCAGGTGCCACGATGGCGATGACTTCATCTCCGCGCTTGATGGATTGGATCAGCTGGAAGATCTGGCCCTTATCCACGATAGCGCCAAACGGGCAGTTGACCAGGCACATACCGCAGGATACGCACTTGTTGTAATCAATATCTGCGCGGCCATGCTCGTCAGAACGAATAGCACCAACGCCGCAAGCCTTGGCGCAGGGGCGCTCCACCTTGACGATGGCGTTGTACGGGCAGGTGGTTACGCAGCGGCCGCACTTGATGCAGAGATCCTGATCAATGTGACTGCGGCCATTGCGGAAGCTGATTGCCTTTTTGGGGCAGACCTCCTGGCAGGGGTGAGCCAGGCAGCCCTGGCACATGCTGGTAACCTTTATGATCTTTTCCGGGCACTTGTTACAGGCAAACTTGATAACGTTGATCAGCGGCGGCTCATAGTACTTGTCAGCAATTACGCTCTGCTCCAGGTCTTCGGTAGCGGAAACGCTCTCGGTAACCGGGCGCAGAGAAAGGCCCATAGCCAGACGGATGCGTTCAGAAACAATCGCTCTCTCCAGGAAGATGCTGCTGCGCAGCGAAGAGTCCTCGCCGGGCATGATCTTAAAGGGCAGGTCCCGGATTTCCTTCGCGTAATCTGCCATTTCATTGCTCTCATAGGACATGCGGGCAACTTCGGTAAATACCTTGCGCCGAATGTCGGTTACAGGGGTATAAATGCCTCTCATTGTGCTTATGCTCCTTACACAAAACTTCTAATTGGCCGTATGTACAAAGCCGCGGTTCGGCCCCGCACACGCACATTTGCTGGATGTGCGCCGCAATGGAAATTGCTGTTCTCCATGCTCTAAGTTAAAATAATAACGATACGGCTCCTGTTAAGATTTTACCAAGAAACCGCCTTTATTACAAGAGGAAAACCCGGAAATTCAAGAAAAAAACCGCGCAAATTTTATGTTTTCCCGCCTTGTCCATCACTGTGCCTGGGCGCGGCAGCGCTTGCCGTCCCATTCACCCAGTGTTACGGTCACGATTTCACCGCTTTTGTGCCCCGGCGCATTGACCACAACTGGCAGATACTGTTTGGTGTATCCGGTGAACAAGGTGGAGGACAGTGGGGTTTCCAGCAGCACCTGTGCCGTGCGCCCCTGTGCTGCATGGGCCAGTTCTGCGCGTACCTTCTCCACAGCGGCGGTCATGCGACGGCTACGGGATTCCTTTTCATGCTCCGGAACCTGATTCGGAAAATCGAACGCGGGCGTTCCTTCGCGGCGAGAATAGGGGAAAACATGTACTTTCAAAAAGCGCTGTCCTGCCACAAATGCCATGCTGTCCTCAAAATCCTGCTCCGTCTCACCGGGAAAGCCCACAATCACATCGGTCGTAATGCTCACGTTTTCCTCGCCAAAAGCTTCTCGCAGCTTTGCGGCAACGGCGGCATACTGTTCCGTGGTATAAGGGCGGCGCATGGCGCGCAGAGTCTTGCTGCTGCCGCTTTGCAGGCTCAGATGGAACTGCGGGCAAAGCTTCGGCACAGCAGCCAGGCGGCGGATATCGTCATCCGTCAGCATATCCGGGTCAAGGCTGCCCAAGCGGATGCGCTCAATGCCCGCCACAGCCGCCGCATGTTCCACCAGCTCCGCCAGGCCCGTTCCGGTATCTTTGCCATAGCTGGGCAGGCTGATTGCCGTCAGCACAACTTCACAGTAACCGGATGCCGCCAGGCGGCGCAGTTCTTCCAGAATGCTTATTTCGCTGCGGCTGCGCACCGGGCCGCGGGCGCGGGGAATCACGCAATAAGCGCAGCGGCGGTTGCAGCCATCTTCTACCTTCACAAATGCGCGGGTGTGATCTGCAAAGCGGTCCATCGGCAGTTCTTCAAAGCTTTCGCCCTTCTGGTGCGGGCGAATGTCCACCACCTTGGCTTCCTCGCCGTTCAACACTTTTTGCACATCCTGCAAAATGGCGTGGCGGTTGCCGGAACCCGTTACCACATCGGCTTCTTCAATTTTAGCGGCTTCTTCCGGGAACGCCTGCGGGTAACAGCCCGTCAGAACTGTTACCGCGCCGGGGTTTTCGCGTTTGGCGCGGCGCAGCCATTTGCGGCTTTTCTGGTCGCCAAAGTTCGTCACGGTGCAGCTGTTGACCACATAAACATCCGCACCGTCTTTTTCTTCCACTACGGTAAACCCATTTTGCTCAAACAGCTGGGCCAACGCACCCGTTTCGTTCTGGTTGACTTTACAGCCGAGGGTATAAAAACAAACTCTCATCGTATTCCGTCCTTCTATTGGTTAACGCTCTATCAGTATTATAATAGAATCTGCCCATTCTGACAAGGCTCCACCGCCCACACAGAAAAAGATGAGTGGTAATACCATGCGGCTGCAATAAACATCCCTTATACCGCATACAATATCACCAAAGCAAAAAACATTCTTGCCGGGCAGCGCCCGGCCAAAGACGATGGCAGGGGAGGCTTTGGTCATGAAAAAGCGGGTTGCAGCCCTGATTTTGGGATTATTTTTTATCTTGAATGCGCTGCCCTGTGCAGCGCTGGATATTAACCCGGCCACCGATCGGGATTTTGATGTTCCCTGCCAGGCGGCTATCTTGATTGATGAAGATTCCGGCACAGTCTTATATGAAAAGAACGCCGATGAGTCCCGCCCTATCGCCTCCATCACCAAGATTATGACGCTGCTGTTGACCTTTGAAGCACTGGAAGCAGGGAAGGTCAGCCTGAGTGATACCGTCCCCGTATCCGAACACGCCTATCATATGGGTGGAAGCCAGATTTGGCTGGAACCCGGCGAACAGCTGACATTAGATGAAATGCTGAAAGCCATCTGTATTTCCTCCGCCAATGATGCCGCAGTAGCCGTTGCCGAATTTATTGGTGGCAGCGAGCCGGTATTTGTGGAGCGCATGAACGCCCGCGCCAAAGAGCTGGGTATGCAGAGCACCACGTTCCGCAACGCCTGCGGGCTGGATGAAGACGGCCACCTTTCCACCGCGCGCGATGTCGCCATCATGAGCCGGGAAATGCTGCTGAACCACCCGGAAATTGAAAATTACTGCACTGTATGGATGGATACCCTGCGCGGCGGTGCAACCCAACTGGTGAACACCAACAAACTGCTGAAAAGTTATAATGGCATCACCGGGCTGAAAACGGGAACAACCGGCAAGGCCGGTGTGTGCATCTCCGCCAGTGCATCGCGGGATGATTTGCGACTGATTGCTGTTGTGCTGGGTTCTTCCAGCGGCAAGGAGCGCTTTGCCGCTGCCACCAGCCTGCTGGATTATGGCTTCGCTATGTTTGAAAGTGCGCTGGTTCCCATCCCGGCAGACGCCCCCAAAACACTGCCCGTGCAGAAGGGTGAAGAGCCCGCGCTGGAACTATGTTACACCGCGCCGGAGCGCTGCCTGGCCGTAAAAGGGCAGGGCAGCGCCCTGCAAGCTGAAGTTGAACTTCCGCAAACGCTGGAGGCTCCCATCCGGGAAGGTTCGGTTATCGGCAGCCTAAACATCAAAAACAGCCAGGGCATTTTGCAAAGCTGCCCAATTATTGCGGCAAAACCCGTTGACGCGCGCAGTTTTAGCGGTTGTTTCCGGCGTGTTGTCAATGCTTTATGGCTTACAGCGTAAGGTTTTGTGCAAAACGGATGAAAAACGCCAGGTTTTGGCTTGACAATCAAGCGCAAAAACTGTATCATGAAGTTACTAAATTATGGATGAGGAGGATTTAAGCGATGAGCGTCAAATACAATGTCAAACATCTTGCAAAGTTTATCCGTCCCGAAGAATATGATACGATCTTCCCGCAGGTCGAGCTTGCCCACCAGCAGTTGGAATCCCGTTCCGGTGCTGGCAATGATTTTTTGGGCTGGCTGGACCTGCCTGTTAATTATGACAAGGAAGAGTTCGCCCGTATCAAGGAAGCAGCCAAAAAGATCCGTGAAGATTCCGATGTGCTGCTGGTCGCCGGTATCGGCGGCTCTTACCTGGGCGCACGCGCTGTTGTCGAAGCAGTCAAGGGTCTGTATCACAACGATACCGAGGACGGCCTGAAGATTTATTTCTGCGGTAACACAATTTCTCCCACTTACCTGAACGACATCATTAAGGTGACCAAGGGTAAGCGTTTCTCCATCAATGTTATTTCTAAATCCGGTACCACCACCGAAACCGCTCTGGCGTTCCGCGTTCTGCGCAAGTTGCTGGAAGATTCCGTTGGCCCGGAAGAGGCGAACAAGCGCATTTATGCCACCACTGACCGTGCCAAAGGCACCCTGAAGCAGCTGGCTGATGCACAGGGCTGGCCGACCTTTGTTGTTCCTGATGATGTTGGCGGCCGTTACTCTGTTCTGACTGCCGTTGGTCTGCTGCCCATCGCCTGTGCCGGTATCGACATTGATGCCCTGATGAAAGGTGCTGCTGATGCCCGCGAAGCTTACAGCGTTTGCAGCAAGGATAACGATGCTTATCGTTATGCGATGACCCGCAACATCCTGTACCGCAAGGGCAAGGTTGTGGAAACCCTGGCCGCTTTTGAGCCCGACTTTACCATGATGAACGAATGGTACAAGCAGCTGTTTGGCGAAAGCGAAGGCAAAGACCAGAAAGGTCTGATGCCGACTTCCTGCATCTTCTCGACTGACCTGCACTCCATGGGCCAGTTCCTGCAGGATGGTAGCCGCACGATGTTCGAGACTTATGTCGATATCAAGAATACCCGTGAAGATTTTTACATTGAACCGCTGGAAGGCAACTTTGATGGTCTGAATTTCCTAGCTGACCAGAACATGAGCGTTGTAAACCGCAAAGCCATGGAAGGCACCATTCTGGCCCATAATGATGGCGGCGTGCCGATCGGCGTGATTGAAGTAGATTCTCTGGATGCTTATAATGTTGGCTACCTGATTTACTTCTTCTGGAAAGCATGCGCTGTTTCCGGTTATCTGCTGAGCGTCAATCCGTTTGACCAGCCTGGCGTGGAAAGCTACAAAAAGAACATGTTTGCCCTGCTTGGCAAACCTGGTTATGAGGATCGCAAAGCGGAGCTGGAGGCAAAGCTTGGCTAATGCCTGTTTCCGCTTCAATATAAAGGAGGTCACTTCTTATGATTAAACTGATCGTTGGCGCTAAAGGCTCCGGCAAAACCAAGACCATGATCGATATGATCAACAACGCAACCAAGACCACTTCCGGCAACATCGTTGTTATTGAGAAGTCCATGAAGCTTACCACCGAGATTAACCACGCAGCCCGCCTGCTGGACGCCGATGAATACGATATCAACGGCGCTGATATGCTGTACGGTTTTGTTGCTGGTGTTCTGGCTGGTAACTATGATATCACCGAACTGTTCATTGACGGCATCCTGAAAATCGTTGACCACAACATGGATGCAGCCGCCAAGGTCCTGGCTGAGATTGATAAGATTGCAGGCAATAGTGTTGAGGTTGTTGTGACCGTATCCGCTGATCAGGCTTCTCTGCCGGAAAGCATCAAGAAGTACCTGTAAAAGCATTGTCCTTTAAGTAACTGGGGGCAGGCGCTGCAAGAGCCTGCCCCTTTGGTATGCCGTGCAAAAGCAGTGGCTTTTGCCGCAATACAGCTGCCCATCCGATTGAAAAGAGTGGGAAAATCAAATTCTTTTACTTTTTTCTGTTTTTTTGTTGACAAGATGGGTCGACTTGTGTATACTAGATAAGCAACCTTTTGAGGTGTAACTATGCGCTTTGATATTCGGAACTATTTCAAAACGGGCAAAACGCCCTATACAGCGCAATTTTCTGAAGATTTCTCCACAGAAAATTTTGATGGAAGTGTGATCCGTGAACCGGTCACAGGTTCTTTTCAGGCTGTGCCCACTGCCGATGGTGTGGTCATGCAGCTGACGATTGCCGCTGAAACCGATGCCGAATGTGCACGTTGCCTTACACCCATTCACCAGAGTTATAATTTTAGTGTGGATTATTTTGTCAAAGAGCGTGAGCTTAATGACCCGGACTTTGAGTTACCGCTGGATGAAAAAGGCTGCTTGGATATACGGGAGCTCGTGTACCAGGAATTGATTTTCAAAATTCCGCGGGTACTTTTATGTAGCCCCGATTGTCAAGGTCTATGCCCCATCTGTGGCAAAAGGAAGGCGGCAGGATGTAACTGCCAACCGGCAGACGAAGCTGCCCCTGCAGATGCCCGGCTTAGCATATTAAAACAACTGCTTAGTTGAATTTCACCAAGGAGGTGCTTAAAAATGGCAGTACCCAAGAGAAAACAATCCAAAGCCCGTCGCGATAAACGCCGTTCTAACGTTTGGAAGCTGGAGGCTCCTACGCTGGTGAAATGTCCTCAGTGTGGCGAACTCAAGGTGCCCCATCAGGTTTGTGGCAAGTGTGGCTACTACAAGGGCGTCGAAGTTGTCAAGGTTAGCAAAGAGGCTTAATTGCTTCTTAAAGGGAGGGGCTGTGCCTCTCCCTTTTTCTTGTTTATCCCCATTTTTTATTCTGCCGGAAAGGAGCTGCCACCATGCCGCTGCATCTTGTCAGTGTTGATGAACATTCCCCCGCACAGCGTTTAGGCTTGGAACCTGGCTGTACGCTGTTGGCCATTGATGGTAACCCCCTGAACGATGCATTAGACTATCAGTTCTATACCTCTGCGCCGCATTTCACTCTGACGATCTGCCAGAATGGTGCACAGCAGCAAATTTCTGTTGAAAAAGGGGAATATGAGCCTTTCGGCTGCAATTTCAAAACATACCTTGGTGATGAAAAGCACAGTTGTGCTAACCATTGCATGTTCTGTTTTATTGACCAGCTGCCCCCTGGTATGCGGGAACCGCTTTACTTTAAGGATGACGATGAACGTCTTTCCTTTTTGTATGGCAATTATATCACGATGACCAACCTGACGGACCGTGAGGTTGAGCGCATTATCAAGCTGCATATCAGCCCTATTTTCATCTCGGTGCACACCACCAATCCCCAGCTGCGGGTACGCATGATGGCAAACAAGCGCGCAGCCGAAACCCTGCGCTATCTGGACGTGTTTGCCAAAGGCGGCATTGATATGAACTGCCAGCTGGTGTTATGCCGCGGCATCAATGATGGAGACGAGCTACGCCGTACGCTGGACGACCTGTTGCGGCTACGGCCGCAGGTGGAAAGTATTGCTGCCGTGCCCGCCGGTGTAACAGCCTACCGTAAGGGGCTGTTTAAGCTGACGCCTTACGACCAGCAGTCCGCCGCCGAAACGCTGGACATCATGGAGGAATATTGTGCCCGCTGCCGGAAACAGTATGGCCGCAGTGTTGTTTACCCCAGTGATGAATGGTATCTGCTGGCGGGGAGGGAAGTTCCCCCTGCTGAATTCTATGACAACTATGACCAGCTGGAAGACGGCGTTGGCATGTGGCGGATGTATCATGATTCCTTCTGGGATGAACTGCAGTTCCCACGCAGCAATGTGGAACCGCGCAGCATTGATGTTGTGACCGGAACCCTTGCCGCGCCGCTTATCCGCGAAATGGCAGAAGCCACCCATGCCAAATACCCGCAGATCTCCGTTACCGTACACGCCATCCAGAACGATTATTTTGGCGGCACTGTCAGCGTTGCGGGCCTTGTGACGGGAACGGATATCATCAAGCAATGCAAGGGCAATTTGAGCAGCAATATTCTTTGTGTTCCCGAAGTGATGCTCCGGGACGAAAAAGACCGCTTTTTGGATGATCTCACCGCCAAGCAGCTGGGGGAGGCCCTTGGCTGTGAGATTGAGGTTATCCCAACCGATGGTGCCGGTGGGTGCAAAGCTTACCTTGGGGAACTGAAGCCAAAACCCAAACGCAAAAAGCTGCATTTTTCTTTTGGTGGGCGGTAATCCCGCCCGTATTTGCGGTGCAAACCGCATAAACTTTATTATGTAAGGAGGCATTTGACTATGGCAAAACCGATCGTAGCCATCGTTGGCCGCCCCAATGTGGGCAAGTCAACGCTTTTTAACAAGCTGACCGGCCAGCGCCTTGCCATTGTGGAAGATACGCCCGGCGTTACCCGCGACCGTATTTTCTGTGATTGCGAATGGTGCGGCCATAAGTTCCTGCTGGTTGATACCGGCGGCATTGAGCCCAACATTGACGACGGCCTGCTGGCCCATATGCGGGAACAGGCCCAGATCGCCATTGATTCCGCGGATTGTATTATCATGGTGGGCGAAATTGGCGCTGGCGTTACCGCCCAGGACCAGGATATTGCCGGTATGCTGATGCGCAGCGGCAAGCCTGTGATTCTGGCAGTCAACAAGTGTGATAAAGTCGGCGAACCGCCGATGGAGCTGTATGACTTCTACAGTCTTGGCATTGGCGATATCGTGCCGATTTCCAGCGTTCATGGCCATGGTACCGGCGACCTGTTAGATACCGTGTGTGAGAACCTGCACTTTGATGACAACGATGAGGAAGAAGAGGACCGCATTCCTGTTGCCGTCATTGGCCGCCCCAACGTGGGCAAATCCAGCCTGATCAACCATATTTTGGGCGAAAACCGCCTGATTGTTGCCAATGAGGCAGGTACCACCCGTGATGCCATTGATACCATGGTGGAAAACCAGTACGGCAAGTTTATCTTTACCGATACCGCCGGTCTGCGCAAGCGCGGCAAGGTGGAAAGCGGTGTGGAGCGCTACAGCGTGCTGCGCAGCCTGGCTGCTGTGGAACGCAGCCGCGTGTGCGTTATCATGATTGATGCAACCGTCGGCTTTACGGAGCAGGATTCCAAGGTTGCCGGTTATGCCCATGACCAGGGCAAGGCCTGCATTATTGCTGTAAACAAGTGGGATGCCGTTGAAAAAGACAGCTACACCATGGACAAGATGCGCAAGCAGCTGGAAGAGGATTTCAGCTTTATGTCTTATGCGCCCATCCTGTTCATCAGCGCAAAAACCGGCCAGCGGCTGGATAAACTGTTTGAAACCATCCAGTATGTGGATGTGCAGAACGGCACCCGCATCCCGACCGGCGCATTGAACGAGATGCTGGCGCGCTCTACCGCGCGTGTGCAGCCGCCCTCTGATAAGGGCAAGCGCCTCAAGATTTTCTATATCACCCAAAGCTCCACCCGCCCGCCAACATTTGTTGCGTTCGTCAACCAGAAAGCGTTGTTCCATTTTTCTTACCAGCGCTATATCGAAAACCAGATTCGGGAAAACTTTGGCCTGACCGGTACACCGATGCGCCTGCTGATTCGTGAGCACGGCGATGGTTCGGCACGCTGAGGACCACGAGGGGGAGAACAGATGGTTCATTTGATGGAAGCCTGCCTGCTTACAGCATTGCAGGCCTATCTGTTGGGAAGCCTGCTGTTTGGCGTTTTGGTTTCCAAACTTTTTTACCACGATGATGTCCGCCTGCATGGCAGCGGCAACGCCGGCATGACCAACGTGCTGCGCACCTATGGCAAGCTGCCCGCAGTGATCACTACCATCGGCGATGTGGGCAAAAGTGTGGTTGCCGTCAAGCTGGGGCAGTTTATCTTTGCTTCGTTGCTGTCCGGCGCCGGGGCTGATTTCCAGCCGCTTTTGCAGCCGATCTGCGGCGCTTACCTTGCCGCCATCTTCTGCATGCTGGGCCACAGCAAGCCTGTCTTTTTTGGCCTGCGCGGCGGCAAAGGCGTGCTGGTTGGTGCCGGTGCTGCGTTAGCCACCGAACCGATTGCCTGCCTGGTGCTTTTGGTAATCTTTCTGGTTGAAGTTGCTATCACCCACATTGTCAGCCTGGGCAGCATTATTATTGCTGCACTGTATCCTGTGCTCACGCTCTGCTACTGGCTCTGGAAGGGCACCGATGCTGCATCCCTTGTGTTCATCACGGTATGTTGCGTGTTAATGGGCGCTTATGTCATCTGGCTGCACCGTTCCAACATCCAGCGCCTGAAGAACGGCACAGAATATCGCTTTGGCGAGAAAAAGAAAGAAAACCAGTAATTTTGCTGCATTTTCTCTTCTTTTCCATTGCCTCAGCCTTGCCAAAACGCACAAAATTGATGTTTTCAAACCCAAGGTCTTACCCAGGCCTTGGGTTTTGTGCTATAATAGTATTGTAAGACGTTAAAAAGTGTGAATGGGAGGTTTGTTTTATGTTTTGTGTTGGTGATATTGTCGTTTACGGCGCACATGGTTTATGCAAAGTGGATGGGATCGGCCCACTGCCCATGAAATTTGCGGACAAAAGCAAACGCTATTACACGCTGCACACCTGCAAACAGCCAAGCATGACAATTTATGCCCCCGTTGACAACCAGACCGTTGTGATGCGTCAGCCGCTGAACAGGGCGCAGGCGGAGACTTTGATTTCGGAAATGCCCCAATATACAGTTGTCCCCATCATGGATGCTAAAGAGCGGGAAAGCCGCTGCCGCGAGGCCCTGCAAACCTGTGACTGCCGCGAGATTGCCAAGATGATAAAAGGTCTGCATGACCGCCACGAAATCCGTGTACAGCACAAAAAGCATGATACTGCCGCTGATGAACGCTATTTCCGCCAGGCGCAGGAACGGCTGTACAGTGAGCTTGCTTATGCCCTTGGCATAGAGGAAGATGCCGTTCCCGATTATATTGCCCAGCGCATCGCCCTTGCTTAACGTCTGGCAATCATATCGGGCAGGAAACATCAACGCTTATGGCAATACCGCATAATTCTAAGTGCCGATACGGCGAGCGAGGTGCGGCAG
>ENA-UONZ01002982-UONZ01002982.1-human-gut-metagenome-genome-assembly--contig:-C93old-NODE-2982-length-11817-cov-5.753953_pt1 | contig 11817 bp, 14 predicted proteins | sample MGYA00242468_ERZ724015 | MGnify/ENA metagenome assembly ERZ724015
AATCACGGCTTAAACTGTTTAATGCGTACTGTGCTTTTCTTTTTAATTCCTCAAATAAATTTTCTTTCATAATGTTAACCACCTTTCCTTTGATACATTAAGTATATCATGAAAGGTGGTTAATGTCAAGCACTATTTTAAAACTTAAACATGATAACTTTAACCACCTGTAGGGGCGTGTGCGGAATGTTAGTTTTGGTATGCTGTTGTTTTAATCTCGTTAGTGTTAAACTTAAATATTTCACCGCTGTACGTTGTTATTAAAATCTGTGCCGCAAGTTCACTTTCCATAACGTTACCAACCTGTTTAATCTCCGCTATTTTCTTGCTTGTCTTTTTGGAATAAACAAATACTTTCATATCTTTAACCGCCTTTCTTTTGATACATTAAGTATACCATGAAAGACGGTTAAAATCAAGCATTATTTTAATTACCCGTGATAATCACTAAACCCGGAGGCGTAGTTCTCAACACCACTACGGCGTTCGATTTTGGCTACACGGTCGTAGCTTTCAAACTCTGTTACGCCTGCACCACGGTTAACCGCTCTTTCCTTAACTTCCTCAATCATACGATAATTGTTATACATATCTTCCATTATTTAATCTCCTTATTTAATTAGCTAAGTTAATCATATCGTTTAAATAATAAACAGTTTTATTACTGTTAGCAGTGATTGTTACAGGGTTATTTTTTTCAATATCACTAACTATAAGATTATTTGATGTTGCATTAACAATAAGCCATATTTTATTTATTTTAGGTAATATAATGTTAATTTCGCCTTCTGATGTTCCATAAACGTTAATAATGTTACAAGAATATTCATTTAGATTTAATTCAATTTCTGTTTTACCTGTTACATCAATATTAGCGTTTTTATCACATATGTTAAGCGTGGCATTATCTATACAACTATTATTTCCTAAAAGATAAACATCTTTTGAATTATTGCTAAAATCAGAATTACTAATTTTGATATAATTTGTTGTTCCATTACATTCTAAACCGTATTTAGATTTACCCGTTGAAATAGCTACACAATTATCTACCAAAATAAAAGTAGAATTTTCTATATAAAATTCAGGGTAAAACGATGTAGCATTTTGTGACGAATCTTTAGAATGTGAATTTGAAATTGTAAATAAATAACATTCTTGTAGTGTCCATCCCCACGTTTTAGAGTAATCAGCAAGGCAATTAACAACTCTTAATCTTTGGCAAGAATAAAATTTTAATCCTACGCCGCATTGCCAACACATAGCGTTTATAATAGATGAACCATTAGAAGCACTAAGATTTATACCCGCTGTACCGCACCAACCAATATCAACGTTATTAATATATACGTCCGTGACCGCCCCATCAAAAAAAATTCCGCTACCAGTTGTATAATCATTTTCACCCCTAATAAAACAGTTATAAATCATAGGTGCTAATGAATAATTATTAGCAGTAAAATGTATACCGTCATCTTTAAAATTAGCAATTCTAACATTATAGATCTGAGAATCACTAGCATTATGTAGCAATATACCTGAACCTGATGTATTATTTTTGGCGTTTCCATCTAGTCCAATATCATGAATTTTAATGTAATACATAATTGTATTTTCATCATTTGATATTATGTTACAATTGGAATTATCAGCTAATTTTATTAAACTATTAAAAACACCGTCACCATAAATAGTTACATTTCCACCAATAAGAATAGTTTCAGAAATGATATACGTACCAGCGGGGAAATAAATAGTGCCACCTACAGCAGGAACTAAGTCATTTAATGCTGATTTAATCGCGTTAGTGTCGTCTGTTACGCCGTCGCCCTTAGCACCGTAAGACTTTACACTTATAAACGGTAATAAGTCGTTTGTTTTTTTTGAATTAACTAAAATATTGTAATTATTACCATCGGTATCAACCATAGGAATATAAGAAAAATAAGGGTTAAAATTATCATTGTTCATAGGCTTACTATATTGCATAGCCTTATTTGTTAATACCCTGAATTGGTCGCCCCGGTGTGTTTCTCCGTTGGTTGCCGTCGTATCTAACCCCGCGTAAGTTTCCGTTTTGTTTCCGTCAACTGTTTCACTTGAAACGCCCGTCACATGCTCGGACTTGTTACCGTTAATGTTTTCAGTTCTTGCACCCGTGGTTTCATTATTAGAACCCTCAACATTAACAGTTCTAACGCCGTCAACCTGTTCTGTTAAGTCCTGTGTAGCGTGGTTTGTAATGTTTAAGGCGGTATTGGAAATATCCCCGGCGTTTACAGTTTTATCACCGTCAACGGTTTCCGTGCTGTTAGCCGCCTTTACAACTTTGTCGCCCGTAATCGTTTCGTTTTTAGAACCTGAATTTTCCGTACTAACACCGTTAACATTTACGGTTTTTGTACCTAACGTTTCACGTGAAACATTAGCGTTAAAGTCCTTTTCAGTCGTCACGGTTTCGGTTGACTTTTTGGCAGTAGTAACCTTATCAGCCCTTACGGTTTCGTTATAGTTCTGTGAACTTACAACCTTATCACCTGTTACGGTTTCGGTTGCGTTGCCCTCTGTCTTTTCAATAAGGTTTCCCCCGGTCGTTTCGTTCCGGTTTCCGGTCGTGTTTTCCGTTCTCACTCCGTTCGCCGTTTCTGTAATGTCATGCGCTGTTACACCCTTGTTACCCGTGATAGTTTCCGTAACGTTGCCGCCTACGGTTTCGGTAAGGTCGCCGCTAACGTTGGTTGTTTTGAAACCTGTTAATTTTTTCTGTTCTGATTGTGTGTAAACCTCAACCGTATTATTAGCGCCGTTGTCAGTGTATGCCTTTAAACTCTGTTCGTTCCACATTTTAACAACGTTGTTACTACCGTTAATTAACACGGCGTTAGGGCTTGCGCCGTAACATTTAAGTTGTTCAAGAATGGACTTCGACACGTCCATAACAACAAAGTTCTTACCTACAAGCGTTGAAACACTTTTAAAGATAAGGTTGTTTCCCTGTACGATTCCCGCACCCTTTAAAACAAGGGCATTTTCTACGGCGTGTTTGAAAATAACGTCATTTAGCTGTAAGTCGTCGTTAACGGTAATGTTTAAAAGGTTGTAGCCGTCGGTTAACAAACAGTTAGTAATGATAGCAGAGTTAACGGAAATAGTAAACAAGTTAACGTTGTTAACCTGAATATCCATGTTACCGTCAAAACCTAACCCCGTTAATGTAAGTTCGTCAACGTCACCTGTAAACATTGCCGTTGTTGCGCCGCCTTTCATTACAAGGCGTGTTGTGTATCTATCCTGACCGAACAATGTAGCTTTATCACGCAATGTTAACGGCTGTGTCAGGTAGGAACCCGACGGGAAGTATACAGACATACCGCCGTTGTTATAAGCGTAGTCAATACAACCTTGTATAGCTTCGGTGTCGTCGGCTGAACCGTCACCCGTTGCGGGTTTCAATCCGGCGGGCGGGAACTTAACGTTAAGCATATAGTTAGACAAAACCTCCGCTAACACTTTTTCAATTTCTCCGCTTGAAATATATTCTTTGATAAGTTCCATAATATAATCAGGCAACAAGTTATTGTTCTTAACAACTTCGTTAAGTGTGTTAACTACCTTGCCTAATAACTCCATGTATGATAAAGAATCATCATACACAAGCGGTAAAATGTGTTGTACCCAATACCGCAACGGTTTAACCTCTGTGAAATTACCTATCATGTTATAACCTCCTTACCATAAATTCATAAATAAGTCACTTAATTCATTGATAACTTGCATATCAATATTTAGAAACGTTGTTCTAAACTCGTTCAACATAGCAGAGTAAGAAACGCCGCCGTTTTTGCCCTTAACGTGTTCTAAATAGTCGTCTAATGAAGTAAGTTCCTTGTTAGCTGTCTGCGTAGCGTTTCGTTTCTCCGTGTCTGCGCTCGTTGTGTTTTGCGTTCCGCTTGTATCTTCGTTAGTTTTAACGTTCTGCGTTGCGCTCGTTTCTTCGGTGGTGCTACCTGTGCGGGTGGTTTCGCTTGTGGTGCCCGTAGTGGTTAACGTGTCTGCGGTGGTGGAACCTGTACTTGTGTCCTCACCTGAAACGGTTGTTTTTCCCGTCTGTGTGTCGTTGTCGTTAATCATGCGGGCGTTAGTTAAATATGTGTCATTCTGTACGTTTTGTAACGAACCTTGCGGGGTGTCGCTATACTTATCGTAGTGTGTTTTAGTTCCCGTTGCGGATTCCTCGGAAGTGCTACCCGTTGTATTCTTAATATCTGTGTCACTTTTGCTGTTCTGTTCTGTTTCCTGATTTTCTGAAACGTCAATGTTTTCTCTGCTTGTGCCGTCCTTGTTGCCGCTTTCTTTCGTGTCTGCGGTTCCCGTTTTTGTTCCGCTTGTTGTGGTGTCTACGGTTCCGTTTTTGGTAGCGTCTGCGGTTTCGGTTCCTGTCTGTTCGGTCTGTTCAGAACGGTTCAAGGTGTGGTCGCGGGTTAAATCAACATCATACAGGGGGTTAAACTCTATTAACTCGGACTTGTAAAGCTGATTATAAAACGGCATAATTTCATTAAGTTTCGTATCTAACTTTAACTTCCACAAACCTACCGTTTCTAACCCTATTTCACGTGTATAATAGTGTTTAAGTATTTTGGTTTCAAGTACGTTTCTATAACTTTCGTCGAAGATAGGAAAATCAAAATCAAACACGGACGGGATAGCTGCGGCAATAATCTGTTTAACAGACGTTTGCCCCTCTGATTCACTCAACCCGGCGGCGGTTTCACAAATAAAGCGTACTTGTGTTGTGTACTTACTCATAATCCGTAACCTCCTTTTCCTCCTTTTCCTCCGTGTCGTCCTCGTTGTTATCCTGAAACATTGTTTTAACTTCTTCCCTAAAGTCAACTTGAATATTTAAACCGAACATTTTATTAATCTGTTCGGCGGCTTTACGCCTTGCGTTCAATCGGCAAAAACGCTGTGCGGCTACGCCGCCTAAATTGCTTGTTATTTCGTCGCTAACAAGTCGTTCACGTTTCTCCGTGTTGCTGTTTTCGATACCTAAATAGGTTAATGCTTCGTTCCATATCTGCCTTTTAAGTATGTTTAACTTGTCGGCAACATAGGGAGCATCAGTTTTTAAAACCTTTATGCCGTCCATGTCAAGCTGTTTGTCTCCAAAAATAAAGGGTTCGTTTCCGTCATACTGCATATAAAGGTTTTTCATGGTTAACCGTTGGTTTTCGGTTGCCCTGATTAGAACCGGGGTTTTCTGCGCCTTAACGTTAACGTCTATTGTTCGTTCAATTTCGTACAATCTACGGGCGTACATTTCAACGTCAAGCATACTGTTAGTATGTGTGTAGTTGTTGAATATGATAACGCTGTTCTGATTGTCAAGGCGCATTTGATAACCGTTTGTTGCGTATGCTGTGCGGTCAATCGGGATTCTATAAACGTCAAGTTCGCCGCCTATCATACATTGTAAACACAAATAACCTAACCCGCCGTCGTCCTGAAAGAAAACCGCCATACCGTCGGAAAATAACGTTAATTCTAAAAAACGTTCGTCCACGGTATCGGGTAAATTCTTCCATTCGTACATATTTATTGCAAGTTCTAACAATCGGTTATAATACTGTAAATATGTGCGGTTGTTTAACAATGCGCTTTCCCATTTTTCACGCTTGCCCTTTCCCATGCTTTAACCTCCTTTCTATGCACTTGGTCTATTGTCTAACGCATAGTTCCCGACCTCGTCGCCGTTGCGCCAAAACGTCACACCGTTGTCATAAATTTGTCTTAACTTCGCCATATCATCAGCCGGAACAGAACCCGTTAATGAAACATTGACAGTTTTAACATAGTTCCAATGTGGTCGGATAACCCGGTTAGGTATTTTAACCCTGTGCGTTGCGTACCCGTAAGCGTTGAAATAGTCGTCAATAATGCGGGCGAACTCTGCCCGAATATGGGCATAGTAAAATTGAAAGCCCTTTATTTGATTAGCCATGTTAATAATGGAACCACCGCCGCCCCTTGCGTGTGGCGGCAATGTGCTTTTATCGCTTACACTTGCGACAAGACTACCTATCTGCTGAATACCGTTTAAGGTCATTCCCGCCCCTAACATTCCACCGCTTGCATACATAGCCGCCGCACCCGCCGCCGTTGTCCCGATTGCGTTTATTGCGTTTAATGCTAACTGATTTTGATTCTGTGCAACCCACGCTTTAAACGTATCAACGGTGTAGGCGCATTGGGGGAAATTCCCTATTGTTAACTTTTCGTTGTAATTCTTTGCAACACCTTTGTAGTTAAGCGGAACAAGCATACATTCAGGGGTACAACACATAGCCCCGGAAACATTAAAGTTGCATTTATCCGTGCTGAAATACTCAAAAGCGTAGTTAGCCACATTACCCTCATTGTTTGTAACATAAAGCAAATTATAAGGGTAAGTGAATAATTTGTTGTTCTTCGGTTTGTAGCCGTCAATATCTGACAAGTGTTTATCCCTTTCAATGTCAAATACTTCCGGCATGGAAGATTGATAATCAGCGGTAAACGCAATAGGTAACATGAATATAGAAACAATCCCGTCTGCCTTGTTCTGTTCGGTTGCGTCTGCTATAAAACTAGCGGCACTTTGCCATGATGAAAATACATTGTAATGCAGACCGGAAAACACGCCGCCGTACATACCCCCGGTTGCGTCATCCATATTTTCATCAAACGTAGCCGCTATTACAATCTGATAAAGGTTGAACAAACTTGTTAACCCTAAATCCTGATAGATATAATCGCCTATTTCCAGATTTTCAGGTACAAGATTATCGCCTATATTATCAGTAACGCTCATTTCGCGCTCAACGAAAGACATATTGACGGTATAATCAAAGTGCCACGTTTGCATAACGTCTATTTCAAAACTTACCTCGGACGTTTCGTTATTGACATATTCAACGCCCGTTACAAACGCATAAAACCACTTGTTCCCGTATGCGGTGTTTTGAAACATAAGATAGTTGCAATCATATAAATCATCAGCTTTTCGCCCTATTCTTAACGTTCCCTTTTGCACCCGCTGATAAGATTGTGCCGCAAACGTGTATTTTGTTTTTCCTGAAAAATAAGACGTTTGATTTTCAACGTAGGCAAAATATATAGTATTTCTATACGTGTTATCTAACGGAACATCTTTTAACATTCTTATTGTTGTGTTAGGTGCTATATACATACACGCCCCCCGTTCTTATTAAGTCGTTTTCATTACCGCTTATCTCACCGTTAAACATAATGCTTTCAGTATTTCCGTTTCTATACAATAAAATTTCTATTGGTTGTGACGGTTTAGGAAATGTTAATGAGGCATTAGCTTTAAATTTTGCGCTTACTAGAATATAAACTTTATTGTTATAAACTTTATAACCTCCGGCTACATCTATTTCAGAAGTAGCCGGATAGTTAAACAGTTCATACATATTTGACCATGGTAAGACAGCGCATTGTCCTAAATCAATCTTACTCATTGGGATTATAAGGGTTGTCATAATCAGCATATAAATGACCGTCACTTTCAATGCTGAATGTTGGTGAAATGCCATCTTTACCGTTTTTTCCCGGTATGCCTTGCTCACCTTGTATTCCTTGCTCTCCAACTACTTTCCCTAAATCAACTTTAGCCATATTTTCACCCCTTAAATAAAAAGCATATAAATGACCGTTTTCAATTTCAAAATGGTCTATTGTTGTGTTATCATCATTGTTATATTCCAAGATTAAGTGTCCTTTTGTCAATTCTGCTTTTTGAATTGACAGCCTTAATCGTTTGGGACTGTAATAGTTGCCGTTCCGATTTTAGTTCCGTCAAACGTGCTTGTAGCTGTAACGGTAAGGGTTTCTGATGTTTCTTCTGCACCCACTGTTAACAGTCCCGTCTGGCTTATTGTTGACAAGTCACTGTTTACAGACCAGACAACCGATTTAGGGGCGAAACTTTCAGCAGCAACAACGGCGTTAAGCTGTAACATATTGCCTTTGTTTACGGTTGCGGTTGCGGGGCTAACAGTAACGGAAGTTACGGACGGCGTACCCGGCACAAAGATTTCAGCGTTTGCAAACGGCGATGTAGAAAATGTTTTCCATGCATGATACCAATACTGCCAGTATAACCCCTCTCCGTTGTAGTCCTCTGTAAACTTATACAGATTGTCGAAAATCATAAAATAGTCACGGTCTACGATAATAGCCGGAACCTGTGCAAGTGCGGCTTTTTCTTCGGAAGTTAATGGGACATATCCGGCGTTAGGGTCGTCGGCAAAAAGCTGTGTCATACGTGCGTCGTCGATTTTGTCGAAACCATCAATCTGAACACGGTTGCCCATGAACTCCGCTTTATCCATATTGAACGCCGCCGCTAAAACGTTAACGTCCATGATTGCGTCAAAACGGGCGGTAGTAATAATAAACTGATCTTTCTTATCGGTGAAAGTGCTAACGCCCGCAAGGTTATAATCAGTTGACATATAGACAAGGTTGTTGCTTGCCGCCTTAACCTCTGTAACGATGTCCTCTGCGTTTTCCTTGCTAATCTGCGGCACGGTAACTGGGTACAAATAACCGTTAAGAATGTTTCGGGCTAACATATACTTTGTTACCTGAAATTCATCATAGTTATGTGCGGTATACATTGCGTCAACGATTTTAGCAATAAGGTCTGTAATACCTTGCCATGAAAGAAACGCCTGTCTTAACTGGTCGTTGCTGATTGTAGCCTTGTAGAACTTCTGATAGTTCATAGTATGGAACGCTGCCCGAACGTCGGGAATCTCACGTTTCATAAATTCCGTTTCGGCTTTCTCCGGGTTAAATGTGTGCGCCTTTGCAATGTTATTAAACACTTCTTCGACGGTTTCGCCTAATTCCATTAACCCCTTTTTGAAAGGTGCCCACGGGTTATAATACATTTTGCTTGTAATGATAACCCGCCCGATACGGTTATACAGAGCAGATAAAAACTCGTTCTGTAACGGTTCGTATTCCATCATTACATTACCAATCTGCCTAATACTGCCCGTATTAGCTTTAGCGGTTGGAATCATTTGTCTGTAATACGGCGTTGCACTGTTTCTAATGCTGTTAAGAATTTCAACCGAACTTGCGGCTAATTCGACGTTTTTAGGTTTAATAGCCACTGTTATCCTCCTTTTCTGTGAAAAGCTCGTCAAAGTCTTTAACTTCGCTTTCGTCCTTTAAATCTTCCTCGTTGTCGTCCTTTACGTCCTCCGGGGTTGTTTCCTCGTTGTCGGCTTTCTGAAAAAAGCGGTCACGGTAACGCTTGCGCCACTGTGCGTCTAATTCATCATACTTACCTTTCCAATCTTCCCCGGTGCGGGTTTCGTAGTCCTTGAAAGTGTCGTCAATATCTTCGATAATCGTTAATGCGTCGTCGCTTGTGTCGTCACCCAAACGGGAACGAATAGCGGCTAAAATTTCATCACGTGTTCTTACTGCCATGTTTAAAATTCCTTTCTATGATTCACGTGAAACATTAGTATTTCTTTAAGGCGAACCAGATAGGCATAGACGGTTTCCAATCGGGTTCAGGGTTCGGGTTCGGTGGCGGCACGGGTGAACCCTCACACCAATCAAACCAATAACGGGCGTACCGTTGGCGGTCGGGTTGGTCGATTTCTCCGGGGCGTTCAAAGTTCTTTAAAAAACAATCAGCTAAATATTCCGGCGTTTGTGTGCTAACCTTAAATTCCCCGAACGTTTCCGGGTATTGGGTTGTAGGAATCCACTGTCCAACACTTGCGGTAACCGTATCAATCCATATTAACTGTGCGTCGCCGTCGTCGTTTGCGTAGCCATTCGCCGCCGCCCAATCGGTAAAGTTTGTAGAGGGTGTCCACTGTACCAACCCCCAACCTAACGACGGGTTATGGTTTAGATTCTGCCATATTCCGGGGTTAATTGTGCTTTCTTTCTGCATATTCCCCAACATACCCGCAATAGCGTTTTTAGTCCAACCCTTTAAAAGCAACGTGTTAAAAATAATTTGTGCGTTGTTCTGCATTTCCCCGGTGGATAAATAACGGTTGCCCTTAATCCAATTTGTTTTAGCACCGCCGCCATACCTCCACAATTCAAGCCAACTTGACGCACTGGACGGGTTGGAGTTAATAGAAACTTGCTGTTCAAGCGGAACCTTGCTTGAATGTGCGCCCATTGTGTGGTTACTGTCAAACGCCATTTCTGTATGGCCTGTTCGTATTAACACGTCGCCGGGTTTCCACGGTTGAGCCGTCCCCATTTTGATAAATCCTAACAAGCGTAAAGCATTAGCCATAGTTCCGGTTGTGAAAGCCCACGTTGAACCGCCGTTAGCCTTAACCACGTCGAACCCACCCGCCTTTAACGCAAACCATATAAATGATGAACAATCATAATATGTAATGCCGTTAACAGTCTTTTCCATGCGATTCGCCTGACTATAACCAATGTTTGGAGCGTTACACTTTTCAATAGCCCACTCATAGGCTGTCTGAATACTTGCCATGTGTTAACCTCCGTACTTGTTTAAAATAGGTAACAGTTCATTAACGCAAGCCTGAACCGTAGCGGGATTGTACCCGGCTTTCGTTAACTTCTGTTTGCGTTCGTCGCCGTTTCCGAACTCCCCCGCAATCACAAGTAACGCCACAGATATAGTATCAGGCAAGTTAATAGCGGTAACTGTCATGCTTAACCCCCCTTTTCTAACTTTTCCGTTAGCTTTACTAACGCACTTGTATTATTGTTAAGTGCTTCGCTCATTTTGTTCATTTCCTCTACGTGCTGTTCGTCGCTTTTAACCATGCGCCAAAACAACGCCCCACAAGCCACAATAGGGAAACCCAAACTACCTATAATCTGAATTAAAGCGTTAACGTCCATTGCCTGACCTCCTTTCATTACTTTATTATAGTATAACATATCCCTTAAAAGAATGAAATATTTTTGCAGAAAATCGAAATAAACGCTTGCATTTTCTCCGGACTTATGCTATACTAATTATAGGTCAAGAAAGAAGGTTGACCGGGTTAAGAATAACACTAAAACAGTTAGTTAAAGAAAGGAGAAAAGACAATGGCAAGAGATGATTTTTCAAGAAGCATTATTACAAGCATAATTAAGGTTGCGGCGGTTAAGGTTGCCGGCGGCAAGGTAGAAACAAAGGAGTTAGCCCCGATTGTTCACGCGGGAACGTCAGTAGTTAAGGGCGACAAGGCTACAAAGTTAGCAAAAGCAACATACAAAGCGGAACCGTCCGTCGTAGTTTTAGGAATCGACGTTAAGGAAGAAGTCAGAGGAATGGACTTTGAAACCTTTATGAAACACAGCACCCCGGTAAAACGTCCGGCAAGTCAGCAGAAACGGAAAGACAAGGAAGCGGCAAGCAAGTAAAAATTTTAATTAAGATTAGCTGTCCTAACGGCTCGACGGGGAGAAAGTGAGAAACAATATGAAAAAGAACGAATTTAACCCGGTAGCAGAGAACAACACCCCTTTCACTAATGAGGAATACACCGCCAACGAAAGCGCAGCGGTTGCACCTGTTAGCATGGACGATAACAACCACTTTATCGCCGACCTTACAAGTAGACAGACGACTTTCTGTTCTCTGATTGCAACCACTCCGGCGGAAAAGGCTATGCTGTTTAAGGCAATGAACAACCCGGAAAAGCGGGTAGGAGATTGTATCAATATGACAATTAACGCTAAAGACCTGTTCTGTGAGGTTGTTAACTGCGTCAATCAGCAGACGGGAGAAGTTCAGGT
>ENA-UONZ01002992-UONZ01002992.1-human-gut-metagenome-genome-assembly--contig:-C93old-NODE-2992-length-11765-cov-5.149530_pt1 | contig 11765 bp, 7 predicted proteins | sample MGYA00242468_ERZ724015 | MGnify/ENA metagenome assembly ERZ724015
ATGTATTTAAAGGACCGGGAGATCACCAACCTGATTGGAATCGGGGAAAATATTCTCTATATGATGCGCCAGATGCAGTCCAAGCCCGTGGGGGATAAGGTGGAGGCGTCGGTGCTGAACACATTTTACGAGAAATTTAACAAGCTGACTCTGGATCAGGTTGAGGAGCGGTTTGGGGTGAACGCGGAGTACGCCTCCCTGCTTATGCCCACCGTGATGGTTTACAAGCGTATTTTGGAGCTGACCGGCGCTCAGATGTTCTGGATTCCGGGCATCCGGCTCTGCGACGGCATCGCGGCCGAGTACGCGGACGATACCCGCCTGGTGCGGTTCACCCACAGCTTTGAGAACGACATTCTGGCCGCGTCCCGGAACATGGCCAAGCGTTACAAGTGCCACGCCAGCCACAGCCAGGTGCTGGAGGAGTACGCCCTGGGCATCTTCGACTGTATGCGGAAGTACCACGGGCTGGGCGGACGGGAGCGGCTGCTCCTGCAGATTTCCGCCATCCTGCACTCCTGCGGCAAATTCATCAGCATGAGAAATTCCAACGAGTGTTCCTACAATATTATCATGTCCACGGAGATCATCGGCCTGAGCCATCTGGAACGGGAGATCATCGCCAACGTGGTGCGTTACAATATCCGGGATTTCGACTATGACAAGGTACAGCTGGAGGGCACGTACCAGGAGGGCACCGTGGAGCTGGACCAGAAGGGTATGACCATTCTGATCGCCAAGCTGACGGCCATCCTGCGGCTGGCCAATTCCATGGACAGAAGCCACCGGGGTAAGCTGGCGGACTGCCGTATGAGCATCCGGGAGGGGGAACTGGTGATCACCACGGGTTATGAGGGGGATATCGCGCTGGAGGCCATGTCGTTTGAGCAGAAAGCAGATTTCTTTGAGGAAATTTACGGCATACGGCCGGTGCTAAGGCAGAGGAGGAGGATATAAGCCATGGCAGACGCAGAAAAGACGAAGAGCTCCAAGGCTTCCAAGGCAAAAGCCGTGGACGCCGCCGGGAAAAAGGCGGTTCCGGAAGCCGGAGCGGAACATAGAGCGGCGGAAACCCCGGACGTGGAGGAGAATCCCCAGGTAGAGCGGGAGATGGACGGGAAAGCCGTGGGAAAGCCGGAGGCGAAGAAGAAAGCCGCGGATAAGCCGGAAGCGAAAAAGAAAGCCGGGGATAAACCGGAGGCGAAGAAAGAAGCCCCAGGCAAGCCGGAGGCGAAGAAAGAAGCAGCAGGTAAGCCGGAGGCGAAGAAAGAAGCCCCAGGTAAACCAGAGGCGGCGAAGAAAGCCGCGCCCAAACCTGCGGCAGTGAAAAAGGCAGCGGCGAAATCCGGCGGGCAGAAGAAGCCCGCCGTGGCGGAGGAACCCGCACAGGAGCTGGATTTTGGCGCGAACCCGGACAATTATGTCAACCGGGAACTGAGCTGGCTGGAATTCAACTACCGGGTGCTCAGCGAGGCCAGGGACAAGACGCTGCCACTGTTTGAGCGGCTGAAATTCCTCAGCATCACGGCCTCCAACCTGGACGAATTTTACATGGTGCGCGTGGCTTCCTTGAAGGATATGGTGCACGCCAAGTACATGAAACCGGACATCGCCGGGATGACGCCGACCAGACAGCTGGAGGCCATTGCGGAACGGACCCATCAGCTGGTGGACCTGCAGTATTCCACCTATAACCGCTCCCTGCTCCCCGTGCTGCGCATGAACGGCCTGCGGGTGATCACGGAGCACGAGGACCTGACGGAGGACGAGGCGTACTATGTGGACCGGTATTTCAACGAGAACGTGTATCCGGTTCTGACGCCCATGGCCTTCGATTCCTCCCGGCCGTTTCCGCTGATTCGCAACAAGACTTTGAACATTGCGGCCCTTCTCCGGAAAAAGAACGGCGAGGAGGACGACGAGCTGGATTTCGCCATGGTTCAGGTACCCTCCGTGATCCCGCGGATCGTGGAGCTGCCTGAGGAGAAGGATGAAGAGGGCAATCCCCAGCGGGTGGTAATCCTGCTGGAGGAGATCATTGAGCGCAATATGCCGTCCCTGTTCCTAAACTATGATATCATCGCCTCCCAGCCCTTCCGGGTTATGCGAAACGCCGACCTGACCATCGACGAGGAGGAGGCGGTGGACCTGCTGGAGGAGATTCAGAAGCAGTTAAAGAAGCGCCAGTGGGGCGAGGCGATCCGTCTGGAAATCCAGGCGGGCGTGGATAAACGCCTGCTGAAGATCCTGAAAAAAGAGCTGTCCATCAACAGCCAGGACATTTTCGACATTAACGGCCCCCTGGATCTGACCTTCCTGATGAAGATGTACGGGCTGAGGGGATTTGACCATCTCAAAGCGCCCGGGTATACCCCCAAGCCGGTGCCCGCGCTGATGAATGAGGACGATATTTTCACCAACATCCGCAAAGGGGACATTCTCCTGCACCATCCCTACCAGAGCTTTGACCCGGTGGTGCGGTTTGTGCGCAGCGCGGCCCGTGACCCGGAGGTGCTGGCCATCAAGCAGACGCTGTACCGCGTCAGCGGCAACTCGCCCATTGTGGCGGCGCTGGCCGAGGCGGCGGACAACGGCAAGCAGGTGTCGGTTTTGGTGGAGCTGAAGGCGCGTTTTGATGAGGAGAACAACATCAACTGGGCCAAGAAGCTGGAGAAGGCGGGCTGTCACGTGATATACGGCCTGGTGGGATTAAAGACCCACAGCAAGATTACGCTGGTGGTGCGCATGGAGGAGGACGGCATCCGCCGCTACGTGCACCTGGGCACCGGAAACTATAACGATTCCACCGCCAAGCTGTACACGGACTGCGGCATCTTAACCTGCAGCCCCCAGATCGGCGAGGATGCCACGGCGGTGTTCAACATGCTGTCCGGTTACTCCGAGCCTCTGGCCTGGAACCGGCTCTCCGTGGCTCCCCTGTGGCTGCGTGCCCGCTGCCTGCGCATGATCCGCCGGGAGACGGAGAACGCCCTGGCCGGGCGCGAGGCCCACATTATGGCCAAGATGAATTCCCTCTGCGACAAGGAGATCATCACAGCCCTGTATGAGGCCAGCCACGCCGGGGTGAAGGTGGAGCTGGTGATCCGGGGCATCTGCTGCCTGCGCGCAGGCGTGCCGGGACTGAGCGAAAATATCTCGGTGCGCTCCATTGTAGGCAATTTCCTGGAGCACAGCCGCATCCTGTACTTTTACAACGATGGCAGCGAGGAGCTCTACATGGGCAGCGCGGACTGGATGCCCAGAAACCTGGACCGCCGGGTGGAGATCATGTTCCCGGTGGAGGACGAGGCCCTTAAGGCTAAGGTGATCCACATCCTGGAGGTGGAGCTTGCGGACAACGTGAAGGCCCACATCCTGCAGCCCGACGGCACCTATGAGAAGGTGGATAAGCGGGGCAAGGTTCTGGTCAATTCCCAGCAGCAGTTCTGCGAGGAGGCCACAGCCGAGGCAAAGGCGGTGTTTGAGGCCATGGACCCGGCGGTGACGCGGATTTTCAAGCCCATTGAGAGCAGCAACTAAAACGCCGTCCGCGGCCGATTATTTCCAATCAATTAAACAGCCGGTACCTCTGTGCGAGAAGGATACATAGAGGTACCGGCTGTTTTTGCGGTGCGGCCGGAGGCGTTTTGGGAAGTCCGCTAGATTTCGCCCACAGCGTCCTCTCACGGCTCCAGCCGCCCGGAGGCGTTTTGCAGCTGCTTGGGCGAGTAGCCGAACTGTTTTTTGAAGCACTTGGAGAACTGGGCCACGTCCGGGTAGCCCACCTGCTCGCCGATCTCGTAGATTCGAAGGCTGCCCTGGCGCACCAGATCGTAGGCGATATTCATGCGGTGCAGGAACAGGTAATCGCTGAAGGGACAGCCGGTGTCGTCTTTGAATACGGAGCTTAGGTAGGAGGGGCTGACGTGGAGCTCCCGGGCCACGGATTTTAAGGAGAGGCTTTCCCCGTAACGGCTGCGTATGATGGCCAGCGTTTTTTTCGTGTAGGGGCTCTGGCAGGAATCCCGGCGGACTTCGGTGAACACCATGGTGAGGATTTGATCCAGGGCCGTAAACAGCTCGTAGAGAATGTTGGGTTTGCGCAGCCGCTCGATGAAAACATGCATATCGAGGCCCGCGGGCAGGGGAAGCCCGTAGACCCAGGTCAGCTGTTTGTAAATTGTTTCCAAAAATTTGAAGCACTCAAACTGGAAGTCCAGATGCTTGCAGGTCCACCGGTTTTCCCGGCAGAACCGGAGAAACTGGCTGAGGGCTGTTTTCAGGCTGGCCGGATCCAGGCTTTTGATCACCTCCGGCACAAGGTTCTGCTGGGCCGGGTCAAAGAGAATGCGGCTTCCAGGGGCGGGCAGCCGCGTGAGCAGCAGTCCGCACAGCGCCTGCTGCAGGAGCGCGTACAGGGAGGCGTCAGGCTCATCCAGGCAGAGACGCACCGCCAGATCCGCGCTGCCGGTCAGGGCTTTCTCCAACGTATTTAACGCTGTCTGCTCCAATTCCGGGACCGTAAAAAAGCAGCAGCAGGCCACCTGGTCGGAGACCCGCGCCTGGTAGGCCGCCAGAACGGGAAGATCAAAACCGGCCGGAGCGCCGGCGCCGGGAGACAGACCAATGCCAGGAGACAACCCCACAACCGGAGCTTCTCCGGTTACGGATACCAGCAGGAACGGGCGGCTGCCCTCGGGCGCGCCCGCCAGGCGGGCCAGGTGGAGGAAGGTCTGATCGGCCTGGGGTACGTTGGTCAGGGCGTCGGTCAGAATCTTCTCCACCACGGTCCGGTCGCAGTTCTGGCCGCCGGGGTCCTTTGTGCTGCGGATTTTTTCCGCGCAGCGCCGCACGCAGTCGTAGAGCACGTCCGCCTCGATGGGCTTTAGCAGGTAGTCGAAGGCCCCCAGCTTGACGGCCTGCTGGGCGTACTGGAATTCCGAGTAGCTGCTGATGAAGATGGCCTCGCATTTCAGCCCGCAGTCCCGGATTTGCCGGAACAGCTCCAGACCGCTGGCGTCGGGCAGGCAGATATCGGCCAGAATGATCTGTGGACGGTGCAGGGCGGCGGCCCGGACCGCTCCGGCGCAGTCGCCGCAGACCGCGCATACCTCCACGCCGAGGGCGGCCCAGTCGATGTAGGTGACCAGACCTTCGCGGATCAGTTTTTCATCGTCAATGATCATGGCTTTTATCATATGCTTCATCCTTTCGGGAAATCGATGGACACGGTGGTTCCGGCGTCCGGGCTGCTGTCGATGGTAAAGCTGTAGTTGTCGCCGTAATAGAGGCGGAGCTGCCGGTTGAGATTGATCAGGGCAAAATATTTGCCGTCGCTGCGGTCCTCACGGATGCACAGATTGATGTCGTTTAAGTCCATGGACGTGATTCCGGCCCCGTCGTCCGTCACGCGGTAGCGGATCTTGCCGGGCTCCACCGGGCTGAAGCTGACCGTGATGCGCCCGCCGCCCTTGGGCCGCAGGCCGTGGACCACGGCATTTTCCAGAACCGGCTGGAAAAAGTATTTGATGACCCGCTGGTCCCGGATGGAATCGTCCATCTCAATGGAGCTTTCGATGGTTCCGTCCATGCGCACGTTTAAGAGGGACAAGTAGCTGGCCAGAACCTCGGCCTCCCGCTCGATGGTGATGTAGTCGCTGCCGTTGTTTAAGGTGAGGCGGAAAAAGCGGCTCAGATCGAATATGATCTTGGAAATCTGAGGCACGTTGTTCTTGTCCGCGATCCAATGGATGGAATCCAGCGTGTTGTAGATAAAATGCTCCTTCAGCTGGGTCTGGATGAATTTCAGCTCGTAACCCTCCTTCAGGAGTCTCGTCTCATAGTTGGTGTGAATCAGGCTGTCGATATTTTTTAAGAGCACGTTCAGCCGGTGGCCGATGTATCCCAGCTCGTCCCGCCGCCGGGTGTGGATGCGCACGTCCAGGTCGCCGTGCTCCGCTTCCCGCATCTTGTCGCTGATCTGCTTCATGGGCCGGATCAGGTAGAAGGAGACGAACAGGGCGGTGAGGATGAAGATAAAGACCAGCGTGATCACAATATAGAACCAATACTCGGTCATCAGGGGTTCGGATACATTGTAATGCTCCAGAGGAACCGCGGCTGCGTAGTACCAGCCGGTGTACTGGGAGCGGAAGTAAGCCATCAGGCAGGGAACTCCCCCGGAGTTAAAGGGCACCCACCCGGACACCTCGCCGGGCGCTGAGATGGGCAGGTCCGCGGTGTCCACCGTGTTGGGGCCGGAAATGGGGATCCACTCCCGGTTGCGGGGCCGGATGTAGAACTGGATGGCCTCGCTGGGATCGTAGACCTTGATGTGGTCGTGAAGGGTTTCCGTGGAGATAATGGCCCGGGAATAGGTGTACATGTTGGGATTGAAGGCGCAGAAGGGGCGGCTGTAGGTGGCGAACAGGGTCTGCTCGGGATCCGAGGAGAGCACGTACCAGGCCCGGTTGCCGGTCAGTCCGGTTTTCTGGGCGTTTTGCCGGATATTTTCAATCTGGGTTTCCGTGGGATTGACGGTGATCTGGCGCGAATTGCCGGGATAGTTGCCGAACAGCGTGTTGCCGTAGGAGCTGTACACCTCCAGGGAGTGGAGATAGGGGTTGCTTAAGTAGAGCTTATACAGCTCCATGCTCAGCTCCTGCCGCAGCCGGTAGTTGCGGTATCCCACCCCGGCGGATTCGTCCACGGTCAGCCGGAAACAGTCGTTGGAGAAGGCGGTGTTGCCCTGGAGCTGGGATTGCACGAAATTCACGCTGCGGAACACCTCGTCCATGGTGTTGGAGATGCTGGTCAGGGAGGACAGCAGCTGGGAAGCCCCCTCCTTCTGGGCCAGCCGTTTGGAGGTCCCGTAGAGGGAGGCGTACAGCAGGATGATGGGCACCGCAAAGATCAGAAAATAGATAAACAAAACTTTTAATAGCAGGCTGTGGTTGTAGTTTTTCTTTTTTCCCGCCAATTTCATCGGTTCTCCCCTCTGTCTCAAGTCTCTTCATACTTATTTTAAGGGAATTTTTCAGGAAAACAAGTGTTGACAGGCCGGATTTCCGAAGGCATCGTGAAATAATGTGATTAAATCACTAAAAATCGTATAAAAAGACAAGATGACCGAAAAATAATCGAATCGATTCACAAATTAGAAAATCGGCTGCCATTCCGGAAAATCGTGGGAGATTCTATAATGATTTCAGAATCAGACAGGGGAGGGACGGGAACATGACCGTATACATCAGCAACCTGGTGGCAGGGCTGGACAAGGGACTCGACCATACGGAGCTGTTAATTGAGATGACAAGGCCCTTTGGCGGGCGGGTGGGAATCGAGTTTTTTATCCACACCTACTCGGAGGCGTACATGGAGCGGATGGAACGAATCGGAGAGTGGGTGGGGAAACTGCCGCTGGCCCTTCACGGCCCTTTTCTCCACGTGGAGGCCACCAGCGCGCCGGGCACGGCGGAGTACGGCGTGCTGACCGCGTCCTACGGCCGGGCGTTCGCTCTGGCGCAGCGCTTTGGCTGCGGGCACATGGTATTTCACGACCACGAGCGCTTTGTGAGGCCGGAGCAGAAAATGGACCTGCAGGCCCAGTGCCTGGAAAACATCGGCGAGCTGATCCGCCTGGCCAAACCCTGGGGCGTGCGCCTGCTGTTGGAGAACCTGGCGCTTCCGGTCAAGGGGACTCCGCTGTTTGACCAGGAGGAGTACATCGGGCTGTTTGACCGGTTTCCCGACGCGGACTGTCTGATCGACGTGGGGCACTTGGGGGTGGCCGGCTGGGATATGGAGACGGTGATCGGCAGTCTGGCCGGGCGCATCACGGGCTACCACCTGCACAACAACAACGGAACCGACGACAGCCACCGCCGGATCCGGGACGGCGTGATCGACTACGACCGGTTTTTCCGCCTGTACCGCGCATATACGCCTTCCGCGGACCTGACGCTGGAATACGGCGACAACCACGGCATCACGGCCGGGGATGTGCAGCAGGACGTGGAGGATATTCTGAAGCATGTTTTGGGCGAACGCCCTGCAAAATAAAGAGAGAAGAGAGGAAACAGTATGAGAAAGAAACGTTTAGTCAGCATGATGCTGGCCGCAGCCATGACAGCCGGGCTGCTGGCAGGCTGTGGGTCCGGCGCTAAGTCCGATTCCGGTTCCGCTGCCGGGGGAAATACCACCGCAGCGGCGGAAGGGGGTCAGGCGGCAGAGGGAGGACAGGCCGCGGAGGATGAGAAAATTGAGCTCACCTTCTTCTATCCCATCGGCGTGGGCGGAGCTTTGGCAACGCTGATCGAGAATCTGGCGACAGAGTTTACCAAGGAGAACCCCAACATCGTGTTAAATCCTGTGTTTGCAGGTAATTCCACGGAGACCATGACCAAGACGGTATCCGCCCTTCAGGGAGGCACGCCGCCGGATTTCGCCATCCTGCCCAACCCGGAGCTCTACTCCCTGCTGGATATGGATGCGGTGATCCCGTTAGACGACTTTATCGCCAAGGACGGCGGTCAGGAGTACATTGACGACTTCATCCCCGCCTTTATGAAGAATTCCTACTATGACGGAAAGACCTATTCCATTCCCTTCCAGAGAAGCACCATTATCATGTACTACAACAAGGATCAGTTTAAGGAAGCGGGTCTGGACCCGGAGAAGCCCCCGACGAACTGGGATGAGCTGCGGGAGTACGCGAAAAAGCTGACCGTGACCGACGCCTCCGGCAATGTTTCCCGGTGGGGCGTGATGATCCCCATGGACGATCCCTTCATGTTCTACGGCTTCTGCCGCCAGAACAGCAACGACCCGCAGTCCCAGATCATGGCGGAGGACGGCAAGAGCGTGTATTTCGACACGCCCGAGAACGCCGAGGCCCTGCAGTACCTGGTGGATCTGGCGCAGGTGGACAAGGTGATGCCCGAGGGCTCCATCAAGTGGGGAGACGGTCCGTCCAACTTTATGGCCGGAGCCACCTCCATCACCTTCACCTCCAGCGGAAGCCTGACCAATATTCTGGACAACACGGATTTTGAGGTGGGAACCGCGTTCCTGCCCGCGGGCAAGCAGTACGGTTCAGCCACCGGCGGCGCAAACCTGTACATTTTCAAGGATATCGACGAGAAAAAGCAGGAAGCAGCCTGGAAGTTCATCCGCTGGATCACTGAGCCGGAGCGCGCGGCCCAGTGGAGCATCGATACCGGCTACGTGGCCACCCGCAAGAGCGCTTACGACACCGACCGGATGAAGGACTACCTGGCCAAGGTGCCTCAGGCAGCCACCGCCAAGGACCAGCTGGACTACGCGTGCAGCGAGCTGCGTGTGCACAACAACCAGCGCGCCCTGCAGGCGTTAAAGCAGGGAGTTGACGCAGCCATGACCGGGGCTATGACGCCTGAGGAGGCCATGAAGCAGGCCCAGACAGAGGTGGAAGCCCTGTTGGAATCCTACCAGTAACACGAGTTCGAACTCCCGGAGGGCCTGGCGGCTTGTCCGGGAGTTCTCTTAAAGGCCCTGCCCGGCGAAACGTATCGAGAGGTGAATGATTGATGAAACAGAAAATTTCCATGAGAACCAAATGGACGGTACAGGGCTGGCTGCTCATGCTGCCGTCGCTCATCTTCCTGGTGGGATTTACCGTCTACCCCGTAATCCGCACCCTGATCCAAAGTTTTATGAAAACCAGCAACAACGCCAAGATGCCCGCGGAATTTATCGGGTTTAAGAATTATATCAACGTATTTAAGGACCCGGTGTTTGCAATCGTGATCAAAAACACCCTGAAATTCTCCCTGATCGTGATCCCGCTGGGGCTGGTGATCGGCTTTCTGCTGGCCACCCTGGTGAGCAAAAATATCAAGGGGATCGGCGTGGCCAGAGCCCTGATCTTTTATCCCAACGTGGCCCCCGTGGTGGGTTTCGCCACCATCTGGACCTTTCTGTTCACCCCCAATATCGGCGTGATCAGCCATGTGATGAAGGCCCTCTCCATGAAGCCGGTGGATTTCCTCAACAACCCCAAAACCGCCCTGTACGCCATCATGGCCGTTTACCTGTGGCGGGAGGCCAGCTACATGATGATTTTCTACATCTCCGGCCTTCAGAACATTTCTCAGGAGTATTACGAGGCAGCGCATCTGGACGGCGCTTCCGGGTGGGATATCATGCGCAAGATCACCATCCCGCTGGTGCAGCCCACCACCCTGTTCGTGCTGACCATCACCATGGCGGACGCCTTCAAGATGGTGGACCTGATCATGGTCATGACCACCAAGGGCGGACCCAACAACAGCACCAACCTGCTGATGAACCACATCTACCAGACCGCCTTCTCCTACTGGGATACGGGGCAGGCGTCCGTGCTGACCATCTGCATGCTGGGCTTTATGATGGTGGTCGCCCTGGTGCAGTTCACCACAATGGACAAGCGCGCGTACTACGAAAACTAAGGAGGCCTCTATGAAATCGAAAATGAGCCCCATCAAATACATACTTCTGGCGGCCCTCTGCTTTCTCTGGGCGTTCCCGCTTTTGTGGGCCGTGGTCACGGCGTTTCGGCCCAGCAACCTGGCCACCGGCTTTTCGCTGACACCCAGCTTCACGCTGGACAACATCCGCGAGGTGTTCGGGGCTGCGCCCTTTGTGAAATACGGCCTGAACACGGTAATCATCGTGTTCGGCATCCTGGGGGTACAGCTCATCACCGTCACCCTGGGAGCCTACGCCCTGGCGCGGGTGGATTTCGCAGGGAAGGGACTGGCCATGGCCCTGATCATGATGCAGATCATCATCCCCGCCGATATCCTGATTCTGCCCAACTATCAGACCTTGAAGGCTGTGAACTTAATCGACTCCCGTCTGGGTGTCATGGTGCCCTATTTCGCGTCCTCCATGGGCCTGTTGTTGCTGCGGCAGGCGTTTAAGAGCGTGCCCTCCGCCATCGTGGACGCGGCCCGCATGGACGGGGCCACGGTGCTGCAGACCCTGCGCTACATTTTTATTCCGTGCAGCAAGGCGGCTTACATTTCCTTTGCCATCTGCTCCATCAGCACCCACTGGAACAACTTCCTCTGGCCCATGATCGTGATCAACTCGCCGGAGAAGCGCCCCCTGACCATGGGGCTGGTCCTTTTCGCCAAAGCCAACGATTCCGGCCCCATGTGGGCCCTGGTGACTTCGGCCACTCTGCTGGTCATGTTCCCGCTGTTCGTCATGTTCTGCATTTTCCAGAAGCAGTTCGTGTCCAGTTTTGTGACGTCCGGCATTAAATAGTATATTTGGAAAATAAAGGAAAATCCGGGATTTTATTCCCGGATTTTTTCGTGAATGGAACGGGTCGCCGGGGCAGGGGCTCCGGGAGGGCCTGTTTTTTCCCGCCGTAACAGAATTTCCCACTATTTCTCATGAAAAAAGTAAGGAAAATCACAGCATCTTGTGATAGAATGTTAATTAATGTGAATATAACATTTAACATAAGAGGAGGAGCGACATGCCCGATATTAACATTCTGGTAGTTGACGACGAGAAAGAAATCGCGGATCTGATTGAAATCTATCTGGTGAGCGATGGTTATAAAGTATTCAAGGCTGAGAACGCGGCCAGAGGTCTGGAGATTCTGGAGAAGGAGGAGATCCACCTGGTGCTGCTTGACATCATGATGCCGGGTATGAACGGCCTTGAGATGTGCAAGAAGATCCGGGAGAACAACAACATCCCGATTATCATGCTCAGCGCCAAGTCCACGGACT
>ENA-UONZ01002996-UONZ01002996.1-human-gut-metagenome-genome-assembly--contig:-C93old-NODE-2996-length-11750-cov-4.645404_pt1 | contig 11750 bp, 11 predicted proteins | sample MGYA00242468_ERZ724015 | MGnify/ENA metagenome assembly ERZ724015
TATGAGAGAAGTATATGGACTGGATCCAGCAATTGCAAAGTAACTTAATAAACAAACTGAGGTGCCTCCGTTAGTCCGGACAGTTGGCTCTCGCCACACCGGACTGGCGGCTCTGCCGCACCGAAATATTCACAATAAGGAAGCATTTTGTGACAAGTTCTTTTTCTTTGCTGAAATTGAAAAAAATCATCCAGATAAAAGATGCGATTACCCTTGCTTATAAACTATATGTCTTCGCCATATTCCATTATTATACTCAAAATCGAGAAAAACTCTCTTTTTACATCTACTTCTGTTATCGACTGTACGTGTATCTATAGGAATATCTACTTCTGTTAAACTGCTTGCTTTTAATGTATAATATTTTTCTTTTATTTTGTGGATTTCGTATTTATCATTCTCCTTGATTTTTATACGTATATACCCACTTTTTAAATGTAATAATATGTCCTGATTGCTATAATTTGCACATTGAATCTGAAACTTTGTATCTTTATATAAAACTTCAAAGCTATCATTCCATTCAATAGGATTTATTTTCAAAACCAAAGGCCGTCTAATCCACAAAGCACATATACTAAACCCCAAACTGATTAGACTGATTCCCATTGAAGCTATTTGTAATATTATATTCATATGTTCTAAAATATTTTCACCACCTTAGCAGATTCATCCTAAACAAAACTTCTACTTACATGCTATCCAAAAAATGGCCCCATCCCGCCTCTTTAACGATCCCGGAGCCATTTTGTACTACTTTATTTTCCCATTCCTAGTTCTTCGTATGCTGCAATTCATCAAACATTGCATACGCCAATGCTCCCATAATTGCACGATACTTTCCGGCATCTTCAAACAGCTTTGTGTATGTCTCCGTGCTTTCAATATAGGCTTCCTGTGCTGCATCATCAAATAATTGCGGGAAGATATTCTTTTCAAAAATTTGACGCCCATCAGTCTTAGCAGCTTTCACCAGTTTTTTATTGTTCTTCAGCTTCTGATTAACTTTAACAAAATATCCAGCCGTATAGTACTATGATATTACTTGGCTGGATATTTTTATACTATTTTGCTACGTTAATCACAATAAATCTCATCGAGCTTTTCTTTCAATGTTCCATCCTTTGCATATGGCAAAGCATCAACCTGTTTGAAATTATGTTTTGTAATCTTCACATCTTCATCAAATCCAAGAATATAACTCGTTGCGATTTTATAAATAATCTCTGTCGGAGCTAATCCATAAACCTGCTTTTCAAAGATATGTTTCAGCCTGTCATACTTATCTGGATACAAACGTTTCATCTCATCACTCTGATATAAACGCTTTACAATTTCCGCAATATACAGACCTGATTTCATATACAAATCAATGAATGTTTTATCTGGCAAATCAAAGCATCCCGGATTTTCTTCTTCCAGCATATCCACCATCTTTTTCACCATTGTCTTTGGTGTAAAAATCTGATTCGTCTTCTGCGGTGGGATATAATCAAAGATATCTTCCACACTTTTTTCATCGAAATAATCTGCCAGTTTCTTCTTCAATGCAAGAAATTCTTTCACTGAATCATCGAATACAACAGGGTCAAACAACTGACCTTCAAACTCTTTCTCCTCTCCTGTTTCAGGGTCAGTGTATGCACCACCGTCACGCAAAAATCTGAACTGGTCAAGTGTAATACTTGTCACCTCTTTGAATACGTTATCCGGGATAACTGTATCAAATGTTGCAAGTGTTACTTCGTTATCACCATACGCCATCAAGAACGATGGAATGGTTCTTGAGAATCCTCTCAGATGGTCACGAATACCTTCTTCGATTACAGATTTCTCACGTTCACGCTTATTTGTCTCAACTGTTTTTACAACATCTTTCTTTGATTCTTCCACAAGTTCCTCTAACCCTGTTTTCAGTGTTTCCTGGAACTGTTCTGTTGCTTCTTCAATCTTCTTGTCAAATTCCTGATTGATTTCTGCCGTTGAACGTCCTGTTTCATGACGAGACTGCAAAGCGTCTGTTCTCTCCTGTTCAATCGTGTTTTTATCAATCGTATAATTCGTATATGACTTATCAATCAGATCATCCGCAGCACCATTGATTCTTGATTCCAGCTTACGCTTATCAGCTGGTTTCATCTCTGAACCATACGTATTCTTTGCTTCTGCAAGAATATTTGCAGTCATCTGATTATGTGTATTTGATTTCAATTTATCCAATGCAGACGGAGCTGTTTCAGGCGTATCAACAATCTTTGATACTGTTGAAATTATATCTTCTGTCGGTGCAAAAATCTTATCACCAAACACATCATTCGTTACACCGATGATAATATCATCTGGTACATCAACTTCCCCTTCATCGTTCAGTGATAAATCATCTTTCACTTCTTCTGAGAAGTTCACTTTTCCCTTTGGTTCATCCACAGCTTCCAAACTGGAAATAATATCCATTACAGCCTGTGGTGCAGCGAACACCTGCGAAATATTCTGGAACAGGAAGTTACTCATGAATCCTCTGCGTACAAACTCAACTGAACGGATTTTTCTCGGAATCGTCAATACTTTTTCCGCATCCAGTTCAATCAATTCACCGTTTTCATCTTCACCGATTACCGGGAAGAAATTCAACAATTCCTTGATATGTTCCTTACGAGTTTCCAAATCTCCTCTACCCGCTGATGTGTCAGCAGACAAATCATTTGCAAACTCTTCAAAAATGGTCAATGTTCTTGCCGGGTCAAAATCAAATACATAAGCATTTTCTTTTCTCGCATAGCTGGAACCATTTTTGAATAAACAAGGATTCTGAGCACGGAACGCAGCCTGCATATACAGAGCCGGACTCTTCACATTACTCAGCATCAATACAGCTGTCCATTCTGGAATTGTAATTCCAGTAGTCAACTGACCAACAGATAACGTGATGGTCTTATCATATTTGCTGATTGCATCCACAACTTTGTCATATGACTTCTTTGTTTCCTCATCGTCATCCATCTTGCCATCACCAGCAGCAAGAATGATTTCATAATCTTTAAACACAGGATGGTCATGTAATTTCTTAGCCAATGCTTTCGCACTGTCTACTCTATCCAGCAACCAGAATGTATGCTTGAGTTCATCTCTAAGCTCCGGCGTTGAAAATGGGAATTTTTCCTGCAAGGTCATTGCATCCAGAAATTTATCAACCGAAGAATCATACTTGAATTTTCCATTATTGGTACTGAAAAACTCATTCAAATCAAACGCATATTCTTCTGTTTCTCCATTGATTTCAACACCCTGCTGCAATTCGTCTTTTACAATTTCAGACATCTGATACGTAAACAAATTCAGCCTTGGCAATGCTGCATATGGATTTTCTTCCTCAGAAGATACATCCCAATCACGCTTTGCGGTCTGCTCATCTGCATATGTCCAGTTATAAATTGCATTATCCTCAAACTTATTGTTTGCCAACGCTTTGAATGGTGTTCCTGATAAATGCAATGTAAATTTACGATTGATGCGGTCAAATGCCACATCAGTCTTATATGTATCTACACCCTCATGAGCTTCATCAATGACCAGAACATCCCAGTTCATTTCAGCAACTTCACGCAATTTATCAATTCCGTTTGTACTGAAATATTTTGAACCTTTCATGTCCTGAAGACTTACAAACTCAATACAATTTCCATAGTTCTCATCACCACCATGAGCAATCAGTAAATTTGTATATTCACTTCTTGACAACACACATGGTCTGCCCTTTAAGGCATCCACTTCACTAACAAACAGATACCCTGATTCTGTTCCTAAGAACTTCATGTAATCTTCATACCAACTGTTAGCAATCGCAGGTCTATTCGTTACAATCAGCACAGTCTTTGCACCCGACTTCTTACAGAAATCATATACAGACAGTGTTTTTCCGAATCGTGGTTTTGCGTTCCACAAAAATTCACCATTTTCATGGTCATTTTTATATGCAATCGTCCTATCAACAGCATCTTCCTGTTCACTACGGAGCTGATACGGTACAACCGTCGATAAACTCTGTAAGATTCCATGATTTGCCCTGAAATCATAGAACTTGATTCTGGATTCCTGACCTGTCACATGGAACCATTCATTATTTTTACCGGATTCCTGCTCAATGCCGGATTTTCTAAGATACGCATGAAAATCCTTATCGGTAAATCGGTCACCAGAACCATCATCAAAAAGAGCATTGCCCTTCCATTCAAGATTCCATTTTACATCCGCTGTATGGGTCTGCTGTTTGATACGTGTTTCAACATCCTGCTCTGTATACCCAATCTTTGTCCATCCGTTATGTCTTGCAATTTCAGGAGTGGTATACGCATAAATCATCGGCGTAACACTTTTCGCCGTGTTAATATCAGGCTTTCGCATTTATTCCATCTCCTTTATCATACTTTCAATAAATTTTATTTCCTCATCGGATATATTGTATTTTTTATACAGTTCTTTATCATTCCAAGGCTTTGAAAAATCCTGCAGTGGAACAAATGAAAATGTTGCTTTGCTCACCTGTTGTGTAATCGCAATCTGCAATAATAAAAATCGAACAAATTTAGTTTTTAAATACGATACATAATTTTCAGCCTCTTTTTTTGTATCGAAATAACCAGCTACTAAATATGTTTCAGAACATATAACCTTTGGTTCTAAAATTTCCATAGTGGATAAAACTTTAAATTTACCATCTTTATTTGGCTGTCCAGCATGTTCTGCTGTTAATCTGGAAATTATGACTTTCCATTTATCAATCATATGTTTTCCAACTTTAATTTCACTACGCTTGTATGGACCCATTCCACCATTATATCTTAATGTAATATCACCAGATGTCATTGGTCTTTCTTTTGTAGCTAATCCAAAAGGCTTCCTGCTAGAAACATGATTATTAAGTGTATCTTCATTCAAAGATGAAACTTTTTTTACAATATTTGCAGCAATAGGATAACGAATAAATGTTGAAAACTCATTTAATTTTCGCTTTACCCTCGTTTGTACACCATTATGATAATTTATAAAATCACATTCGCCTTCATGATTTTCATTCCTAATAAAATAACAAACACCACCAGCCACATCAACCCCCGGAAATACATCTAATGAACTGGTATAATCTACCAATGTTGAAATCTTAGAATCATTCAACATATTCTCTCTAAATTGGTCAAGTCCCTTTCCACCAGAATACCATTTTGCTGGTATAATCAAATCCATCACTTCTGGGTTAAGAGATTTTGCGGCTTCAATGAATTTATTATACACAGGAGTTGCACTCACGCCTGCACCACCATCAGATTCCTGATATGGTGGATTTCCAATAATCACATCAAATTTCATGACCTTATCCCTCCTTCATGCTTTTGTACAATACACTCTTATCTTCTCGCCAATCGTAGATTTTACAATCTATTGTCTCCGGCAATACTTCTTCTGATTCTGGCTCTGATTCATCAACAATTCCCATGATTTCAAACATGGTCATCTGATGCGGTTCATTTTCCGCCTTTGGCTCACATACATTACCTGTATATGGCACAACGCCTTTGATACCATCCATCTGCCATAAATTCCAGCTGATAATATCTGCAATACGCTTCAATGATGAATCTGTCGGTTCTTCATTCCATCTATCCAGTGTATACTCACAGAATGTTTCAAGAAGATTGATTCTTGCAATCAGCAAATTATCTCCCTGATATTCATATCCATATACACTTTCAAATGCACGATACACCCACTGATTCCATGTCTTACGGGTCTGAGTATTCTCATTGATAATACGCAATTTTCTGTCTAAAATTCCGATTCTATTATGAATCGGGATAATCTCACCAGTCGCAGCGTCATAGCGTGATACAAGGTATGGAGCTTCCCCACAAGTAATTTCCAATCGTTTAGAATCTATGTAATCCTTCCACGATTTTCCGTCTGGAAACTCAATCTTGTCTTCTGTCGGAATCCATTCATGTTCTTGCTCTACATTGAATACATTCTCACGACCGAACCACTCTGTATCACAATGATTATTCATTTTATTGCAAATCCATGACGGAGTGAATACTTCTGCTTTCTTTCGTGTACGAAGTGCCTGTTCTTCCATGCTCTTTGATACACGAGGACGAATATCAATTATACCTTTATCTAATATTGATTCTTTTATTTCTGTTGAAAACAAAACACTATCATACGCCTCAGTTGCAAATATGATATTATTGCATGTAGTTCTATCTTTTAATAATATTTTTAATACTTTCCGTACATGCGGAGCTGAAAAATCAATTAAATTATTCAACTATATTCTCCTTATTTATTGTATCAGTTTCTAATAGATGCTCATTACCTTACTCATCACGCATATTAATTTTAGTATCTAGTATACCTGTTTATGATATAAGACCAGATCTGCAGACATTTTAACATGCATGTACCTTAAAAATGAAATAATTTTCTTCATCGCTGTAAATTTTATATGACTATTATATCATACCGGTCATATTCTGTAACTCTTCAACAAATTTCGTCAAAAAAAGCTTAACTTGAAATGTACCCTCAAGCTGATGGAAAATTATATAGTATAAAACAAGCTCTAAAAAAAATCTAAATATAATTATAAAGACCATCTAAAATATAAACACACCCCCAATCTAAAAAAGGCACCTGACCATGTCAAGCGCCCTAATACCACTATTATTGAAACTTATTAATACCTGCTGCAACAAATTAAATCATCAATTGACACCTTCATCAACCGACTCAACGCATATAAATTATCGACCGTCGGCACGCTGACTCCAGCCATCCACCGGTAAACAGTCTGCACACAGGCTAACCCCAGATATTCTTGTACATCTCTGGCAGTCAATCCCCTCTCCTGCATATATCTTTTTAAGGTGTCACCCATTTTCTTTTTATCAATAACCGGATACTCAAAATCCAAAAACTCTCCTCCTAAGCTCTTTGTTCGCAATCAGTGAAAGATACCTTCTTATCGTCATTCTTGCCTTGTTTCGTTTCAAATCCGTATCCGTCATCGTCCAGCTATATCTAAGTTTCTTCTTCCCATTTGCTAACGACTCTTTATCGAAAATAACACTGCCTTCCTCTAGCATATTCGGATCATGGATCATGTCATGAAAAATGCGCCACAGGATATGATACCTGACGTCTGATATATTATCCATCGTTTCCTCTAAAAACCCTGAGAATGCCCGGATATTAACATAATTACGGTCCGCAAATAAAAGATCATCTACAATGTATCGCATCAGCTTCGGTATCTGCTGCCACTCTGCCACATATTCATCAAACTGTTTTCTAAGTTCCGAAAACCACTTTCCAACATCATCAGAAACTTCTATATCTCCATCCGGTGTCCAATAATAGAGCATATCATCCGGACTCTCATTAACAAATTCGGCAGTTGAAATACCGCTGATCAGCAAACTCTGTTTTTCACTCCAAAGATGTTCTGAAAATATCCGACTCTTGTTCATGCCGGCAATTGTTGCATAAAGCTCCCAGAAATCTCTGTTATATAATTCGCTAATTCTTTTAATTGCAAACGCATAGCTGCCGCTTAATCTCACCCAGAACAATATCTCCATAATGCCTTGATCTTCCTGGTCTCCTACCGTCCCGGTTTCAACCATGGTTCTCATCTTTTTCATGAGATAATCGACCTGTCCATCATCATCCAGACTGCTATTTCCCTTAAATTTTTCCAGACTCCTTACGGTATTTTTAATGCATTCCGGATAGTTTACACCCGCTTTCTTACTGTTCTCTTTATCTAAAGCATTTTTCAGCAGTTCCAAAGCCCTGGCTGTTCCATACACAACCGCAATAGCATCGATAACACTTTCCAGATAATATCCGCTGCATATCAAATCATTATAACTGTAATAAATTTCCAGATAAGACCTTTCCTCCTCATGCAGCATCTCAATCAGCTTCATCAAATCCTTTTCCGGCAACTGATAGGTTGTTCCAAATAGATTCTTGAACCATTGCAGATATCGCCATGGTGACACCAGCTCACAATTATAAACAACAAATGCCGGTTCCTGCATATACAACATCTGCAGCATATATGCCGCCTCTACTGCATGCGAAAATTCTCTCCAGCCAACCTTTTCTGAGTAAACGCCACCGTTTTTGTTGTAATATCCTGCGTTTTCCCATACATCATCTTCAAAATAATTATAGAAGAATGTTGTATAACCGTTCTCGATCCGAACAGGCCTCAATGCACGAATTCCTTTACCAAATAAAGTCAGATGCTCCTGTTCCATCATACCTGCTGCATTAAACACCTTCTCCAGCCTTTCTTCAAATTCCGGTCGTTTTTCTTCAATAATGTCCGCATCATCTCTTGCAATCATATACACAAATGATCCCATTCTTATTTCCCCTTCTCTAACTCAACATCTTTTCTCGTTCATCTGCTCCATACAAAAACATGAGCACATGAGCCTCGTAGTCATCGTCCCATATGGCATTCAGCATTGCCTCAAAATCCGCTTCCATAACATTGCCATGAACGTATTTTTCTCTGAAAGAATCAACTGCCTGCGCACGCTCTTTTTCAAGTGTCCACTTAGATTCATCTTTTCTGAATCGCATGTAAAACATTTCTTGGTTTCGTTCAAAATAATCACGCATGAACGCCTCATTCATAGAATATCTCCCCTTTCTCGTATATATTCCACACGATTATTATAGTTTCTTTGTATCATAAAAGGGTTGCACCATATGCAACCCTGCTTAAATAAGAAGTTTTATTTGTCCTAATTTCTATTTTGTTCCTTTATTCCCCAATGGCTGATGTCCTGCTTCGTACAGGCGGATGTCTAATTCCACAACACTGTATCTGCCGTTAGTTATACAGTCCTTAATAATATTTTCCCTCTCTTTTTCCGAGTCTGTCAGATGATACTGAGAGGCCAGGCACAATCCGCAGGATGAAAACAATTCATCTGTCTCATCCATTGTCAGTTCCAGGGCCATCGCTAATGACCACAGATAATCCCTTTTCGGAGGGATCACTTCATTTTTTATTCGTGACAGTGTCGATTTGTGAAGATTTGCTTTTGCTGCAACCGCTGCATCGCGCTGGCCCTTTTTTAAACTCTCATACGTTTCCCTAAAACTCTTCATGTCTACCGCCCCTTTCTGTCCTTACATTACCAAAAACAGAAGAAGCTTAATTTTTTCAAAAATTGAAAAGGTTGCACCGGACGCAACCGAAATAGAATTTATTTAATATACAATACTATTATCACTCAAACCGCAACGAAAGGAGTTTCTTATGATTCAATTAACTGACCTTATGACAACGTCCGATCCTGAAATCAACCAGGCCATATCCAAATTTATTTCCCAACGGTTATTAAATATCATCAAACCAATGACCGGCTATACAATTGATGTTCTAAAAGAAGTTTTTCCTGCAAGATGTTCCAGAGAAAAGATGCTTCCGGTCATCTTGGATTTCTGTTCCCTGTTATCCAGCCAGTCCTCCTACGTGCCTCCGCTAATTATGGAATACTTTTTGTTTAAAGCAATTAAATTAGAACTCATTCGATGTGATTCCCTTAACAGATCAACAACCGAGCCCATTCCCGAACATGACCAAATCATCGCATTCTTAAAAGCAGATCCCGAATTCTCTGATGATTTCATTGATGATTTTGTAGAAGGAATTGAAAACCTCGAATGCTACTCCGATACTCTCTTCTGGGACTACGATTTTGAATTTCTTGATAATATGACGGAAGAGCAACTTTATTCTTCTCCAATTAATGAATCTCTTGGTATTGGAGACAAAACCTCTATTATTTATATTCCGGAATCCGTTATATACTAATTTAAAACCATAACAGGAGGTACGCATGGGATTAATTCACGCTGATGCTACAGCATTAACAATCATCCAAGGAAGTTCGGACGGAGTACAACCCAAATATTATGACTCATCAAATAATTATTGGTATAAACAGAATCGATACGGCTATGAAGACAAATCAGAATCGTTAGCTTCACTGGTTCTGCAATTTTCAAACATTACAAAATATGTCATATATGAACCATGTCTCATTGACGACATTCCCGGCTGCTGCTCCAAAAATTTTTTAACTTCTGGTGAATCCTTTATTTCTTTTCAACGACTATATGAACTGGCTGGAAGCGGATGCTCGCTTTATGATGCTATACGGTCATTAGATACATGTTCCGAACGTATTGATTACGTCCACGATTTTTTATTGTACACCATAGGCTTCGACTGCTCCGAATATTTATCTCAAGTATTATCATTGGATGCATTGATTTTGAACACAGACAGACATTTCAATAATCTTGGCATAATCATCAATAACGAGACCGGCAATTGTAAAGCCGCTCCTATTTTCGATAATGGCGCAGCTTTATTGAGCAGCTATAAAGATTTTCCTGCTGACACACCATTCCAAGATTGCCTGGATAAACTGGTTGCCCATCCGTTTAGTACCAATTTCATTGAACAGGCTACAGAAGCCGGTTGGAATCTAAAACTGGATTACATTGGGATTAAAAACCGGCTTCTGTTTGAGCCATCATCCCGAGCCGTAGATGTTCTATATTATCAGTTGGAACAGCTGAAAGATTTTATTCCTCAGCTTGAATATCCAGAAATACCGTTCATCAATTATACTCTCTCATCAGACTAACCATGGACGTGTGCTATTAATAGAACACTACATATAAACCAAAAAGACGACATTCCCCAAAATTTACTTACGGAAGTCGTCTTTTTATTTTTACCATCTGCAGAATAATAACATCAGCTCAATCAGCTTGTTTCGTTTTATAATTCATGAGTTAAACCAGATAGGGATAAAAATAGATATGTATCGGCAGGAGTACAGATTTACTCCTGCTTTCGCCTTTATTCAGGCGGTTTGACGTGTAGTACGCCGCATATATTCCCGCTCCATTTCCCGCATTTCCTCGTCTGTGGGAATATCCACAATCCCGACATAGGAATAGTAAATGTCGATTTGCTGTGTCCGTTTCCCGTCCTTTTTCTCACGCTCATGGATTACGATTTTATCCACAAATGCGTTTAGGATTTCGGGCGTGAGTTCGTCAATGCGGGTATATTTCTTCGTGACGGCTATCAGCTTTGCTACATTGGTCACTTCCATATCGGCTTGGCTGACCTCTGCGGTCAACGCTTCGATTTCACGCTTTAACTGTCCCTGCTCCGCTTCATATCCGTCTGACAGCTTGCAAAAGCGTTCGTCATTCAGTTTTCCGCTGACATTGTCCTCGTAGATTTTGCGGAACAGGCGGTCAAGCTCATCCATCCGCTTTTCGTCTTTTTCTATCTGTTTCTGCTTTGCGGACAGTTCGTATCGGCGTTCCGCAAGGGTGGTGTCTATCTGTTGTCGGATAAATACACGCTCAAACTGCTGCAGATAGGACAGGAAATGCTGAAGCTGTTTCAAAACCAACTGATTTAGTGCGTCTTCTCGGATATAGTGCTGCGTACAGTTCTGCGTGCGGCTCGTCCGCTTGTACTGGGAACAGCGGAAATGCGTGTATCTATTGGCAGTGGCAAGGCTTAGTTTTGCCCCGCAGTCGGCACAATAAAGCAGTCCAGAAAACATGCTCGTAATCCCGCTGTTGGTCGGTCTGCGTTTGTTTTCCCGTATTATCTGTACCTTTTCCCATATATCCCTGTC
>ENA-UONZ01003011-UONZ01003011.1-human-gut-metagenome-genome-assembly--contig:-C93old-NODE-3011-length-11706-cov-29.185993_pt1 | contig 11706 bp, 8 predicted proteins | sample MGYA00242468_ERZ724015 | MGnify/ENA metagenome assembly ERZ724015
GCCGGACGGAGTAGTAGTTGGTCTCGGTATAGTCGTATTTGCTGTCCGACCAGCATCGGGTCCGGGTGGCGGTGAACCGCAGCTGAGCGTCGGCGTCGCTGTCAAAGAGCCAGAAAGGCACATACACGCCCTTGATCTCGTCGATGTGGTTCTGGCTGCGGAACACCCGGGGCAGCAGAGTCTTGCCCTTGAGGTGCTCCTGCAGCTTTGCCTTGGCGGCCTTTTTGTCCAGCTTGAAGGGGATGATAAGGTCGGGCCGCAGGGCCCCGGCAAACTGTCCGGTGAGCACGATGGGGTTGCCGCAGAAGGGGCAGGCCGAAGCGGCCATGGTGTCGTCGCCCACGATCTCGCCGCCGCAGCTCTTGCAGCTGTAAGTATGCAGACCGGCGGTCTCCCCTTCTGCCCAGCTGCCGCCGGGGGTGGCCCAGTTCATCTCGCTGGGCTTTTCGTCCTTCAGCTCCTCGTCATAGCCCTTGAGGGTATCCACGTCGAACTCGGTGTCACAGTAAGGGCATTTCATCTTCTGGGTGGCGCTGTCAAATTGGATGGCGCCATCGCAGCAGGGGCACTTGTATTCCAGCATTCCTGCCATAGCGTTTCCTCCTGTTGTTCCAAAGGGGGCCGAGGGCTTTTCCCCGGCCCCGCTGTTTTTGCGTCAGTCTTCCCGCCAAAGCGGTCGGCTCAGAAGTCCGTAGTGATGCGGAACACCACCGGCTCGTCCGGCTCGGTGGCTTTGCCGTGGTGGCCCACTGCAAGGAAAGCGTTTTCTTCCAGCGGCAGGAAGACATCAAAGGTGCAGAACTCTCCGCACAGCTGGCATAGGGTCTCGCGCTCACCCACGGGAAGGGACTTTTCCAAAAAAGTGCCGTCCGGCGCGTACAGCTCCCACATATAGCCCGTGTCCAGCAGATAGCCGTTGGGGCGCTTCATCATCACGGCGTCAAAGCTGCCCACCGGCTGCGAGCTGCGGGCCAGCTCATTGCCGTCCAGATCAAAGGCGGCAAAGTAGTAGTCTCCGCTGGAGTCCGGCTCACCCACCGTCAGCAGCTCGTCTCCGCTGAGGTTCAGGGAGGGCATGCTGCAGAAGGGGCCGATCTCGTTGTCGCCCTCCAGCGTCAGCTCAGTGTACTCGCCGTCCTGCACCAGCACCGGTGCGGAGTCGGTCCAGTAGATCACGGTCAGATCCCGATCCTTGGAGGAATAGCAGCTGCCCATGTAGTCCAGTGCGTCGCCGGGCTCTTCCGGGTCGCTGCTGTTCAGATCGTAGCAGTAGACATCAAAGGGATCCATGGCGTACAGGATGCCATTGCGGTCGATGCTGAGGGCGTTGCTGCCGTCAATGTTGTACTCTGCCACCGGGGTCAGCCGGTCGTCCTTGATGGCATACTCGAAGATCTTGGCAGACTGCTCTTCATCGTCCTCGTTGTAGAAACTGAAGAAGTAATTGCCCCGGTAGCTGTCCGCATGGATGCAGTGATGCGCTCCGTCCAGTTCCCGGCGGACGTCAAAGGGGATGTACTGCGCCTTGAAGGTGTATTCGCCGATGGTCAGCTCCCCGGTCTGGAACTGGGTCACAGGGGCCCCTGCAGGGGCGGCTTTGTCCACTGCTGATTCCGGCTGTGCCGAAGCGGACGGGGCACTGCTGCTGGAAGCCGGTGCACTGGAAACGCTGGATGCGCTGGCGGCACCGGAGCCGCCGCAGGCGGTCAGCCCGAGGGCGGCGGTGGCAAGGCCCATGGCCTTGAGGAAATCTCTGCGCTGGATCTTTCTCATATTCGTTCCTCCTTTTGGGGTCACTGCACTTTTGCAAAGGCTTCGTCAGCGCGGCGGCTGTACAATGCCATGCCGCCGGTCTGGGCGTCGTTTGCCAGATTGATGTTCTCCACAAAGCGGGCCTTTTCCTGCTCAGAGAGCTGCCCGCCCTTCATGGCGGCAGATGCCACGGCACCCATGGCACCGATCATGCCCATCTGGCCCTTCAGCTCCCGTTCCTCGGCCTTGGACATTCGGCGGCCGAACATGCTGGTCTCATTATCGTGGACCCCGAAGATGTGGTCCAGATGCTGCCGTGCGATGTGGGCATAGCCGATCTCCCGCCGGTCCCGCTTGCTGAAGCAGATGACCAGCTCCTGCTTGATGTAGGGGTGGGGATGCATGCCCCGCTGGGTCTGGGCCTCGGTGATGCTGCGGGGCTGCACCAGCTTCAGCTTCAGGCCGCCGCCGTTGAGGGTGGGTTCCTGGCCCGGCTCCTTGGCGGGGGTCTCGTCCAGATACTCCTCATAGCTGGCGATCTGGTCGTAGCGGATCAGCTCCGGCATCTTGCCCCGTCCGCCGGTGCGATCGTCGATGTACAGCATTCCAAGCTCATCGCAGAACACCAGCCCCATTTGCGTCGGGGTGGAGGGGTATGCGTTGACCCGGAACTCGGTCTTGTCGAACACCTCGTCGAATACCCGCTTCATCCGGGCCATGTACTCCATGTGCTCCTTGGCCTCGTCCAGCGTCAGCTCACTGAGCCGGATGTATTTGGAGCACTTGTTGCCGCAGTCGTCGCAGAGGAACTGTCCATCCCGGAGCTTGGAGCGGTGCAGGGTGCCGCACTCCTTACCGCAGACGGCACAGTTCTGTTTTGCGAACAGGTTGGAAAAGAATCCCATCATGGTATGCTCCTTTCATTGCTCTGTATTGTCAGGTCCGGTCGCTGTCGTCAAAGAGGTCGCCGCACTCCGGGCAGAACTTGGGCGGGTGAGCGGGGTCTGCCGGCTCCCAGCCGCACTTGTCGCACTTATATTTGGGCGTACCGGCGGGCTTTGGTTTGCCGCACTCGGAGCAGAAGCGGCCCTTGTTCACTGCGCCGCAGCTGCAGGTCCAGCCTTCTGCTGCCGCCGGGCGGGGCTTGCCGCACTCCGGGCAGAACTTGCCGGTGACGGTGGCACCGCAGCTGCAGGTCCAGTTGTCCGCAGCGGGCTTCGGCTCCGGCTTTTTGCTGCCACATTCCGGGCAGAATTTGCCGGTAACGGTAGCGCCGCAGCTGCACTTCCAGCTGTCTGCCGGGGCGGGTGCGGGGCGGCTGGCCTGCTGGGGCGCGTCCACGCTGTCCGGACGGGCCTGCTGGCCCATGGCAAACAGGTTCTGGGCGCTCATGCCGCCCATACCGCCTGCACCGGCTGCCATGCCCATGCCCATAAAGCCGGTCATGGCACCGGCGGTGTTGCCGGCGGCGGTCTTCATGGCATCGATCTGACCACCCACCAGACGAGCTGCGGCGGTGGTGGGATCGGTGGTCATGGCGTTTTCTTCCCACTCGGTGATCTTCTTCTGCTGCTCCTCCGGGATGGACAGGGAGTTGATGTTGAAGGAGAACACTTCAATGCCGCGCTTCTTGCGCCAGACATTGGACAGCTGCTCGTTGAGCGCCTCGGAGATCTCCAGCGTGTGGGCGGGGATCTCGTAATACTGCACCTTGTTGGCAGAAAGGGTGGCCAGCGCAGGCTGCAAAGCGTTCATCAGCTCGCTCTTCAGGCGAGGAGCCAGCTCCGAGGCATCGTACTGGGTGGAGACGTTGCTGCACACGTTGGTGTAGAACAGCAGCGGGTCGCAGATGCGGCAGGTGAAGCTGCCGTTGCACCGCAGGTTCACCGAGAGCTTGTAGCCCCGCTCCTCGCTGACCACCACGCGGAACGGGATGGGCGTCGCGGTGCCGTACAGGATCTCGCCCAGCTCCTTGGTGTTGATGTAGTACACGCGCTGATCCTTGCCGGTGTCGCCGCCGTAGGTAAAGCGCTTGGCTACGGTCTGGAAGGTAGCTGCCAGACTGTCGCCGAAGTTGCCGGTGAACACGCTGGGCTCGGTGGATGCGTCAAAGGTGAATTCGCCCGGTTCGGCGCACACCTCCACCACGCGGCCCTGCTCCACGATGAGCATGCACTGTCCGTCTGCCACGGCGATGCCGCTGCCGTTGGTGATGATGTTGTCCTCGCCGTTGTTGGAGCTGCGGCGGGAGGTGCGCTTCTGGCCCTTGACCATCAGCACATCCTTGTCCAGAGAATCACAATAGAAAAATTCCTTCCACTGGTCTGCAAGAGTTCCGCCCAGTGCACCCATACCTGCTTTGATAAGACCCATAGTAATTTCCTCCTGTATGTTTTATTTGTGCAAACGATAACTTTCTGTTATCGCACGGTTTCCTGTTTCGGTCACGGTACAAGGGTTAGATCCGGTGAGTCGTTTTTCCAGTAAGTGGGACGTGTGTCCCGGTCAAACAACTGCTCTCCGGCGCGGTATTTCAGGCTGCAGCCGCTGGGGCTGCCGTCATCGTTCAGCAAAATGGCCCAGAACTCGCACGGTCTGCCATCCGTGTCGGTCAGCGTGAAGTGCAGCTCGGTGCCGTCCTCGGTGCGACCCTGTGTTCCCTCGGCGGTGCCGGTCAGAATGCCGTTCCACCCGACCCATTCCACGCTCATGCAGCAGCTGCCGTCCGGCAGGAAGGTCATCCAGCGGATGCCCTTTGCGGACTCGTCTCCGGCGCGGTAAGTGCCCCACAGCCTGCGGGGGATGGCGGTGTAGCCGATGTCGTCCCACGCCTCGGTGCGCTGAAAAACGTACCAGACCTCACTGCCCTTTTTGGGGCCGGTGGACTGCATCCGCAGCGAGCCGTCCTCCATCATGGAGATGGTCCAGCAGCTTCTGCTGTCCTCGTTGAGACATTTCAGGTTCCAGCCCTGACTTTTTTCCCCGTCCCAGCCGGTCACAGCGCCGGCATTCAGCTCTCCGGTGCGGGTCTCGGCAGCGGACTGGATCTGCGGGCTGACGTATGTTTCCCGGATGAAGGAGACGGTCACCGTGCCGGTGATCTCGGCCTTTTCCAGCCGCAGGGTGCAGCTTTCGTTGCGGTCGGCGGGGGCATAGCTTTCATCCTGCGTCACCGCATTGACTGCCATCCACTCGGCCAGCACCTGCTGCTCCCAGTCCTGCGGCAGCGGCTGCGCGTCCAGCGGGATGGTCGGTGTGTCGTCCACATACTGCTCCCAGTCTGCACTGAACCTTCTGACCACAAAGGAAACGTTCCCCTTGCCGTCCAGCGAAAAAGGCAGTTCGTCCAGCGTAGTCCACCATGCAGTGTTTCCCGCTTTCACCTCGCCGGGGGGCAGCAGCCCCCGCTCACAGGCGGCTTGCCGGTCCTGTTCATCCCGGCGCTTCACATCGCGGTACAGTGCTTCTTCCAGCGCAGCGGGGTCTGCCCCCATACGCTCCAGCATCTGAGTGGCGGTAAGCTGGTTTCCACTTTCAAAGTCGAAGCACCAGCCATTGTGGAAGGGCGCATCCGTACCGCCGTAGCAGCTGCTGACCACAAGGCTGACGCAGTCGCCGTACCAGCTGGCATTCCAGTTCATCTCTATGCAGATGTCCCACACGTCCGGATCGGCTGCCGCCGGGCAGTCGGCGTACTCCTGCACATCGTATTCGTAGAGCCGAGCGATCTCGGCGTTGATGCGGGCGGCATCGGCGCTGTCGCTTTCCAGCCGGGGCAGATGGATGTTCAGCCGGATGGTGCCGCCATTCTCTGCCTGCACCACCTTTTCAAGGGTGTACTGCTCGGTGATCGCCGCAGTGGCGTGCATGGAATCCGGCGGGGTCGATTTCAGTTCCCGGCTGCCAGCCGGGCGGGCAGAGGCTGCGGCCCTTGCCCCGCAGCCTGCCAGCAGCGCCGCCAGCAAAACTGCCGGTATCCAGCGGAATGCTTTGTGTTTCATGGTGGTTCTCCTGTGTTCTCAGCGGCTCCCGCCGTGGTCAGTTATCCGGGCAGCGGATCAGCTGCAGCTGGGTCTTTCCCTCGGCAAAGGGGTTCTCCCCGTCGATCATGGTAAGGTTCAGGATTTCGTTGTACAGGTCGTACTTCACCGCCGCCACAAAGGTGATGCCTGGCATTCCGTCCACCGTCTCGTTGGTAGAGACGCCCAGCACCATGCCCTCCGGCACCACGCCCAGATAGTCGGCGTAGCCCTGATAGAAAACGCTGTTGTCCTGCACGCCCATCTGGACGGAACCATTGCTTTCCACGTCCATCCAGTCAAACTGGTCGTCCGACATATCGTTGAAGGCACCGACAGCCTCCGAGGGGATCTCCTGCGCGTTCCACTCTGCCGTCAGGGGGGCCAGCTCCAGCACAGAGCCATCCTCCTGACGCAGGTTCACCTCGCTGCCGCTGCGTTCCAGCGCCACGCCCTGATTTGCAATATAGATGGGGTCCTGACAGACCAGAGCGCTGCCGAACATGAGACAGTGCAGCACGTCCACATATTCCACCACACCGTCCTTGGTCAGCAGATAGACCACCGGGTGGAAGGACGCGCCCAGTTCTCCGATGCACAGGTCGATATACTCATTATAGATGCCAAGGATGGGGTAGGTGCGGTCCTGTTCCAGCCGGATGCCGTAATCCGCGTCCCATGCGGCGGTCTCCGGCGTGCGGCGCAGGGTGATGGTGCCCTGTGTTCCTTCCAGCTGCACCGAAGCGCTGCCGTAGGTATCGGTCAGCACCGGGGTGTCGGCAGGGGCGGCGGGGGTCAGCGGGAAATCCACCTCCAGCGGCCGCCAGCCGCTGCCGGCGGTGGTGTGGTATCCGGCAACAAGGGTGACGGTATTTTCGTTTTTCAGCAGAACGGTCAGGTTTTCCAGCCCGTTGTCCCGCAGGGTGTCGGCGCGCATCCCGGAGAGCATGCCGCTTTCCCGCAGGGAATCGTAATATTCCTGCTGCGCCATGTTGCGGTCAAAGGTCTGTATGGCAACGCGGTACGCCGCAAGCTGCGTCTCGTCCGGGTCCAGCCCCATGCGCATGAGCAGCTCGGTGACCGAAAGCTTGTGCCCGGCGGCAAAATCGAAGCACCAGCCCCGGGAATACCCCGGGTCGGTACCGCCGTCGTAGCGGAACACCACAAGGCTTACGCAGTCGCCGTACCAGTAGGCGTCCCAGTTGATATAAATCTCCGGGCTCCACTCGTCCTGCTGCGGCTCGATCTCCGGGCTGTCCTCGTACTGCCGGAAGTCTGCCGCATACATGGCGGCAAGCTCATCGTTGAGATGGGCGGCGTCCGGGCTGTCGCACACCAGCTGCGGCACATGGATGGTCAGCTTCTGGGTGATACCGTACTCGTCCCGGACGGTCTTTTCCAGCGTGAACTGCTCGGTGATGCGGTCTTTTTGTGCTGTCTGCACCACCGTATCTGCGGCGCTTTGGGAAGCTGCGCCGGAGCCTGCGGGGGCAGCGGGAGCCGCCGCGCCGCCGCAGCCGGTCAGCCAGAGAGCCGCCGCCAGCACTGCAGCGGCAAGGCGTTTGTGTTTCATGGTCGTTCTCCTGTGTTCTCAGCCGTAGCTGCGGGTCATCTGCAGCTGGGTCTCGCCCTCGGCAAAGGGGTTTTGCCCGGCAATCATGGTCAGGGTCAGGTTCTCGTTGTACAGGTCGTTCTTGAACGCCGCCACAAATTCGAGCTCCTCATCGGCAGCGATGCCCAGCACCACGCCCTCGGGCACAACGCCCAGATACGCGGCATCGCCCCGATAGATGCGGCTGTTGTCCTGCACGCCCAGCTGAACGCTGCCGTCGCTGGTCAGGTCCATCCAGTTCCAACCGGTTTCAGAGGTGTAGTTGTAGGAGCCGGTGACGGAATAGGGAATCTCCTGCGCGCTCCACTCTGCCGACAGGGGAGCCAGTTCCAGCACAGAGCCATCCGCCCGGCGCAGGTTCACCTCGCTGCCGCTGCGTTCCAGCGCAGTGCCGTTGTTGGCAAAGTAGATGGGGTCCTGACAGATCATGGCGTTGCCGAACATGAGGCAGCGCAGCACGTCCACATACTCCACCACGCCGTCTTTGGTCAGCAGATAGACCACCGGGTGGAAGAATCCGTCCTCCTGCTCCCCGATGCACACATCCACATATTCATTGTAGGCACCAAGGATGGGGTAGCTGTGCTCCTGTTCCACCCGGATGCCAATGTCTCCCCATTGGTCGGTCTTTGGCGCGGGGCTCAGGGTGATGGTGGCCTGCGTTCCCTCCAGTTGCACCTGCACACCATCGTAGGTGTCGGTCAGCACCGGGGTGTCAGCGGGGGGCAGCGAGAGCTCCATATCCAGCTGCTGCCAGCCTTCTTCGCAGCTGTACTTACCCCGGAGCACCAGTTGATCCTGCTCCGGCAAAAGCAGGCACAGGTTTTCCAGTTCATTGTATTCCAGCGTATCCATTCGCATTTGCGAAAGCTCTCCGCCGAGACGCAGGCCCTCGTAATACGCGCCCTGCGCCATCTCCCGGTCAAAGGCCTGCATGGCCTGCCGCTGCACCTGCTGCTGCACGGTGTCCGGGTCCAGCCCCATCCGCTGCAGCATCTCGGCCACGGTGATCTGCTGACCGGTGGCAAAATCGAAGCACCAGCCGCTGTAACGCCACGGGGCGGTGCCGCCGTAGCGGCTGCGCACCACCAGACTGACGCAGTCGCCGTACCACCAGTCATCCCAGCCTACACCGATCTGCGGGTACTCGCCGCCCGGCTGCCCGGCCTCCTCGCTGTTCTCGAACTCCCGGAAATCCGCCGCATAGATGGTGTTCAGCTCATCGTTGATGTAGGCGGCGTCCGGGCTGTCGCATTCCAGCTGCGGCACATGGACGGAAATGCACTGCACCGCTTCCTCCCCCCACACGCCCGAAACGTTCTTTTCCAGCGTGAACTGGTCGGTGATGCGGTCTGTCTGGGCGGCCTGCGCCACCGCGCCGGGGGTGCTTCGGCTGCTGTCGGAGCTTTGGTCGGCAGCGGTGTTGGGGCTGCTCTGGGTGCCGCCGCACCCCGCCAGCAGCAGGGCCGCAGCCAGCACAAGGGCCGCAAAGCGTTGGTATTTCATAGTAGGCTCCTTTTCTATGGTATGGCTCAGCCGTCTCCTATGCCTTGCCACTTGTCGATGATGTAGGCGGCCCAATAGGTCTTGTCGTTGATATCCACCACAGTGATGCCTACCTTATTCACCACCGGGTCGTCCTCATAAAGCCCCGGAACACCGCCGTAGTCCTTGATCAGTTCATCCACCAATTGCTGGAACTGGGCCTCGGTGGCGGGGTAGAGACGATCCATACTGTAACGTTGCTTTCCTTCGTAGTCGAAATCCACGCCTACCCGGTACTGATTGAGCATACCGAAGATAGCCGTGGAGCCGGAGCTATAACCCGCCTCGTGCAGACCTTCCCACATCTTTGCGGCATAGTCGCCCTCCATCCGCAGCCTGAGCCCTTCGTCCGACGGGAACTCCGGGCTGCCGTTATCCACAAACATCTGCACATCTGCCTGAATGGCGTGCTCCAGACCCTTGCTGTACTCGAACTTGATGTTCTCCACCTTTCGCCGGGCCAGCTCTGCGTTGAAAATGGTCAGGATCTTCTGCCCGTCCCGGATCACAGGGATCGGCGGCGAGGGAGGCGTTTCTGTGGCAGAGCCGGAACTTGTGGAGCCGGAGGAGCAGCTATCGTCACAGGCTGCCAGCGCTAGCATCACCGCCGATGCGCCGGAGAGCTTCAGGAAAGTCCGTCGGTCATATCGTTTCATGGGGGTGCTCCTTTCTTCTTATAAAGCCCCGGACACAGGGGGAGTGTGCCCGGGGCAAAAGGGGGAAGTCTGGTTATCTTATGCCTTGTTATTTCGGAACACAACAGCGGTCATGTAGGTCTTGCCCTGAACCACCGGGCAGTAGATGCTGATGAACTCTGCCTTGGCGCTATTAGAATTGTTCAGCAGTTTTGCTACAAAAGTCCGAACGGCAGTATTCTCGCAAGAATACTCATCCTCCAGAGCCACCACATTCTCGGGAGACGGTTCGGAGATGCCGGCCATACCTGCCAAACTGTCCTTGCCATACTTGTTCCGTATCTTGTCCTCAAGTCCATTGAGTTCCCCAAAAATGATCTTGTGGTCAGGGTCTTTCAACGTATGCGGTGTCTCGTTGGCCTCTTCAAAAACACGTCCGTAGCACCTTATGGCACCCACCGCATCCTGATTGAGGGTCAGCTGCTCATGGTCAACCTTACCTGCATTAAACTTTTCATTCCAGACCTTGTTGATAGCTGCCAGCAGCTCGGCTTCCTTGCCGGTGGGCGCTACGGGCGTGGAGGGCCCGCCGCCGCAGCCTGCCAGCGAGAGCGCCACAACGGCTGCGCCGGTAAGGGTGAGGAATTCGCGTCTGTTCATCTCTTTCATGGGGGTGCTCCTTTCGATACAATATTTTATAGATTACGGTTCGGGACTTGCGGGAAGTCCATGCATCCCTGCCCCGCTTCAGATCGGTGCAAAGTTTACCATTACCGCCACCGTATAGGTCTTGCCCTTAATGGTGGGGCAGTAGAGCCCGATCATCCACTGCTCGGGATGCGGACTCGCCAGTCCATGCCCGGCCAGATACCGCACAAACTCCCTGACCTCGCTCGGACTACGAGGATACAGTTGCTTTAATTGCATACCGTCATGGGTGCTGTTAGAAACTCCCGCAGTCCCCCGATAGCTTCCGTTTCCATATTTGTTCCTGATTTCCTGTATCATTTCAGACTCACGGAGTTGGTACTCGTGGAATACATCATCAGGCAAGTTCCATTTGCGGAAATCCTCCTCGTCTACTTCAGGTTCATAGGTTTCAAAGGGGCTGGCTGTAAACTTTGCGAGGTCGGCAGCCTCCTGACAGTAGACCACAGACTTGCAGATATCAAGTTTGGGATTGGGGACTACTTCTCTGTTGACTTCATACCAGACCTCGTTGATGGCTCTGAACAGGGCCATCTCTTTGCTCTCAGAGGCCGGAGGTGCGGGAGGTGCGGAGGGCCCGCCGCCGCAGCCTGCCAGTGAGAGTGCCACAACAGCTGCGCCGGAGAGGGTGAGGAATTCGCGTCGGTTCATCTCTTTCATGGGGGTGCTCCTTTCTGTTTGTTCCCTCTGCTTTTTAGAGGGCTCTGGTTTTGGTATTCTCTGCACTTGCAGTCCGCTCCATCTTATGCTATCCTTATGAATAGAATCCGCAGTTGCCCGTTGACACGTTTTGTGCACAGCGACAGGCTTTCTGCACCGGCGCGGGACCTCTTCTGTTTGTACTGTATCATACCCGGGAAAAAATTGCCCCCTCAGAAAAGCCGTTTTTGGGGGGGCAATTCCAAAAAAATTTTTGGGGGTTTGGGACTTCCCCCTCAAAAAATCCCCCCAAAAAGCCCAAAATTGGGGGGATTTGGGGGCGTTTTCCCCCTCAAAACAGGCAGCTGCAGCCCTGCCTGTGCCGGTTTTCCCCCTCTGGCTGCAATGTGCGGAAAGGAGTCATGAAAAATGGAACGAAGGACATTTTTAAAGCTTGCGGCGCTTGTCCCCGGTCTGGCTCTTGCGGGCTGCGGCGGCAGCAAGACCCTGCTCTCGCCCAAGGACCCCACCATGCTCAGCATCTGGCATGTGTACGGCGAACAGGCCGACTCGCCCATGAACCGCCTGCTGACCGAGTTCAACGACACAGTGGGCAGAGAGAAGGGCATCCTGCTCAACGTGACCAACATGACCAACAGCGCCGCCATCGGCGGCCAGCTGCAGGACGCCAAGGCCGGCAAGCCCGGCGCGCTGGACCTGCCGGACCTGTTCTCGGCCCACTCCGCGGACGCCAGCGCTCTGGGCATTGAGAACCTTGTGGACTGGAACGACTGGT
>ENA-UONZ01003025-UONZ01003025.1-human-gut-metagenome-genome-assembly--contig:-C93old-NODE-3025-length-11628-cov-6.790201_pt1 | contig 11628 bp, 10 predicted proteins | sample MGYA00242468_ERZ724015 | MGnify/ENA metagenome assembly ERZ724015
AAGCTCCGTCACCCAAGCCGCAGCCGCAAGCTGAAGGATTATCTGGATTAAGGAGAGGGACATGCAGTTATCCTTACGGTTGTCTGCAATCGCAGATATGGTAACAACAGGGAACAGGCTGGTAGATGTGGGATGCGACCACGGATATCTGCCAGTGTACCTGATACAGCAGAAAAAAATTCCATCGGCCATTGCAATGGATGTACGAAAAGGCCCTCTTTCCAGGGCGAAGGAGCATATCCGGCAGTATGGTCTGGAGGAGTACATACAGACCCGGCTGTCAGATGGGCTTGAGAATCTGAAGGCCGGGGAGGGGGACACTCTTGTAATCGCAGGAATGGGAGGTCCTCTTATGGAAAGAATTCTCACGGACGGCCAGTCTGTGAGAGATTCTTTTTCTGAGATGATTTTGCAGCCCCAGTCGGATATTCCCCATTTTCGCAGATTTATCCAGTCACAGGGGTTTCAGATCGTGGAAGAAAAAATGGTGGAGGAAGAGGGTAAATTTTATCCTATGATGCGTGTGGTGAGGACATGTCCGGAAGGTGATGGGAATGAGAATCTGGTTTCGGAAGCGGCGCCCTACACCTTGGAGGAAGCTTTTGGGAAATTTCTTTTGAAGGAGCATAATCCAGTTCTTTACCGCTATCTTTTAAGAGAGGAACGAATCCGTGCAGATATTTTAAAGCAGCTTCAGGCTGCGCCTCAGGCGGAGGCAGTGACGGCACGCATCCGGGAAGTAAAGGAGGAAGCGCAGCTGATTAAGGCAGCGCTGGCAGAATATGAAAGTAAATGAACTGACAGGCTGGCTGGATGAACATTTTCCGGCAGCTGCGGCAGAGGACTGGGACAATGTGGGACTTCTCACAGGGGATGATGAAAGGGAAGTGCACCATGTTTTTCTGGCCCTCGACCTGACAGATGAAACGCTTGAGGAAGCCATAGAGGCAGGGGCAGACATGATCGTCACCCACCATCCTATGATTTTTTCAGGCATTAAGAAAATCAACAACCACAGCTTTACAGGACGCAGGATCCTAAAGCTGGTGCGTGAGGGAATCTCCTATTATGCCATGCATACCAACTATGACATTCTTGGAATGGCTGATTTAAGTGCCGGATATCTGGAATTATCAGAGACAAAGGTGCTCTCTGCCACCGGTGAGATGGATGGGGAGACCATTGGATTTGGCCGCGTTGGCAAAATTCCTGCGAAGATGACGCTGAAGGAATATGCGCTTCTGGTGAAAAAGAATCTGAAACTGGCAGATGTGAAGGTATACGGCAATCTGGATCAGATGGTGGAGACTGCAGCAGTTTGTACCGGATCCGGGAAAAGCATGATTTCCGATGTGCTGGCTGCCGGGGCTGATGTGTATGTGACCGGGGATATTGACCACCATACCGGAATTGATACCGTTGCCCAGGGGCTTTGCATCATTGATGCGGGGCATTACGGCACAGAATACATTTTCATGGAAGACATGAAGGAACGGCTTGAGAAGGCCTTTCCGGAACTGAAATTCACCTGCGCGAAGGTGAAGAGTCCTTATACAATATTGTAACGAGATTGCGGGAGCCGCATAGCGGCGGAGCAATCCGGGGTATCAATGAGTGGCATGTCATACCGGATAAGGAGGGCTTATGGATCAGACAGTAAGGCTTACGATAAACGGAGAAATAAAGGAGTTTCCTGTTGGAATTTCCTATAAAGAAGTAATAAAAGATTATGAGAAAACTACAGATGCCCCTGTTATTCTGGTAATCGCAGGAGGCAAGATCCGGGAGCTTCACAAAAAGGCGAACCGGGACTGTGAAGTGAAGCTGATCACAACCAGGGACAGCATTGGAAACAAAACCTACAAGCGTACCGCCTGCCTGGTGCTTCTAAAAGCCATCTATGATCTTGCAGGCAAGGAAAAGATAGAGAAAGTGGTGCTTCACTATTCTGTTGGAAGCGGCTTTTATTTTACCATGGAAGGAAAACAGGAGCTGGATCAGGCATTTCTTGACCAGGTGAAGACAAGAATGACAGAGCTGGTAAAGGCACAGATTCCGGTGAAAAAGCGAAGCGTAAATACCGATGAAGCCATCGCTCTTTTCCACCATCACGGCATGTATGACAAAGAGAAGCTGTTTCGCTACCGCAGGGTTTCCAGGGTAAATATTTACAGCATAGAGAACTTCGAGGATTATTTCTATGGGGCAATGGCCTATGATACAGGCTATGTGCCATATTTTGACCTGCGGCTTTATGATGAGGGATTTGTGCTTATGCTTCCCGATGCGAAAGCACCTGATGAGATCCCGGAATTTTTGCCCCAGGATAAAATCTTTCAGGTTCAGAAGGAATCGGAGGAGTGGGGGAAGAAGCTGGATATTTCCACAGTTGGGGAGCTGAATGACCAGATTACCAGCCAGGGAATCCAGAAAATCCTTCTTATGCAGGAGGCAATTCAGGAGTCTCAGATTTCCAGAATCGCGGAGCAGATCGCCCAGGCTGGAAATAAGAAGTTTGTAATGATTGCAGGCCCATCTTCTTCTGGCAAGACTACCTTTTCACACAGGCTGTCTATACAGCTGGCGGCTCACGGACTGAAGCCTCATCCTATTGCAGTGGACAATTATTTCGTGAACCGGGAGCATACCCCTCTTGATGAATTCGGGGAAAAGGATTATGAATGCCTGGAAGCCATTGATGTAGAGCAGTTTAACAAAGACATGCTGGCACTCCTTAAAGGGGAGCGCGTGGAGCTTCCGGTGTTTAATTTCAAGACAGGACAGAGGGAATATAAAGGGGATTTCCTTCAGCTTGGAAAAGAAGATATCCTGGTAATTGAGGGAATCCATGGGCTGAATGACAGGTTAAGCTATGCGCTTCCGAAGGAGAGCAAGTTTAAGATTTATATCAGCGCCCTGACCCAGTTGAATATTGACGAGCACAACCGGATTCCGACTACAGACGGCAGGCTGATCCGCAGGATTGTGCGGGATGCAAGAACAAGAGGTACTTCTGCCAAGGAGACCATTGCAAGGTGGCCTTCTGTGAGACGAGGAGAAGAGAAAAACATTTTCCCGTATCAGGAAGAGGCGGATGTAATGTTTAATTCTGCCCTGATTTATGAGCTGGCGTGCCTGAAAGTGTATGCGGAGCCGCTGCTCTTTGGAATTGCCAAGGAGGATCCGGAGTATCTGGAGGCCAACAGGCTTCTGAAATTCTTCGATTACTTTGTTCCGGTGCCAAGCGAGGAAGTGCCGAATAATTCCCTGCTTCGGGAATTTATTGGAGGAAGCTGCTTCAATACCTGATCGGTCACGGTTCAATATTTTAAAATTTAGGCTTTACAGAGCAAAGGAATAATGTTAGAATAGCAGTTGCGCAAGCAAGCCAGGTGATCGCGGCTGGACAGACGAAAGGGTTCAGACGAGGAAAGTCCGGGCTTCACAGGGCAGGATGCCGGATAACGTCCGGTGGAGGTGACTCCCAGACCAGTGCAACAGAAATAAACCGCCTCACTTGCTGAGGTAAGGGTGGAAAGGCAGTGTAAGAGACTACCGCCGTCCTGGTAACAGGCCGGGCACATGTAAACTCCATTCGAAGCAAGACCGAGAAGAAAGCGATACGGCTGCCCGTCGTGCTTTCAGGTGGGTCGCTTGAGCCTTCTGGCAACGGAAGGCCTAGACAGATGATCACTCAACGACATAACCCGGCTTATCGGTTTGCTTGTGCAGCAAAAAAGAAATTCTGAGAAGATTTTGTGTATGCAGAGTCTTCTCATTTTTTTATTCCGTTTGCTGTCAGAAAATAAAAAAGTTCTCGCAGAAGCACTTTCATACTTCTACGGGAACTTTGTTAGTATTGTTATTAAATTGCGCAAATATAATCAAAAATTACTTATTTCTGTGACCTCTGTATTTCTCTTCGCAATATTTGCATCTGTAAACTTCGTTCTCCTCATCGGCAAGAACAAATACCTGGTCAAGGCCCTGCTCGATGGAAGTGATGCAGCGCGGGTTCTTGCATTTGATCACGTTGACAACCTGCTTCGGAAGACGAAGGTCTTTCTTCTCAACAATCTGCTCGTCCTTGATGATGTTTACGGTGATGTTGTGATCGATGAAGCCAAGGATGTCAAGATCCAGGTCTTCGATCGGGCATTCTACTTTGATAATGTCCTTTTTGCCCATCTTATTGCTGCGGGCGTTCTTGATGATCGCAACGGTACAGTCAAGCTTGTCCAGCTTCAGATCATGATAAATAGTCATGGCCTTTCCAGCTTTGATATGGTCTAATACGTAACCTTCACGAAGTGCTCCAACATTTAACATGGCAGTTCCACCTCCAATAATGTAAGAATCAGGGCCATACGTACATATACGCCGTACTGAGCCTGTTTGAAATATGCAGCTCTCGGATCATTGTCCACTTCAACGGCAATCTCGTTGACACGTGGAAGCGGATGAAGAATGTACATATCGTCTTTTGCAAGGGAAAGCTTCTGTTTGTCCAGTATGTAGAAGTCTTTCATGCGAACGTAATCCTCTTCGTTGAAGAAACGCTCCTTCTGAACACGGGTCATGTAAAGGATATCAAGATCCGGGATGGCATCCTCAAGACGCTCTTCCTCTACGAACTCGATGTTGTTTTTCTTCAGCACGTCCTCACGGATGTAGCTTGGGATGCGAAGCTCTTCCGGTGAGATCAGCACGAATTTTACATTCGGGTAGCGTACCAGCGCCTCGATCAGGGAGTGAACGGTACGGCCGAATTTCAGATCTCCGCACAGACCGATGGTAAGGTTGTCAAGACGGCCTTTTAAAGAACGGATAGTAAGTAAGTCTGTAAGAGTCTGAGTGGGATGCTGATGACCGCCGTCTCCGGCGTTGATAACAGGAATATTGGAAACCATAGAAGCTACTAACGGAGCACCCTCCTTCGGATGACGCATAGCACAGATATCTGCGTAACAGGAAACGACACGAATGGTATCGGAAACAGTTTCGCCTTTGGCTGCGGAACTGGAATCTGCGGATGAGAAACCAAGAACCTTGCCGCCAAGGTTCATCATAGCAGCTTCAAAACTGAGACGGGTACGGGTACTTGGCTCATAGAAAAGAGTGGCAAGACGTTTGTCGTCGCAGGTATGGGCGTATTTTTTGGGGTTTTTCTCAATATCGCTGGCAAGGTCCAGAAGCTTCTCAAGTTCCGGAACACTTAAGTCCAGCGGACTCATTAAGTGTCTCATGATCTACCTCCATTTGTAATCATTATTTTATAGTTCAAAATCTCTTCGACCTATCATATACTACTTGGGATGATTTTTCAAGAAGATTTTGTAAGTATTTTTTCAAAAAATAATCCGGTGAGAAACCACACGGGAAGATAGTCCAGACGGATGATTCCCCGGTACTGGTGAGGAGCACCGGAATAGTCCCAGGGGCACATGTGAAAAGCCTGCAAAATAGAGCCGCTGGTAAATTCCCCGAAGTAAAAACCGGCAGTATACAGGCATCCGCGAAGAAAAATGGGAAGATTTTTGATCCTGCGGTAAGCAGGGATGATCAGCGCCGCACAGCCGTAAATGGGGAACATAAGAAGGGATGTGGTGCCTTTCATGGCAGCATCTCCCCGAAGCAGGGAATGAAGTCCCGTCCAAAGTATTTCCAGACACCATCCGGTGAATCCGCAGAAGAGAAATGGATGTTTGTTCATTGGTAAGCCTCCCTCGTAAAAAGTTAAAATTAACATTCCCATTCTTGCCAATTTTATACGGTAAGGGTATAATGAAGGAAATATGCGAGGCGTAGCATCGGATATTTCCGCTACGCAAACGGAGCGAAGCGGAGTTCGCGGTTCCCGAAAAGCGAGGCGTAGCATCGGATATTTCCGCTACGCAAACGGAGCGAAGCGGAGTTCGCGGTTCCCGAAAAGCGAGGCGCAGCATCGCATATTTCCGACAGGAGGACTTTTTTATGAACTATCAGGAGTGCCGGGCATATATTGACGATTCGGCGAAATACGGTTCCGTACTGGGACTTGACAACATGCGGGAAATGTTAGGCAGACTGGGAAATCCTCAGGATGATGTTCCCTTTGTGCATGTAGCCGGAACAAATGGCAAAGGCTCGGTAATCGCATATTTATATACCACCCTTACAAGGGCAGGCTACCGCGTGGGCAGATACATATCCCCCACCTTATATTCCTACAGGGAACGTCTGGAGGTGGCAGGAGAGCGGATCTCCAGAGAGAAATTCGCCGGGCATGTTGCCAGGATCTCCCAGGTCATCACCCAGATGACAGACGCAGGCCTGAACCATCCCACCCCATTTGAAATCGAGACAGCGGCAGCATTTTTATATTTTAAAGAAGAAAATTGTGATCTTGTCCTTCTTGAGACAGGCATGGGCGGCAATCTGGATGCCACCAATATTATAAAAAACACCAAGCTTGCCGTACTGGTTTCCATCAGTATGGACCATATGTCATTTCTTGGAAATACCCTGGAAGAAATTGCACAGAAAAAAGCCGGCATTATCAAGCCAGGCTGCAGGACGGTAACCACCAGACAGAAGTCGGAAGCTATAAAGGTCATTACGAAAACCTGTGAGCAGCTGGGCGTTTCCTGTACAATAGCAGACCCGGACGAGGCAGTTCTGGGGCAGGAGAGCGTGTTCGGGCAGAGCTTTACTTATGAGGGACAAAAATTTGACATTTCCCTTGCGGGAGTTTACCAGAAGGAGAACGCGGTGCTGGCTCTTAAGGCACTTGAAATTCTGGATGAGCTGGGATGGCATACTACCATGGAACAGCGAAAGGATGGACTTTCCCATACAAGTTGGAAGGGAAGATTTACAGTGATCTGCCGGAAGCCTTTGTTTATTGTGGATGGTGCCCACAATGCCGGGGCAGCGGATAAGATGGAAGAATCCATCCGCCATTACTTCAATGGGAAAAAGCTGATCTACATTATGGGCGTTTTTGCAGACAAGGAGTACCGCACCGTTCTTGAGAAAACCGCTCATTTTGCAGAAAAAATCTACACCATAGAGACACCGGACAATCCCCGTGCACTGCCGGCGGAAGAACTGGCAAAAGCAGCAAGGGAATTCAATCTCGGCGCAGAGAGCACGAAGAGCATTGCAGACGCAGTGGAGAAGGCATTTGCTTATGCGGGGGATGATGAGAACAGCGTGATTCTGGCTTTTGGTTCCCTGTCCTTTATCGGGGATCTGACAAGAGCGGTAGAAGAGAGAATTTCATAAGAAACTGCCGTGTGCGTGCGGCGTATTACAACAGAAATTGAGAGGACACAACATGACAGATTTGCAGGAATGCAGACGGAAAATAGATGAGATCGACAACCAGATGGTAGAGCTTTTTGAGAAGCGGATGAAGGTCTGCGAGGAAGTGGCAGAGTACAAAATCCACACAGGAAAGAAAGTGCTGGATCCGGAAAGAGAGCATGCCAAATTAGAAGAAATTCGGAAAAAAGCCCACGGAGAGTTCAATGAGCTTGGCGCTCAGGAGCTTTTTCAGCAGATCATGGCCATCAGCCGGAAGCGTCAGTACCAGCTTCTTACTGAGCATGGTCCTAAGGAAGAGGAAGATTTTCAAATGGTAGAGGAGCTTCCCAGAAACAATGTGACCGTGGTTTTCCAGGGGGTAGAGGGGGCTTACAGTTATGGTGCTATGCGGGCTTATTTTGAGGAAGATATTAAGAGCTATCACGTGAAGCTGTTCCGGGATGCAATGGAAGAGGTGGCAGCCGGAAGGGCAGATTACGCGGTTCTTCCCATTGAGAACTCCACTGCTGGAATTGTAGCAGATATTTATGATCTTTTAACCGAATATAACCTGTTTATCGTTGGGGAGCAGGTACTGAAGGTAGAACATGTACTTCTTGGACTGCCGGAAGCAGAGCTTTCTGATATTTCCTGCGTTTACTCTCATCCTCAGGGACTGGCACAGTGCAAGGAATATCTGGAGGAGCACAGAAGCTGGAAACAGACGGCTGTGAGCAACACCGCTGCTGCGGCGAAGAAGGTCAGCGAAGAAAAAGACAGAACCCACGCAGCCATTGCAAGCAGGGATGCGGGAGAATTTTATAATCTGAAGGTACTGGCAGAGAACATCTGCAAAAATGACAGCAACGTAACCAGATTTATTATCCTGGCGAAAAAGCCTGTGTACGAGAACAACAGCTCCAAGATCAGCGTCTGCTTTGAGGCACGCCATGAAAGCGGAACCCTTTATAATGTGCTTTCCCACATGATCTACAACGGGCTGAACATGACCAAGATCGAGTCCCGCCCCATCCCCGGCAAAACCTGGGAATACCGGTTCTTCGTGGATTTCGAGGGAAATCTTCGGGACAGTGCTGTGAAAAACGCACTGCGGGGAATGGAAGCAGAGACAAGTTATTTGAAGATTCTTGGAAATTATTAGGGAAAAAGATACAGAGAATTTAAGAAGATTTTATCTGTTTTTAATATAACAAAAGTAAAATAGAAAAACGGCTGCAGAGGAAGGCTCTTTTTGAAGTGACAGATCGAGCCGTATCTGCACCATGAAATTGAGAGGAAACAAAAATGGCAAGAACACAGGAATGTATCCTTTACCGTGATTTTGAAAACGGTGAGATACTGGACACAATGACATCACTGATGAACAGCTATGAGGCAAAAGAAGAAGGCTTTGAAAACCGGAAGGAAGAATTTTTCCATATGGCAGGAAGCCTGGTGGAAATGGCTGGAATGTACGGATTTTCCGGGAATCTGTGGCACAATTACCTGACACAGCTTCTGGTAAACCACGAAAACGCATTCAGCACCGCTTCTGAGATCAGAGGCGCGGTGAAGGGCAGCATCAACCATCTGGCTATGCATGACTTTGAGATTTTCAAGGAACTTTACGATTATGATCTTGCTGTTTTTGACAAAGCTTTTGGAACAGACTGCACCGATTTTCTCTGCAATTATGTGAATACAGGATGCAACAGTAAGGTGTATAACCAGAGAATCTGCGACCGCATCTGTGACACGAGTAAACGTCTGGCAGAGGCTTCCACTGTGGAAGAATTTATGGCAGATATGGTGCAGTTTTATAAGGATTTCGGGGTTGGAAAGCTGGGCCTTAACAAGGCATTCCGCATTGAGCATGGCAAAGACGGGAAGCCGGTGATCGCGCCTATTACCAGAATCGCGCATGTGAACCTGGACGATCTGGTTGGCTACGAGATTCCCAAGCAGAAGCTGATCGAGAATACAGAAGCCTTTGTAAGAGGAAGAAAAGCCAACAACTGTCTGCTTTTCGGCGATGCGGGAACCGGTAAATCATCCAGTATTAAGGGAATTCTGAACCGCTACTATGACGAGGGACTTCGTATTATAGAGGTGTATAAGCATCAGTTCCAGGATCTGAATGATGTGATCGCCCAGATCAAGAACCGCAACTACAAATTTATTCTTTACATGGATGATCTTTCCTTTGAGGAATTTGAAATCGAATATAAATATCTGAAGGCTGTGATCGAGGGTGGCCTGGAGAAAAAGCCGGACAACATTCTGATCTATGCAACCAGCAACCGGCGTCATCTTGTGCGCGAGAAATCCGGAGACAAGCTTGAGGTAGCAGATGATGAAGATCTGCATTCCTCCGATACCGTACAGGAGAAGCTTTCCCTGGTTTACCGCTTTGGCGTGCGCATCTATTTCGGGGCGCCAAACAAGAAGGAATTCCAGAACATTGTTACGACTTTGGCAGAGCGTTACGGAGTCACGATGCCGACAGAGGAGCTTCTTATGAAAGCCAATGCCTGGGAACTTTCCCATGGCGGCCTGACGGGAAGAACCGCACAGCAGTTTATCGATCATATACTTGGTACCAGCGAAGAACAGTAATCCATATGTCAGACAAAGGCTGGCGGGGGAGTCGTGACCGGCAGCCAAGAAATAACCCTTGCAGGAGGAAATAAGGTATGGCAGTAACCACATTTGCGGCAATTGATATCAGTTCATACGAGATCAGTATGAAGATTTTTGAGTTTTCCAGGAAGGGCGGGTTCCGGACCGTTGACGATATCCGGTACCGCCTGAATCTTGGCGTGGGAGTATATTCTGGCGGAACCATGGAAGTAGACAAGGTAGATACCATCTGCGAAGTGTTAGGAGATTTTAAGCGGATCATGGCGGAGTACGGGGTAAAAGAATACCGCGCCTGCACCACCAGCGTTTTCCGGGAAATGAAAAATCCCATCATCATCATCGAGCAGATCTACAGAAGAACCGGAATCCACGTAGAGGTTTTAAGCAATGCGGAACAGCATTTCCTTGGCTACAAATCTATTGCAGCCATCGAAAACGGCTTCAAGAAAATGATCCAGAAAGGAACTGCCATCCTGGATGTAGGCGGAGGAAACCTGCAGATTTCCCTGTTTGACAAGGATGCCCTTGTGACTACCCAGAGCCTGAAAATGGGAAGCGTGCGTATCCGCCAGAGACTGAAGGAGCTGGAGAAAACCAACACCAACTACGCACAGCTGGTGGAAGAATTTATCCGCAACGACCTGACCGGATTCAAGCGGCTTTACCTGAAGGACCGGGACATTAAGAACGTGATTCTGATGGGAGATTTCCTTACCGAGACTCTTTTCAAAGAGGAACGGCAGGACAACATTATCACAAAGGCGGAGTTTTTAAACCGCTATGAAAAGACGGTTTACAAAATTGAGGAGGCACTGGCGGAGGAGATGGACATTGATCCGGAATATGCGGCTCTGATCGTGCCTACCATGGTCATCTGCAAGGACTTTATTGACCTGTTCAATGCAGAAGCCCTTTGGATGCCCGGTGTTTCCCTTCTGGACGGAATCGCCTATGATTTTGGGGAAAAGAAGAATTTCATCAAGAGTGTGCACAATTTTGAAAATGATATTCTGGTGGCAGCGCATAACATTGCAAAGCGCTATTCCACCGGAAAAGATCATATCAAAGGAACTACAGAACTGGCGCTGGCTATTTTTGACAGCATGAAGAAGGTACATGGAATGGGCGACCGGGAGCGGCTGCTTCTGCAGATTGCCGTACAGCTTCATGACTGCGGAAAATACATCAGCATGGGAGATGTGGCGGAGTGCTCCTATCGGATCATTATGGCAACAGAAATCATCGGACTATCCACAGAGGAGCGGCAGATCATTGCAAATGCAGTGCGCTACAACACAACGGAATTTGTTTACTACCAGGAGATTGCAGGGGAGATCGGAATGGACCGCTCTGTTTACCTGCTGATCGCCAAGCTGACTGCCATCCTTCGCATTGCCAATGCCATGGACCGCAGCCATTACCAGAAGGTCAAGAATATGAAAGCTGTGCTGAAGGACAGAACACTGCTTCTTACGGTTGATTCTGAGCAGGATATTTCCCTTGAGCTTGGACTTCTGATGGATAAAGTTGAATTTTTTGAAGAAGTATTTGGTATCCGCCTGGTATTCAGGCGGAAGAGAAAAGTGTGAGGAGGGGCACCATGGATCTGAAAAATTTTGAAAAACCGGAATATTTTGTGAACAGGGAGTTAAGCTGGCTGAAGTTTGACGACCGTGTTCTCTCAGAAGCAAGAGATAAAAG
>ENA-UONZ01003030-UONZ01003030.1-human-gut-metagenome-genome-assembly--contig:-C93old-NODE-3030-length-11607-cov-4.846347_pt1 | contig 11607 bp, 8 predicted proteins | sample MGYA00242468_ERZ724015 | MGnify/ENA metagenome assembly ERZ724015
ATCGTGAAAAGGAATTGTAAAAGATAATAAAATTTTTTATGAAAAAGAGATAAAGATAAACGCAGAACTATTTTCATCATCGAAAATAGTCTGCGTTTGTATACGTCAGCCCATACATGGGCCTGCTTCATTATTCGCGTAACCTAAAGATAAGCCTTTAATGTATCTACCTTGTCCAGTTTCTCCCAAGGCAGATCCAGATCGTTGCGGCCAAAATGACCATAAGCGGCTGTCTGTTTATAAATTGGTCTTCTCAGATCAAGCATACGGATGATACCTGCCGGACGAAGGTCAAAGTTGTCTCTGATAATCTCAACAATACGGCTGTTGGATAACTTGCCTGTGCCAAACGTATCAACCATAATCGATGTCGGATTCGCTACACCGATGGCATAAGATAACTGAATCTCACACTTATCTGCAATACCTGCTGCTACCAGGTTCTTGGCAACATAACGTGCAGCGTAAGCAGCAGAACGGTCAACCTTTGTGCAGTCCTTACCGGAGAAAGCACCGCCGCCGTGGCGAGCGTAACCACCGTATGTATCTACAATGATCTTACGGCCTGTCAGACCACTGTCACCGTGAGGTCCGCCGATAACAAAACGGCCTGTTGGGTTGATGAAGAACTTTGTATGCTCATCGACCATCTCTGCTGGAAGAATTACATCAAAAACATACTTCTTGATATCTTCATGAATCTGTTCCTGTGTTACTTCAGGATCATGCTGTGTTGAAAGGACAACAGCATCCAGACGAACCGCCTTGCCTTTCTCATCATATTCAACCGTAACCTGTGTCTTGCCGTCCGGTCTGAGGTAAGGCAGTGTACCATCTTTACGAACCTTTGTCAGCTGACGCGCCAGCTTGTGAGCCAGTGCGATCGGATATGGCATATATTCTTCTGTTTCATTGGTTGCAAAACCAAACATCATACCCTGGTCACCAGCACCGATAGCTGCGATTTCTTCTTCAGACATGGTATGCTCTTTGGCTTCAAGAGCCTTATCAACACCCATGGCAATATCTGTAGACTGTTTGTCAAGTGCCACCATAACTGCACATGTGTCAGCATCAAAGCCGTATTTACCTCTTGTATAACCAATTTCTCTGACTGTGTCTCTGACAATGTTCTGGATATCTACCTTCGCATTGCTGGTGATCTCACCCATAACCATAACAAGACCTGTTGTTGTACATGTCTCACATGCGACACGGCTCATTGGATCCTGCTCTAACATTGCATCAAGAATTGCATCGGAAATCTGGTCACAAATCTTATCCGGATGGCCTTCTGTTACAGATTCAGATGTGAATAATAACTTTTCCATTATGTCCTCCTTGTCGAATTAGTATCTCTCATAACTGCGCATTCCATTCACAGTTACTATTTCTCTTATTGCTATTTAATCGTCATTGGTTCTGCCCTTGGCACCAAACACTGCTGTCCATGGCAAAAAAAAATCCGCTCAAAGCGGACTTGATACGATCAAATCCTCTTATTGTTCGATGTTACTCGCTCAGGTTGGCACCTTCCTCATGGGGGTTGCCGCAATATCACAGATCCTTGGTCTCCATTGCTCTGAATAAGAGAAAACTACTATTTAATTAATCAGTTGACTATTTAATGTGTTGATTGCTTACATAGCATACATGAAAATAAGTTTAAAGTCAAGCGGTGCAGCACTACAATTCCAACGATTTGTAGCCCGATCCCTCTTCTACAGAAAAAATCCCTCATTGTCATCCATACGACAATGAGAGATTCCCACTCATTCAGTGATAATTAATAAGCTGCAAGACTCATCTTGCGCATCATACGGTCACGATCTGTACGGTCTTCTACGTCCACGCGTTCAATAATACCGCCCAGGCTTCGGATCTTCTCTTCAAAGTTCTCATAACCTCTCTGGATATACTGAATTTGCTCAACGCATGTACAGCCTTCTGCTACCAGTCCGGCAATAACAAGTGCTGCACCTGCCCGAAGATCCGGTGCAACAACAACTGCACCTGTATACTTATCAACACCTGTAATGAAAGCTGTATTGCCTTCAACCTTGATATTGGCACCCATCTTGGTCAGCTCGTCTGTATACTTAAATCTGTTCTCGAAAATCTTCTCTGTAACAAGGCTTGTGCCGTCAGCAAGAGAAAGACATACCGCAATCTGAGACTGCATATCTGTCGGGAATCCCGGATAAGGCATTGTCTTCACCGTTGTCGGGCTGAGTCTCTTGGTCGCTACAACACGTACGGCATCATCCAGTTCTTCAATCTCTGCCCCCATCTCGATCAGCTTCGCTGAGATAGATTCCAGATGCTTCGGAATAACATGCTTGATCGTCACATCACCCTTTGTTGCAACAGCTGCACACATAAATGTACCCGCTTCGATCTGATCCGGGATAATCTCATGATCAGCTGCTCTGAAACGATCTACGCCAATAATCTTGATCATATCTGTTCCGGCACCCTTGATGTTGGCCCCCATCTGATTCAGGAACTGCGCCACATCAACAACATGCGGTTCCTTCGCTGCATTCTCAATGATGGTCATGCCTTTGGCTCTGGATGCTGCCAGCATAATATTGATGGTTGCACCCACACTGACCACGTCAAGATAAATATGCTTGCCGTTTAACTCATCAGCAGAAGTAAAGATCATGCCTCTGTCAATCCATACCTTCGCACCCAGTGCCTTGAATCCCTTCTGATGCTGGTCGATCGGTCTGCTGCCGATATTGCATCCGCCAGGCAGCGCCACACCGGCTTCCCTGTACTTGCCGAGAAGAGCGCCAATCAGATAATAGGACGCTCTGATCTTTCTGATATAGTCATTGTCTACTTCGTGTGTACGAATACCACAGCCATTAATTGTAACTGTATGACGATCCTTCGGATTCGGATAACGGACTTCCGCACCAATGGATATAACCGCATTCAGGAAAACATTGATATCATTCACATCCGGCAAGTTCCGAATTGTCACAGTCTCATCACACATGATCGCTGCTGCCAAAATACCAAGGGCCGAATTCTTTGCTCCGCCAATCTCTACTTCGCCAACCAACGGATTCCCGCCTTTTATTAAATACTGTTCCATATTGCACCTCAAATTATATTGCGTTGTTCTCATCTATCTGATTCAATATCCGAAAATCAGCGAATCATGCAATACATCACTCGCTGATCAACTATTATTCCTATAAAAATCGACAAAAAATCCCTATACTGATTTTTCCTCAAAATGATTATATCACAAACTCTCTGTTTGTAAATCGCTTTTTATCTTTTTATAAAAATTTGTTAAGAATTTGTTACATTTTCCTATGATGTCTGCTGAAAAGGCCTGCTTTTCCAGCAATTCCCAACACAAGTATCAGTAGTGAAATAACACTGATCGCGGCTCCTTCCACAAATCCCTGTGGTGTGTATCGCATCGTAATCTGATGTTCGCCTGCTGTCATCCAGCATCCTGTCATCGCTTCACCCACCGGCTGTATCTCTGTTTCTTCACCATCCACATAGATATGCCAGCCTTCGTCATAAGGAATCGACAGCAGCATAATACCATCCTGATTCACCTGAATATGTCCGTTGACGTGGGTGCTGTCGTAATTTGTCACCTGCAGCTGTTCATCCGCCAGCTGGGCATAGGCTGAATCGAAAATATCCTGATTGAGGGCATACATCTGCAGTTTCACGTTGCCTGTTTCATATTCGCTGTCCATCGGAAAATCCAATGTCACAACCTTCCCTGCATCACACTGCCCAAGATGCACAATATGTCCCCGCTTATCAGAATAGGTCTCCGTCTTTCCGTCAATCGTCACCTTCAGCTTCTCACAATGACTGGCCTCAAAATAAATATACACATCCTGCTGCTCCGTGAAAGTCAGCTGCCAGGTCAGGCTTCCGCCGCTGCCATGCCGCTCATAATAATATTTATCCTCACCGGTACTGGTCAGCATGCCATCTGTCACCTGCGGCTCTCCTGTTTCAAGCGGGATAAACATCGCTCCCTGAGTATCCGTTGCCATTCTCACAAAATCATTCTGAGTGACAAAAGGATCCCCTTCCACGATCTTCCACTGGGTAACCCCCGGATTCACCATGTAACCAAGAGTAAGATTCTGTTGGTTCTCATAAATATACTTATTCTCTGTCTGCTCACATAATGACAGATTCGACGCCCATATTTCATCATTGCTGATAATATAACGGATACCAAACATCGCATCTGTCAGAGGCGTTGCCCCTTTATAGCTGTATTTATTGCCGCTGTTGTAAAAACCGAGAGCTCCCATCAACTTCTCCTCACGATCATCCGCTGTTGATGAGAAGAATGAAAGACCATTCAGATGATGCCATGTGACATCATCCCTGCCTCTGATCTGTTCCAGTTCCATTCTGTAAAAAGTATCTTTTGCCTCGTAGCGGCTGCGGATATCTGCAACCTCCTGCCTGTCCTCTGTATAGTTCGTCCGGTTAGTGGTTCCGTTCATACACAGGCCAAAAATAGCATTGCCCGCCACTTCCACTGTCAATACCATCAGACACAGATACTTTGGCAGGACCTTAATGCCTTTAATCGTCAATGAAGCATGGCTCCGATGGGCGATCAGCAGGATCATGTAAAGTGCCATCAGCACCCCTGTCACAATCATACTGTAAAGGGGCAGACGATCCTTCGGATACCAGAGACATACACCAAATAGCACCGCTTCTGCCGCAAAAATCCCAAGGAAAACCTTCTTATTCGTCAGCCGCAGTGACTGCCATGCATCGTAGGCCATAACAACCACCATGAAAATATAAATAAAAGAGAATCTGCCGGGCAGGTTATTCGGGAAATGGAATCCGTGCCATACATAATCAAGCACATTAATATTCAGACTCACCAGAACAAATCCTGTTACAAAAAGACGTCCGATCTTTTCCCTTAATGGAATCGTTTTGGAAACCGCATAAAAAACAACCAGCATCACAAGCAGAACGCCACAGTATATATTCGGCGCCCCTGTCAGCTGCGTCGGTTCAACCAGTGCAAACTGCTGACGAAAAATCTCCAGGAAATTCCTGTAGATCTTAAAGCTTGTCGGGGCCGATCCCTGGGAACTGTTGATCAATGTATAATACGTCGGAAACAGATAAATGGCCGCCATTCCGCCTGCCAACACAGAGCACAGCACAAAATGAATACCGCTTCTGAGAAACTGTCTGATGCCTTCTCGCTTTCTGGAAAACCAGATAACAAAAAAGTACAAAACAACAAAAATGCAGATCATAATGGCCATATAGTAATTGCAGAAAATAGCAAGTCCCATACTGACTGCATACATCCGACCGTCTCTGTCATTGATCAGCTTCTCAACACCCATAAGAATGATCGGAAACAGGACAATGCTGTCCAGCCACATCACATTCCAGTTATAAGCGATGCTGAATCCACCAAGGGCATAAAACGATGCAAACACAACCGTCGAATAATCATTTCTTCCGGTTCTTCTCCGCAGATAGCGATAAGCCGTCCATCCTGACAGACAGATCTTCAGCACGATCAGCGTCTCAAAGGCCTCTATCATCATCGAGGCCGGGAACAAGGCAATCAGAAAATTCAGCGGACTTGCCAGATAATAAGCCTGAACCGCTATAAAATTAAATCCCAGACTGCCGTGCCATGAATAAAGGAAACTTTCACCATGCCAGATCTTATCATGAAATTCAGAGAAAAACGGTACATACTGATGATAAGAGTCAATAATCATCGTTGCCTGATTGCCGAAAGGGAAAACGCCCATGGCAATATAAGCGATCATTATCGCCGTCAACGGCAGAAGCATCGCCAGCGCACCGTAAAAATGCGGATTCTTTGGCCAATCTCTGAAATTTCTCTCCCTCTTTCTGTAACTGTTATGTCTCTTTTTTGATATTCTATTCTTCATATAATTTGGCACAGGCTTTCAGTAAATTTTTTATCTTATCAATGGCCTTTTCAATCCGACATCCGCTGACATCTGCAACGACATCTGCATACTTCTCATAAAGAGGCGTTCTTTCATTATATAAATCCAAAAGTGTCGATCCGTTTCGAATCACAACACCTCTCTGATGAAGGTCGCCCAAGCGCTGATGCAATGATTCATAATCTGTTTTGATATAAACAATAACGCCATGCTCTGACATATGTTTCAGGGCCTCATCGCAATAGCAGACACTGCCTCCTGTTGAAATAACCGTTTTCTTCACATTAATATCTCTGTTCACCTGGTTTTCAATCTGTAAAAAGCCTTCAATTCCATGCTTCTCAATCAAATGTTCCAGAATATCTCCCTCCTGATTCTGGATTAGAAGATCCGAATCCACAAAATCGTATCCGAAAATCTTGGCGATTACCACGCCGATGGTACTCTTTCCAGCCCCCGGCATACCTATAAAAACAATATTTTTCATTAAAGTCTTTCTCCCAGTCTATAAAATTCAAATTCGATGCATGCATGTGTATACAGCATCTATTACAACAACCACCATTCTAACACCGGCCGTACAAAATCTCAACGTAAAAATGTCGTGGACGGACAATCTTTATTCCTATATAATAAAGATAAATATCAACTTTATCAAAAGCATCTTATATCTTACGTATAACATACCCTATAATTGTGGAAAAAGGTGAAAATTATCATGAAAAAAATTATTTTTCATATAGATGTGAACAGCGCCTATTTAAGCTGGACAGCCATCAAACTGCTCCGTGACGGCAGTGAAACAGATCTCCGGAAGATTCCGGCCATTGTAGGCGGTGATATGTCCAAACGGCATGGCGTTGTCCTGGCCAAATCCATAGCTGCAGCCAGATATGGCATCCGCACCGGAGAACCGATCACCGATGCCCTGAGAAAATGTGCCAATCTGACCATTGTACCGCCGGAACATCATTACTACAGCCAGTGCAGCCGTCAGCTGCTTGATCTGCTGCATCATTATACTTCCGCCATCAGTCAGTACAGTATTGATGAATGTTTTGCCGAATATGTCCCGATCCCCGGAGATAACGGTGACCCTGTCAGGGCAGCCCATATGATCAAAGATACAATTCGTGACAGATTGGGCTTCACTGTGAATATCGGCATCTCCACCAACCGCCTGCTGGCAAAGATGGCTTCTGATTTTGAAAAACCGGACAAAGTTCACACCCTTTTCCCCGAAGAAGTCCCGGTGAAAATGTGGCCTCTTCCAGTCAGGGATCTCTTCATGGTCGGCCACGCTTCCGCTGCAAAACTGGAACTGCTGGGTATCAAAACCATCGGCGATCTGGCCAAAATGGATCCGGCACTCATAGAAGCCCATCTGAAAAGTCATGGCCGTACCATCTGGGAATACGCCAACGGTATCGAATCTGTCCACATTGACGAGCGGACCAAAACGGATACCTCCAACAAAGGCATCGGCAATTCCACAACCCTGTCAGCAGACGTGACCACAGAAGAAGCCGCCCGCAAAGTGCTGCTGGAACTGTCAGAATCCGTTGCCGGCCGACTGCGCAAAGCCGGTTTTCTGGCCGGTATGGTCAGCGTTGAAATCCGCTACAACACATTTGAGAATGTTTCTCATCAAATGCAGCTTCTCTCACCTTCTCAGGCCACACAGGTCATCTATGAAGCTGCCGGGCAGCTTTTTCATGAACTCTGGAACGGTACCCCCGTGCGGCTTCTCGGCATCCGTACTTCCAAGCTCAGTGACTGCCAGGTTCGTCAGATGAATCTCTTTGATTATGTCCGGAATGACAAGCAGGAAAAGCTGGATCAGGCCCTGGACAGCATCCGGCAGAAATATGGCAGCAAGGCCGTCATGCGTGGCAGTTTCCTCGAAGAAAAGAGGCCGCCAAAAGCGACCCCTTACGATTGATTTTATTCTTTTAGCGCTGTCCTCTGGAACTGTCCAGCATATATAAAAGCGCATTGCAGATGGCGGCGGCAATATTGCTTCCGCCCTTTCTGCCCCTTGCAACAATATACGGTACCCCCGCCGTCATAATCAGTTCTTTGGCCTGTACCACATTGACAAAGCCCACAGGCACACCAATGATCAGTTCCGGTCGGATACGGCCCTCCTGAATCATCTCATAGAGCTGGATCAAGGCTGTCGGCGCATTGCCGATGGCAAAAACCAACGGCCTGTCAAGCTTTGCGGCCTTTTCCATACTGGCTACAGCTCGGGTTGTACCGTTCTTTTTGGCTGTCTCTGCCACATCCGGATCCGACATAAAACAGCAGACCTCGCCGCCAAATTCTGCCATCACTTTCTTGTTGATGCCTGATTTCCCCATCTGTGTATCAGTCACGATATAAGCCCCTTTGCTTAGCGCATCCAACGCTTTCTCCACCGCATGCTCAGAAAAGCACAGCGAATCAGCATATTCAAAATCCGCACTGGTATGAATGGCCCGCTTAATAATTGGCTCCTGAAGCGGATCAAATACCCGGTCTCCCAGTTCTTCTGTGATGATCTCAAAACTGCGCTTCTCAATCTCAGCCGGCAATACATTCTCAAGTTCTATCTTCATGCCAGTCCCTCCTCCAATATCTGATAAATCTTTGCCATATCCATATTCTCCCTGAGTCCTTCTGCCAGTTTATCATACTGCTGCTCTTTATAGACTTTCTCATCAATCCAGGATACCGCTTCCTCCGGCAGCCCTTTCTTCTGACAAAGCAGCCTAAGCAGTGCTTTCTGCATCTCCACAGAGTCAAAAAGACCATGCACATAGCTGCCGGCCGCATTCTGATACTGGCAGCCATTAGCCATCGCTTCATCAACATGCTGCGTACCGACTGTTTCTGCTATTGCAGAAAATACAGTGCCCCCAGGTTCATAGGTTGTCTCACCCATATGAATCTCATAGCCTTCAAAAGCCGTGCCGGATAACAACTGCCACGGTCCATGTAATGTTCCCGTCTTTCCGGAAACTCTGGTTCTCGTCTTGGCCTTCTCAAACACCGTATGTACCGGCAGCAATTCCATGCCGCGCATGCTGCCGCCTTCCTCCACGCCATCCGGGTCTTCCAGCGTCAGACCAAGCATCTGATAACCGCCGCAAATGCCCATCACCAGTGTACCTTCCGCTGCCAATTTCAAAACCGAAGCCTCCAGACCGTTCATACGCAGCCACTTCAGATCCCCCATGGTATTCTTGGTCCCTGGAAGCAGGATCAGATCCGGACGGCCGAGCTGCTGCACCTTTTCCACATAACGCAGTGTTACGCCCTGCATGCGTTCCAGTGCATTGAAGTCCGTAAAATTCGACATTCTCGGCACACGAATCACCGCTATATCGATCAATCCTTTTTCGGTATGTTTGTCCAGACGGTCTGCCAGGCTGTCTTCATCGTCAATATCCACATGCATATACGGTACAACCCCTACAACCGGCACTGGCGTATAATCTTTCAACATCTCGATCCCCGGATCCAAAATACGCTTATCTCCCCGGAATTTATTGATGATCAGGCCTTTGACCATCTGCTGTTCTTCCTTTTCAAGCAGCATCATTGTCCCCACAAGCTGTGCAAATACACCACCTCTGTCAATATCTCCTGCAAGCAATACCGGTGCTTTCAGCATTTTTGCCAATCCCATATTCACAATGTCCTCGGATTTCAAGTTGATTTCTGCCGGACTTCCCGCACCTTCCACCACGATAATATCATTCTCTGCTGCCAGCGAATTGTACGCCGCCATAATATCCGGTATCAGTGACTTTTTATATTTAAAATATTCCGCTGCCCGCATATTCTGACGCACTTCACCATTGACGATCACCTGAGACCCCACATCTGATGTAGGTTTCAGAAGAATCGGATTCATCCTGACCGACGGTTCGATGCCTGCCGCCTCCGCCTGCATCACCTGGGCTCTTCCCATCTCCATACCTTCTGTTGTGATAAATGAATTCAGGGCCATATTCTGAGATTTAAATGGAGCCACCCTGTATCCGTCCTGCCTGAAAATACGGCATAATCCAGCCACAAGCAGACTCTTTCCCGCATTGGACATGGTGCCCTGTACCATGATAACTTTTGCCATCGTTTCTTCTCCTGTTCCTGTCGCCATTATCGGCTTTCTGATCAATCTTTCGCCTGCATCCACGCGCTCATACCTCATCCGAAAGTTTCTGTCTTCTTCCTGCTGTACACTATCCCACCAGCAAATAGCGAATGATCACACAGATCACAAGACATAACACGGCTGCACCATACATCAGACAATTAGCTCTGATGATATCTGCATCTTCAATCTCTCTCACCGCATCTCCAATCGTCGGTTTATGATAGCGCTCGCCAAAATACCATGCGTCTCCCGCCAGCTGAAGGCCAAGTGCCCCGGCACAAGCCGCCTCTGTCTGCGCAGAATTCGGGCTGGCATGATTATACCTGTCACGGCAAAAGATGTGCCATGCCCTTTTGGCATCACCGCCGGTCAATGCAGCAGATGCAACCATCAAAAGCCCGGAAATTCTTGAAGGCACATAATTCATCACATCATCCAGCTTTGCTGCCGCCCGGCCGAAATAAAGATATTTCTCATTTTTATACCCCACCATGGAGTCCATTGTATTCACTGCTTTATAGAAAAAGCCGAGTGGAACACCGCCAATAGCTATAAAAATCATCGGTGCGATCACCCCGTCAGAGGCATTCTCAGCGACTGTTTCAACAGCTGCTTTTGCAATGCCTGCTGCATCCAGCCGCTGTGTATCCCGGCCGACGATCATCGACACAGCCTTTCTTGCCCCTTCAATATCATGCTGATGAAGTGCATGATACACCTTCATACTCTCATCTCTCAAAGACCGGGCCGCCAACAGCTGATAACACATGATAATTTCAAGCACAAGTGCCAGATACGGATGTATCCACTTCGCAGCTTTCAGAAGCACTATCGGAACGGCTGTAGATATGAATAAAACTAAAATAACCATCACAAGTCCACCGTAAAATTCACCTTTGGGCTGCTTAGGAAAAAGTTTCCGTATTTTCTTTTCCAGAAAACTGATCAGATAGCCGATCAGACAAATGGGATGCCATGGATTATGCGGATCACCTAAAAGACAATCCAGCAAAAAACCTCCCACCAAAACAATGATGCCATGCATACATTTTCTCCTTTTACCAAATCTTCACTTTAAAAACCTGCCTTTTCCACAGCCTTTAAAACTTCTCAATCACAGACAAAGTGCCTTTTTCCGCCAGCCATTCATCTGTATCCAAACAAACCAGATATCCGCAGCCATTTTTGACCTGCCAATGAAAATAATCCTGACGTGGCATTGCCCATTTAGAAAGAATGGCCATGATGGTCCCGCCATGGACAACCATGGCTGTCGTAAATTCTTTTTCTGCGGCATTTTGACCTGCATATATCTGTCCCCAATTACGAGCTTTTGCCATCACATCATCCCTGATACATACTTCAAAAGCCGTTTGTACTCTGTCGCAAAAGGCTTTTTGATCTTCACCGCCGGGGAAACCAATGGTGCCGCCGCTGTCTATCCATGCCTGATAATCCGGATGCCCATTGAGTTCCTGATAATTTCTGTATTCA
>ENA-UONZ01003042-UONZ01003042.1-human-gut-metagenome-genome-assembly--contig:-C93old-NODE-3042-length-11543-cov-3.399460_pt1 | contig 11543 bp, 7 predicted proteins | sample MGYA00242468_ERZ724015 | MGnify/ENA metagenome assembly ERZ724015
GGCGGCGTACATGGAAACACCCTTGATGCGCATGATATCGTCGTAATACTGTCCCTGCGCGTTCTTGGAGAATGTAGCCGCGCCGAACGTGAGCCAGCCCGCGCCCGTCGCCTCGTCGGCAAGACGGTCGAACAGCCCCGATTCGAGTTGCCCTTTCACGTTGGAAGTGCCGCGCGCCAGTTTGTATTCGGCGTAATTTTTGCCCTTCATCGCGTCGGTGATCTCGGTATCGGGCGTAACGTCCACCCAAACCTGCGAACGGATATACGACTTGCTCGGATCCGCCGCGTCGATGTTGAAAGTATGTTTTATGTACAGCGTATGATCCTTGGCGTCTTTGAGCGTGCCCGTGAACGCGACGATCGCGTCCGATTCCGAGCCGCTGCCCGCGGTGGTGCCGCGAAGTTCGAACGTACCCGATTCGCTGATACGTAAGATCAGATAGGGAGCCCAACTGCCCTCGGAGCCGTCGGGATAGAACAAAGTACCGTTTTTGCTGCCGACAAAGCCGATATCGTAGATCTGCTCGCCGCCCTCCTGAAAGGGATCGATATTGAGCGTGATACCCACATAATTTTCATGCAGTTTGGATACGCCGACCGCCGCAGCGGCGCAGTCGTCCGCCTGGCTGCCGTAGGATGTACGGCCGATCTCCAACTGTTGCAGCGTGGAGTTATAGCGCGAATCGAACCCGCAGCGCACGTTGCCCGCGTCCAGGATCAGGTTTTTGGACAGATCGGGCGCGCTCACCGTCAAGGGGTATTCGATGGGTTCGGCAGCGTTGCCCGCCGCGTCGGAGAGCGTCAGACGCACTTTATAGTTTCCCTCGATGAGGCGGAACGTCTGTTTCGCGCCGCCCGTGAAGTTCAGAATGGGCGCGGCATACTCTGCGTCGCTCGCGAGATATACGCGCGTTTCGATGCGCGAAGACACGTCGTAATCGTCCGCGGTCTCCTTGCCGACCGCCCCGGGAAGACGGATATCCTGCGTGGCGCGCACGCCCGTCACGCCCGTCGCGGGGTCGAAATTCGCGAAATCTCCGCTTTTGTCCAAAGACAGCACGGGGGCTTCGGTATCCGCCGCGGCCTTGAAGTCGAATTTGACTTCCTTGGTGTCGCCTGCGTCGTTGGATACGAAATATGTAATCTTATAGTCGAGAAGTTCGTTGCCGGAAGGCGTAAACTTCTGCTCCTTGTTCGCGGCGACGCGGAATAAGATCTGTTTGCTCGTCGTGCCGTCCGCTTTCAGAAGATCGACGTTCAGTTTGACGCGGTCCGTGAGATCGCCCTCTTTCGAGTCGCTCGCAGATGCCGCGGGCAGTTTGACTTCGCGGCCTACCATGCCCGTTTTCGGAACGTTTTCCACAGTCAGCGTGATGTCGCCGCCCGTCACGGGATCGTCGCCCTTGTCCGCGCAGGCGACCATCAGACCGATGGAAAGCACGAACGCAAACGCGAGCACAACCATCAAAAGTTTCCGTTTCATTCAATTTCCTCCTGGGATTTTTTTCGGAAGAACTCCCCTTCGGGCTCTCCCCTTTTTATGACTTTACATTATTTAGTAAAATTATTTTACTAATTAAGTATATACCACGATCTGCGAGTTGTCAATACCTTTTCCAAAATTTTCCGCAAAAAAATGCGCGCCCCGAAAGAGACGCGCATCGTGCGATTCAGTTTTTTGAAAGCCGAGCCTGCGATTTACCCTTCGCGGGCAACGAGATCGGCAATTTTTTTGAGAAGTTCAACCGAAGTGCCGTGCGGCACGGCGTCGCCCGTGGAGAGGATAAAGCCGCGTCCGCCGCGCATTCTTTCCAAGATTTCCGATACGTGCGACAGAATCGCCTCTTCCGATTTCATGACGAGGGAGGAAGGTTCGATGCCGCCGATGATCACTTTGCCGCCGAAGGCGCTCTTTGCGTCCCAACACTCCATATCGCCCGTGGTGGGCGGACAGACGGAGTCTATGCCGTCGGATAAAATCTTTGCGATATCCTCGGAAAAGTCGGCCAGTTTGCCGCACATATGGGTAATATACAGTTTGCCCGCGCCGTGCAAGATCTTTGCGTATTCGTTGAGGCAGGGCGCGGCGAGCGACTGAAACCAATCGCGCGACATGATGGTGGTCGACGTGTCCTCGTAGGCGAATACGACGGGAGTATCCAGATCGCACATCAGGCGGTAATAATTTTTGTTGCGCTCGTGGAGGGCGGCGAACATCTCCCGCATCGCGTCCTCTTCGTCCAATAAAAGATAGGTGGTATTTTCCAGCCCGCATAAGACCTGCAACGTTTCCAAAAGGGGCGAACAGGGCGCCGTAGGCGTGGGAATGCCGTCGTCGCCGATCGCTTTTTTGCGTTCTTCGAACAGTTCGAAACGGGGAATATACTGCGTGTTACGGGCGATATGCGTCATAACTTTCACGTCTTCGGGCGTGGAAAGAAGGTGTTTTTCCGTGTACATGGCGCCGTTCTGAAAATAAAAACGGTCGTAGATCTCGCCGTATTTTGTGATAAAATGCGTTTCTCTCTTGCCGCCGCCGACTTCGCGGCTCTCGACGGTAATGCCGCCGCCGTAGCGCACCTCGCAGCAGGGGCTGTGGCGTTCGATGATATCCGCGCCGATGTAGCGCAGCGCGCGCAATAAATCGTACGGATGATTCTGTTTTTCCAGAGAACTTGCGAAATAATCGTCGCAAAGCGGCGAAAAGGGAATGCGGTCGGTCTCTTTTTTATAAAGCGCCGCCAGAACGCGCTCTTTTTTGGTCATGCCCGAGTTCATGATTTTGACTCCCTGTAAATTTTATTTGTGGTCGTGCTGTTTCCGATACTGCACGGGCGTGCAGCCGAAATATTTTTTGAAGGTCACGTAAAAATTTTTCAGATCCCCCACCCCCACCAACAGGCTGATCTCCTCGACGGTCAATTCGGTTTCCAGCAAAAAACGGCAACTCTTTTCCATGCGGTAGCGGATGAGATACTCGATGACGCTGGTGGAGCGGTGTTCCCGAAAAATTTTCTGCAGATACGCGGGATACAGCCCCACCGCGTCGGCGATGTCTTTGAGCAGCAGTTTTTTCATGTAATTTTCCTGGATGAAGGCGGTCGCGTTTAAGATATAGTCGTCGATGGTCCTGGACGAGAGTTTGCCCCGCACAGACTTTCGTTCGTCGGAAAGTCGTTCGATCTTGAAACAGTTGACCAGGTTGCAAACGAGCAGGTATAAGATCTCTTCCGAACCGTATTCCGCCGCAAATTCCTGTTCGATGAGCGCGAATTGCGCCTCGTAACGAAGTTCCGGACGGGAAAACACTTGATTCGGGGCGGGAAATTCGATATCCGCAAACAGTTCGTGGCTACAAACGACGTTGACGATCTTAAAGTCGCTCTCCTTGCAGACGGGGCGGATGTTGTGTTCTTCGCCCGTGGCGATGACGAACACGTCGCCCTTTTCGATCTCCACGCAACTTTCGCCCACGTTGTGCAATGCGCGGCCGCTCTCCACGAACACGATCTCGATGAAACTGTGACTGTGCCGTAAGATGGATTCGTAGCCTTCGCTGCGCACCACGATGATGCTGCGGTCTGTGTTGTACATTTTTATATCGAATATCATATGTTTGCAACCATGGTCTTCAAGTCTATTTCCGTTTCAAAACGAGCGCCAGCGCCGCAAGCCCCGCGGCCGCGCTTCCCGCCGCGGCAAAGCCCGCGCCGATCGAGGAAGAACAGCCGCCTCCCTCTTTTTTGCGGTAATTGACGGGGCGCTCGACGATCTGAGTATCATCCGTCTTTTGGGAGAGTTTGCCGAGCGCGTCGTCGGTGTCCGCCTCTTCTACGGGCGGGATATCAGGAAGTTCGGGCGTTTCGGGTTCGGGAAGTTCGGTGATCTTGAAATTGTCGTACGCCGAATCGTTGTTGATGCTGATCAGGGACACGTAGCCCTCCTGATAAAAGGAGGCGTTCAGATTCCATTCGGTGGCGGGGTAAGAATCGACGGACAGCGTTGCCTTATTGCCCTGCACGGTGAGTTTGAGATGATGCCATGCGTTTCGGTCGTAATTCGGATAGGTCGTCTTTTCGAACGGGCCGCCCACGCCGATGGCGCCCCACATGGTGGGTTGGCCGCCCTCCTGCACAAAGATGCCCGCGCCGTCGTCGAAGAAGGATTTGCCCGCCTCCGCCTGACGGAACGCGACGCCCGTCCACCAGAACGTCTGGTTGCCCTGCTTGTAGTCCACTTCCATTTCAAAGTTGGAAAACGTTTGCTTGCTGTACGTCAGGATCGCTGCGCGCCAGGTGCCCGCATCCTTGTCGATGCTGTTTTCGCGTACGAGTTTGCCGTCCTTCAAAAACCAGTGGCCGTCGTCCTGTCCGACCTGTTCCGCCACGGTGGAATTGCCCACCGCGTTGACGTAGCCCGCGAAAAAGTCCGCGTTGACCGCCTCTTCGGAGGTAAATTCCTGCGTATAAACGGGAAACTGCGCCTCTTCCGCGGCGGCGGGCGCGAATACGCCCGCCGTAAGCGCCGCCGTCAGCGCGAACGCCGCGGCGAGAGTGAAAATTTTGCCTTTCGATTTTATCATATTCTGCCTCCTAACCCGCGATCAGCCGATTGTCGGCGGTGATATAGTAGGTCTTGTCGGCGGGCACGGTCACGTAGTAAACGCCCGCGTGGATCTCGACGGAAGGCTTTTGCACCGTTCTGGAGATCTGAATGGAATATTCGCGGTTGCCGTACCAGTATTCGGATATGCCCGCATAATCCATGTCCGAGGGGAGATTCGGGCTGATCTTCAAGCCCTTCACGTCGGGATTGATGCCCAAAAACCCGCTGATGAAAGCATAGGGCACGAGCCCGCTTTCGGGGAACTCGCCGATGACGCCCTCGATATACTCGCCGTGCTGCGAATAACTGTTGCGGCGCAGCGAATCCTTATGGAATTCCTCCATAATGACCGAGAAACGGCCGAACGCGTCGTCCGCGCCCACGCCCGCTATGCGCCCCATCAGATCGTAGTAACTGATATAGAAGATGGTGCCGCCGTTCTGCATCTGGTTGCCGAACCCGCCGAACGAGCCAGGCGTGCAGGGAAGCGCGCCCGCATGGTCGTACCAGTAGTAGGCGCCGCTCGCGTCGGTCACGGTGGACACGTCGAGCGTGTTGGAGCGCGCGGCGTATTTGAACTTGCCGTAAATATCCTCGCCCGTTGAGGTATCGCCCTCGATAATACGGTCGCCGTCCACCCAGTCGTACACCTGTTTCGCCTGCGCCTCGCTCGCGATGCCGTAACTCACCGCCATAAAGTTGACGTACGTGAAGCCGAAATCCAGCCGCTCGCCGTCGGCGTTGATGCCGCCGATATAGCGCCCTTTCGCCTCGTCCCAGAAAAGCGTGTTGTACTTTTCGCGGGTGACTGCCGCATAGCCGCGGTATTCCTCCGCTACGTCGCGCGCCTTTTCCGCCTCCGCGCTCTGCCCGTTCTTCGCGTAATTGTCAGCCTTAAAATCGTAGATATCGGCGTACGCCAGCAAAGAAGCGTAGAAGTATGCGTTTTCGTACGCGGACATATAGCCGAACGTTTTATGCACGTCCCAATAGTTGGAGGACATGCCCGACGTGGTGCCGTCCTTGGCGGGATCGTTGATGGTCATAATGCCCGTCTTGCCGCTGAGCGTGTTCATCATGTAACTCATCGCCTTATCCACTTTGTACTGAATGGACTGCCCCTGCGTGTTGGTAAGATTTAAAAACTCCGTGAATTCGGTCCCGTCGTCGTTGAACTTGCCCTGACGGTTGCACTGCAGGAGATAATTGCGGATGGCGAGGATATAAATGGGATTGAGCGAATAGTGACAGCCGAACGTGGCGTTTAAATGCAGCGGGCTGTCGGGCGTCGCCCAGACGTAGCCGTCGTCGTTCGACCAGGTATCGCTGCCCGTGCGGATACGGACGAGCAGGTCGAGATAAGTGTCGTTGACCTTTTCATAATCGGTGAAGTTGAATTTCAGCCCCACCCATTCCATCCATTCGGTGGAACCGATCATCGCGGAGCCGGTGCGGAAAGGCGACGCGTTCTGCGTTTCGCCCATGATCGAGCCGAGCACCACGGGTTCGGTCTTGGCGGTACCGAAGATCGTCCACATATTGTTGAGGTCCGCGTCGAAAGTGTGCCCTTTCGAGGTGTAAAGCAAGGTTCGCAGACTGCCGTACACGCGCATCTCCTCGACCATAAGGCACTTTTCCTTGTCGAGTTCGCTCAGGTTCATGGAACTCAGTTTCTGCGTCAGGCGTATGCCGTTGGCAACGATGCCGTCGAGATTGAGAACGAGCGTCGCGCCCTTGGGATTCGGAAAACGCATGATGGGATTAAAGCGCCCCACGCTGTAATCGTACAGGTAATAGTATTTGGGCAGGCTCTGCCAACTCTCGCCGAAATCCGACGTATACTCGACGGCGATGTTCGAAGGGAAAATATCCGCCTCGGCGGGAATTTTCACCTCGATCGTATCGAGGGTGTAATTTTCATCGAACAGATAGCCCGCATATAACTCGTCGTCGATGTCTTTCGACGCCTGGGACTTAAAATAAGTAGGTTTGCCGTCGGCGATCTTTTCCGCGCCGTGCTCCTTATCGTAGGCGGGGGAAGATATGGGCGAAACGTTCTGGATCATGGTATCGGGTTCGTAATCCTTGCCCTCCACCTTGATGGTCTTGGTTTCCGTCCAGCCGAGGTTGGCCTCGCTGTTCTGCATGGCGACGGCCGTCGCGCTCACCTTATAATCGCCTGCCTTTTTATAGGTGTGCGGCACGGCGACGCTCGACTGCTTGCTCGCGCTCTGCAAGCCGGGGCCCTGGTACGCCCAGGTACCGTCGCCCCAGTCCACGATATAATACACCGATTCGTAGCCCTCTTCGAACTTGGTCTTGGAGGAAATTTTCACGGTCGCGGTGATCTCGTCGCCCGTGGAAACAGTCTTTCCGGGCACGGAGAGAACGACTTTGGAATCCGCCGTTCCCTTATCGTACGAACTGGGCGTATATTCGATGGGCAACATATTTTTGACTCCTCCCGATTCGCGTCCCCCGCCGCACGCGCCAAGCATCAGCGCGCCGAGGGTGAGACAGGCTGCCATACAGCAGGATATGATTTTTTTCATAGAACTCCTTTTATTCGGCTCTCTTTTTGGCGATGACGAGCACGGCCGCCGCCAGCGCGCCCGCCGCGAAAATCATCGACGCCGCCGCGACGCTCGAACCGCAGCCGCTCTTTTCCTCTTTCTTTTCGGAAACGGTCACGGTGAAAGAATCGCTCTTGGAACTATCCGCCTCGGACTTGACGGTGATGGTCACACTGCCCGCTTTGAGGAACGTGACGACGCCCGTTTCGGATACGGTCGCGATGGTCTTGTCGCTCGATTCGAACGCGAGGTTTTTGTTCGTCGCGTTGTCGGGGCTGACTTTGACGGTCAGCGTCAGTTTGTCGCCAACCGTCGCGGCGGTCGGTTTGTTCTGTATGGAAACGGAAGTCACCGCAACGTCCGTGACTTTCTTGCTCACCGTGACGGTGAAACTGTCTTTTTTGGACGCGTCGTCCTTAGAAGAGGCGGTAATGGTGACCGTGCCTTCGGACAGGAAGGTCACTTTTCCCTCGGCGTTGACCGCCGCGACGGTCGGATCGCTCGAAGAGAATGCGACGCTCTTATCGGTCGCGTCGGCGGGCAAAACGTTCGCCGTCAGGTCGAGTTTGTCGCCGACGTAAGCGGTCTGCGCCTTGTTGGCAATGGAAACGCTTTCCACCGCTTTGTAGTCGATCAGATTGCCCTCATCGTCGAGCATTCCGAAATAGACGTCCTTGAACTGCGCGTTGCAGCCGCCGTCCGCAAACAGGGCGATGGCGCCCGTCAGATCGCCCTCTACCGTTTTGCTGATGCGGGGCGTGACCATGTCGTCTACGAAGAAATCGATCTGCCCTTCGAATACGCGCAGTTTAAAAGTGCTGAATTCGTTCTGCACGTAGGAAGGAGAGCCGCCCTCGTACGGGCCGCCTACGGGAGTGCCGCCCCAGATGGTGGCGTTGTGCGCCGCGGAAGCGTTCTGCATAAAGGCAGAGCCGCCCGTCTGGTTGCCCGCCTGCGTCTTGTTTGTCATGGCGAAAAACGCGCCGAACCAACCGTTGTCGGAATTGCCCTTGGCGCTGTAAACGAGTTCGAAATTTTTGCGGTCGCGGTTGTTGAAATACAGTACGCCGTAATCGTTGCCGACCTGCCCCGCCGCGGTGACTTTGCGCGCGAGCACGCCGTCCTGCAAGGTGAACAGATCGTCCCATTTCGCGGCGGCGCCGCCGTTGCCCGAGTTGCCTGCAATGCCGATCGACTCAAACGCACTCATACCCTCTTCGGTGAGCGGATACGCGATATAACCCGTTCTGTCGGCGTCTTCCGCGGTGATCTTAAAAGTCTTTTTGATTTCGGGGTTGCTCTTGGCTGTAAAGGTCACGTTGTACTCGCCCGTGTTTTTGAAGAGCAGTTTTCCGTCCGTGAGGTAGACGCCGTCCTTGTCGCTCGTAAAGGTGTATTCGCCGTCCGACCCCTTGGGGAGCACGTTGACGGTAACGGGGACGGGTGTGCCGACCGTGGCTTTTCCGTTGTTTTCGATGCCCGAAACTTCTATATCCGTGGCGGGGATCGTTTCGTCGGTGCCGACGGTGCCGTCCGCTTGGAGATAGGTCACCTTGAAAGATTTGACGGAAACCGTCTTGTTGGTCACGGCGACGCCCACTTTGCCCGAGGTCAAGGCCTCGTCGCCCGGCTGCAGATCGACAACGATGGGGTCTTCGTCGTTCAGCCAGTACTGAATGTGGTTTTTGTACACTTTCAGTTTATGTACGGTATCGGAAAGGCCGTTGAAATCCTTAGCCGCGATATGCGTATCGTTCCATTCGGTGTTGTTGATTTGCTGATTGTGCCAGGTAAAAATTCTTGTAGTCCGCTTTGTCGTAATACAGATAGTAGAAATTCGACCATACCTCGTCGTTCGTCGAAAGGTCGCCTTTGGACGTGATCGTCTTGTTCTGCGTATCGAAATCCCAGATCTCATCGGCCTCGCCCGCGATCACCTTGTTGCCCGATCCCGCGAACACGCCTTTGAAATTGCTCTTGTCCGTCAGATCGACGTTCGTCGTATAGGTATCGTCGTCGGGCACGGCGGCCGCCGAAGCGAGAAACGCCGTTGCCGAAACAGACAGGCAAAATACCATCATCACGGACAAAAATGCCGTCAAAAACCTCTTTTTCATCTGATTCCTCCTCATATTTTACATTTATCCGATGAGTCCAAGTTCCGTAAACTGCGTTTTTGCGGCGGCGAGAAATTCCTGGCCGTGCAGGGTGGAGTTCCATTTTTTCACGTAAGAATCGTACTCCTTCTGTGCGTTTTCGGCGCTCCATTTGCTGTTTACGTATCTGTACTCGAACGAAACCATATCGCTCGTCATGTCGCTCAAAAGACTCGCGTCAAGACTGACGTAATCGCCGATCTGCGGCAGCGAAGGCATATTCGCGGTCAGATTGTCGTGCTCCGCGATCTTCAAGACCAACGCGTTCACGTGCGGTTCGTCCGCGCTGATGACGCCGTCGTTGGTGGAAGAGAACCACGCGCCCCAGTCCCACGCGCCGTTTTGCTTTTCCTTGTAATATTTTTCGGTAAATCCCGCGCGTTCGGAACTGGTGCAGATATACACCTGCGGGCTGCCCTCGATTTTCTGGAATTGCAGATTTTTTTCGATGCCGACGCCCCAGCGCAGCGCGTCGTATGCCTCGCCCCGCTTGTATTCGCCCGTTTCTTCATCGAAATAGCAATAGAGATCGTCGATGAGTTTACATATTTTTTCCATTTTGCTCTTCGACTGCGCCGTGGCCTTGGATACGGTGATGACCTTACCCGCGAGCCCCGTGCCGGGCATATAGCCCGCGCGCTCGTTCTCCGTGCCCTGCTTTTTGGGAAGAGCGTACGTCTTCCACAAATCGGTCGCGTCGATGACGTCGTTTTCGCTCTTGCCCTCGGGCGGCGTCATGCCGCGCTGGGCGTAGGTGATCTTTTTGTCGTTGAATTCCGCCTGCGTGTTTTTGGTGATCTCGCCAGGCATCCACTCGATGCCGATCTTGCCCGCGTACGTACGCTTGCGCTCCGCATACTGCTGCGTGAACCAGGCCGGCTCGATGAGCTGTTCTTCGACGATGATCTTGAAATAATCCAGAAATTCCTTATAAGAGCCGTCGGTGGTACCGAACTGCACTTCGCCGTTCTTATCCACGTAAAAGCCGGAGGGCGCGACGGTCACGGAGCCGAACATGAGAGGCATCCAGGTGCCGAGAACGCCCAGAGAATTTCCGCCGCCCGCGGTGGAAAATGCGTACGCGTCTTCGAACTCTTTCACGCCCGCCTTTTTCTGCGCGTCTATCCACCGCGCGAAATCGAGCAGATCGTCGGGCGTGGTCGGCGCCCAGGTCTCTTCCTTGGCCTTGTCTTTGCGGTACATATCCAGCCAGTCCTCTCTGAGTTTCAACGACCATGTGGGCGGATCGGCGGGCGTCCACAGCGCGGTCAGTTTCTCTCCGTCGGTAAACACCGCTTTGGAAGCCGCCTGCGACTGCGCGTTCAGCGATTTGGAAAAATTGGGCATATACTGCAGATACGGCGTCCAATCGTCCAGAAGCACTCCCTGTTTGAAAAATTTACGATAACTCGTATAACTGGGAAAACTGATGATGTCGGGACGGTTCTCGGTAGAGTTGAACGCCATGATCGCCGCGTTTTCAAAATCGCTGTTGGCATTGAGTTGCACGTTCAGCCCGTAATTTTCGGCGATGTACGCGCGGTAGGGATCGTCCGCCGTGGTGGGCGTATTGACCCAGCCCGAAAACAGGATGTTGATCTTCTGCGCGTTGTTCCCGCCCCCTGTTCCGCTCCCGCCGCAGCCAGCAAAACCGCATACGAGAACGAGCCCTAAAAGCAATGTGATGATCTTTTTCATAAAACCTCCTTTTTATCCTTTTACCGCACCAAGGTAAACGCCCTTGGTGAAATACTTTTGAAAGAACGGATAGATACACAGAATGGGCAGCGTTGTGACGATGGTGAGCGCCATTTTGATGGACATATTGTCCACGTCCTTGATACCCAAAATATTTTCCAGACTTCCGATATCGGCATTGTTGACCTGGTTGAGATTGTTCATTGAAATGGTCGCGTAATATTGCAGCGGCCACAGATGCGATGCCGCGGGAGATACGTAGAGCATCGCGTCGTACCAACTGTTCCACTGGAAAACAAGGGTGAAAATACTGATCGCCGCGATGACGGGCATGGACATCGGGAGAACGACGGCGGAAAAATTCTGCCAGTCGTTCACGCCGTCGAGCATGGCGGATTCCTCCACCTCCGCGGGGATCCCCTCCATCGACTGCTTGATGATGATGACGTTCCAGGCGTTGATGAGGTTCGGGAAGATATATACCCAGATGTTATCCAGAAGCCCCACGC
>ENA-UONZ01003043-UONZ01003043.1-human-gut-metagenome-genome-assembly--contig:-C93old-NODE-3043-length-11539-cov-62.282132_pt1 | contig 11539 bp, 7 predicted proteins | sample MGYA00242468_ERZ724015 | MGnify/ENA metagenome assembly ERZ724015
GCATCGCCACTCCATACCCAACGGTCACGTTTGATACCGTCAATGAAGAATTCGCGGGTAGTGAGATGCATGGTGTATGCGCCAACTTCCCAAATACGATTCAGTTCTTCATCATTGCATCGAAAATTTCCGCGGTATTCTTCAGGAAGATATTCATATTGCATGGAGACTTCTCCAATCTGTACACCCGGCTCGTGAGTTACATAGACATAACGGAAGGCTTTGCTGTTCTCCAATGTATATTCGTTTTCAGAATTACTCAAAGGAGAAGTGCTGCGGATAGCAAGGTCGGTCACTTGTCCCGGTTCGAGCAAGAGTTTGTCCAATGTTTCGCAATATGCTTTATCTTTTGCTTCTTCCGGGCTTTCACCATAATAAATTTCTATTTTTCCTTTTCCGGAAAGATTCTTCAATGTGATAAACCCGAATGTTTCTTTTCCAAAATCATAAAGAATACCTCCTTCGAACTGTTCTGACTTCGTAACAGGTTGCTGCGGTTCACGCATCAGACTGAATTGGGAAGGACGTTGGGTAGCTCCGTCAAAGTTCCAGCATCCGGCATCCATATAGATAGTGGCAGATGTGTCACTGGCTTTTCCGCTCTCGTCAATCCATTCTTTATCTTCGTAAGTCACACGCCAGGAAGAGTCTGAATTCACTGTTTTTCCCTTCACATAAATAGTTGGAGGAGTAGCCTGATTCCAGACTTTAATGTTCAGATTATGTTTTCCGGCCGGAAGCAACATGGTTTCCGGCATACCGAACTGGAGCTTTCCATCCAGTTTGACGTTGTACTTTCCTTCGGCAGCAATAAAGATTTCTTCCGGCTCGGAAAGATTCAGTTGCTTGCTGAATTCTACGACAACATAATGACTGTCCGTTTTCCAAAAAGGAGGAAAAAATGCACCTCGTTCCGTACGACGGTTATTCATTTGATTTCCCAGCCAGATCTCGTAGTCTCCCGGATACCATATCCAGGTCTGGGCAAATGTGCTGCTTGCCAAAGACAAGGCACTAAGCAATATCATATATTTCTTTTTCATTTTTCTTTCTATTACTAACAAACTGAATCGTAAGAAATAATTCGTTCCACAGTGGTTGACGTTTAGTTCCACATCTGTTTCCCTTTAGTTCTACAATTGTTTTCCTTTAGTTCCATATCTGTGGAACGAATCACGTATTACAGTTAAATGACTTGTCAATACCTACTGGATATTTAGTAAATCCTTATATCCTGCTTCCAGTCCCGCACGTTCACGAATAACACTATCCACTTTCGGGCCATTGTTTTCCCATACATTTCCCGGACCATTGGCATTTTGCAGATACTTCTCTCCTTCTGTCCAATTATCACGTACAGTAATAAAGGAAGAACCTTCATCCGTATAAAGATAGAACCAGTGATTAGGATCGTGTACATACCCCGGCTTATAAATACTATGCACGCAATTCTCCGTTACATAACTTTTCGGCTGCGAACCGAGTGTGTAAATACCTGCCACATCATACATGTGTTTCGCATAATGATGAATCAGATTGGCATGTACTCTGTTATTACGCATACAATTCACAGTTTGCGTCCATCCCCAACCAAGACTAATGCCACTATAAGGCACTTCGCTGATTTCATTATGCTCGATATTGACGTCCCCTACATATCCCGCAGCAATGGCAAGGCATCCCCAATCTTCATTGCCTATTTCCGTGAAATAGCAATTATTGATTTGTTGCTGTGTGCATACTTCCCGACGGTCAGCAGGATCGTATGGCAAATGCGTCTCATGGGCAGCCGGAGAAAAACTGCCGACTAACAGACCATTTCCGGCAATATCGCGGAAGAGACAGCCACGAACAACACCGCCTTGCACCGCTTCTTCATAATCCAATCCGGTTGAGCCTAAATGCTCGAACCGGCAACGCTCGAAATCAATCTGCCTTGCAGCAACCACACGAACAGCAGCTGCGGGACGTCCCAACCATCCTTGGTTATCCAACGGATGATTCAAGTAGTTCCGTTGCATTTTCGGACCAATCCGGTAACCATCTGTCAGATACATACCTGCCTGAAGAGGTACATGTCCTTTTTCTGACGGACGCATCCACGTAGTATAGGAAAAAGTAATTTTCTCGAAACGAATATGACACACAGGACGATCCACAGTTCCTTCCACCCGTACTAATGTCTCAACAGCAGGCACAATCACTTCCGCCTCCTGCATCTTCTCTCCTTCCCGTGGATAATAATATACTTTACGGGCATCCATATCATGATACCATTCTCCGGGTACATCCTGCAATTCGCAGGCATTTGTCAGATAGAAAGCAGAATTATGTCCGTCCTTCGTCACCATCGGACGCGGCCAGGGATGCTCAAACTGAATCCGGCTTTCCGGTTGATGAAAACGTATTGCCGCGCTGTCTCCCTGCACTTCAACTGAACGAATCCGAAGATTGGCAACACACCACATCTGATGTAATACCATCTCGGCATATTTAGCTTTCAAATTCCCTTTATTATCAATAAGTCTGCGAATGGAAACTGCAGGTACATAAAGAATTTCATTCTTCTCATCCACACTGCAAATGCGATTCATCTTTTCGAAATCCTCCACATCACGGGCACGAACTGCCTTTTTTCCATTCACCCACAACTGGCGGAAATCCAATGGACGTCCATTAAATACCGGTACATCTGCCACCCAAACTTTCCCTTGCTTCTTCCAGCCATTTATGCTGATTCCTCCACTCAATATCACCTTTTCATCGTCTACCGAATGAATGATTGTGGGCGATTCTTTGGTTCCGCTATCTTCCGGACGGATAAAAACCGGTTCATAGAAGGCATAGGTTCCACCTTCCATATAGATTGTAATTCCACCTTGAATACGGTTATCCTCTGTCCTGCGCCATTCTCGTGCTTGTCGTAAGGCAGAAGTCAGCGTGGCTTTAGGAGATTGACGAGTTCCGTCGTTGAAGTCACTTCCCTTGGGAGAAATCCATATCTCACCGGCCAATAGCCAGTGACTGCACAAGATACATATAGCCGTTACAAATAACTTTTTCATGATTTTTTTCATTTCTGTATACTAAACAATCCGGACTATCTGGCAAGAGGCATCCATACAGTCATTTCTCCCTTTCCTCTGTTTCCCCAGGCATAATAAGGAATCAAGCGGATATTTACTGTCTTTTCAGCCTGAACAACTGGTCGGTAAAGCACTCCTTCCCACGAAGTTGCAGATGCCAGACGTGCCACTCCTTCAAGTGCAACAATCGGACTGCCTTCAATTGTGATTTTCTTCGGAGTTAGTTTTATATCAGCGGGAATCAATACGTTATCAATCTTTTCCCCGTTTGCAATATCCATACTTTCCAGACAGTAAACCAACGGTCCACGCTTCACGACCACCTGATTACGAATCTCCTCTGCTAACGGATGAGCTTCGAGCAAACGGACAGGCATATCCATCACCAGCTCCACTACATCCCCCTTCTTCCATGTACGATTTACTTCCGCATACGAATTTGCCTTTGCATTGGTTTGCAGCGGCTGTCCATTCACTGTGAGCGTAGCCTTTTCGCACCATTCAGGAATACGTAAGAAGAGCGAGAAAGCACCTGCCTTACGAGGAACTCTATCCAACGTTACACGTACCTTTCCTTCCCAGGGATAATCCGTCTCTTGTGTTAATGCCAGTTCTCCTTTGTCTTTCCAAGTCGTAGTCAGCGTATTTGCACCATACAAGTTACAGTAAATGCCTTCCGGACTCAATGTGTAGGCGTAATTCTGTGCCTGACACAATGTACGCAATGTATTCGGCGGGCAGCAGAAACAACTAATATATTCCGTCCGTTCTTTCGGCCAGCGAAGTGTATAAGGAAGATCGGCACTGATACGAAGCGGATTGGTATAGAAATATTTCTTTCCGTCCAGGCTGATACCACTCAATACACTATTATAAAGACAAGTCTCTACAAGGTCAGCATATTTCGCATCCCCTGTCACTTCCAGCATACGCCAGTTGAAAAGCATATTTCCGATATTGGCACATGTTTCATTGTGCGCTGTATTATTCGGCAACTGATAAGGACGTCCGTAGCTCTGATGTACCTTCTGAATACTATCCGGCTCATAGCAAGTCCCGTCCGGTGACGTTCCATCATAAAGAGCACCACAAGCTCCGGTCACGTACATCTTCCGGGTCACAATATCATTCCAGATACTAGTCAAATTTTTCATCAATTGTTGTTCGCCTGTCTCGGCATATACATCCGCTACTCCTGCATACAGATAATTTGCACGTACGGCATGCCCCATTGCACGATATTGGTCGCGGAAAGGAATACGATCCTGGTTATCATCCGTTCCGTTTTCCACCATACCGCGAATATCAATCAGGTTCTTCGAAAGTTCCAGATAACGGGGATTTCCTGTGGCACGATACATTTCGACTACTCCCATATAATGTGAAGGGCAAATGGCATTACGAGCCAGTTCGGCAGAAGCCGTTTCGTAAAAGTGGCACAGAAAATCCGTTGCTTTTACGGCAGCATCAAAAAGAGTAGTCTTTCCGGTGGCACGACGATGCACAATACCCGCCATCATCAGGTGTCCCAAGTTATATGTCTCAAAGTTCAGCCGATTAGCAAAAGCTCCTTTTTCATTCTCGTCACCTACTTTCGTTCCGATGACCGTTTGTTTATGCTGATCCCCTAATGCATGAGAGTCAATCCCTTTATTCAGTTCTTCGATAACAACAGGCGTATGTATATAACCATCTGCACGTTGGGCTTTTACGACACAAGTAATAAAGTTATCCATTAACTTATCCAGTTCCGGATCTTTATTGACAGCATAGACAGAAGCCACACCCTCCATCCATTTATACATATCTCCGTCATGGAACGGAGGTCCCCAATGTTCACCCTTACACACACCGGCAGCAATCTCAAAATTACGGAAACCGTGAGAGATCTCCGGCGTGTTCCAAGTGTTCCACATACTTTGCAGGGAAGTCCGGCTAAATACCTGAAAGCGATCTCCCCAGAATCCATCTGTCCAATGTACGGCACTGATTCCGGTATTCGCCATCTTCGCAAAACGGCTCTGACTCATATCCGTCAATCCATTGCTTTGCGCAAGTGCTCCCGTAACGGAGGCGGAAGCTAAAAGAAGTAACAGTTTTATCTGTTTCATTAATATGGATAATTTAAAATTTACACAATATCTTTATAAAAAGACGTGATTATCCGTATTTTGTACTCAATAAAACGAAAGCGAAGATTGCTAAGCAACCCTCGCTTTCAGTAAAAAAGATCTGTATTAATCTTTATTTCTTATTTATCAGGTGTATAATTCAACTCCGCCTTTCTCGCCTGCGAATGTTGAAATTGTCGTGCAACCTTATACTCATGTCCGTCTTTTAATAAATAACTCCCTGTCTGCTTAAACCAAAAACCGACATTTGCATCTATACATTGCTGCCGGATATCCAATACCCACTCGTAGTCACATACCCGGACTTCTTTTCCTGACTCTCCTCCTGCAACTACCTGTTCCACCCACTCTCCCAGCTCACCTCTGAAATCAATCCGACTAAGAAGCGGCTCGCAGATAATGATTTTATGTTTAATAGGAATTTCTTTATAAATAGGTAAACGATAATCTACTCTATCCTGATTCTCCATCGTGCAACAAATGGTCACATTGTCATAGCCATCTCCCCAATCGGGAGGCAGACACTGTTGCAACCTGTCTATCCGTTTAGTGATAAAGAGGAAACGAAGATCCTGCCGTATCCGCATCATCTCCCACGCTTCGGCACGCCATTCATCCGCATCTTCAATGAGAAAATCTGAAGTAAAACAGGTATATACCAAATTTCCCGAAGGTATCTTATACGTACCATTCTTTTTACACTGCAAGGGTAAATCGAACTTTTCTGTCTTTGTCACCACCGAACTGTCTTTTCCATATTTACCATCCGTCCGATATACATAACAATGACGGCAGCCCTCACTCAATTTGTGACAGCCGTGCCATAGATTCCACATTGAAGCTTTTTCACCCATCTTCTTTTTTCTTCAAAAATATATTTAATATTACATATACATAACTATAAAAAGAGTGCACCTTATTCTTTATCAGAAAAAAGGTGCACCAAAACACAAACAAAACAAACAATAGAGCGACCTTCACAGGCAGCCGATCCACGAGGGATCTTTATCTTAATCTGCCCATCTTGACAAGGGCAACATTCACATTTTCAGATCATGTAATTCAGAGCATCACAGCAGAAATTTTCGCCCTCATGCTGCTTATATGTCATATACAAATATTATTATACAATTTGCTCTATTAAACCCGATGTCACTTTACAAAGATAACACTATTCTATGTATTTCTATGAAAATGCCCAAAAAGAATTATTCTTTTTCTCATTCCAAACTTTAGCTATAAGCCAAAACATACAAGCTGAATGTCTAATATCCATCATTTCACATATCTCTCCAGCCCTTCCTGCAGGAACTCTATATATTTTGGAATATCTTCATTATATGCATACGACTTATTCAACGGATTACCGTCATTATCCAGCAATACATAAAAAGGTTGGGCATTTGCTCCAAACTTCACCCGTTGCAGATAGCTCCATTTATCGCCTACTGTTCGTAAAGTGCGTTCCGTATCATTCTCCACAACATTTATAGGCTCATTCAATGGAGTTTTATCATCCACATACAAAGAGATAAGTACATACTTATCATTGATGATACCACCCACTTTACTGTCTGTCCACACAGCCGCCTCCATCTTACGACAATTCACACAACCATATCCGGTAAAATCGATCATCACAGGCATTCCCTGTTGTCGTGCATACTCCATACCGATTTCATAATCCTTGAATTTGGGGTGGACCTCATTCGAATATAAATTAAAGTCCTGTGTCATCACAGGAGGAGCAAATGCACTAACAGCTTTCAAAGGTGCCCCCCAAAGTCCGGGAATCATATATACAGCAAATGCTAAAGAAACAAGTGCAAGAAAGAAGCGCCCCACGCCTACCCTGTTTTCATCACCGTCATGCGGAAACTTGATCTTTCCCAATAGATATAACCCCATTAGTCCGAAAATCACAATCCATAACGCAAGAAAGGTTTCCCTATCCAAGATTCTCCAGCCATAGGCTAAGTCCGCAACCGACAAAAATTTCAAAGCAAAAGCCAGTTCCAGAAAACCCAATGTGACTTTAATTACATTCATCCACCCTCCTGACTTAGGCATTGATTTCAGCCACGAAGGAAAAAGAGCAAACAGTGTGAATGGTAAAGCCAGAGCGATGGCAAAGCCTAACATTCCGATAGCAGGAGCAATCACGCTACCAGTTGTAGAAACCTGTACGAGCAGAAAACCGATAATCGGCCCTGTGCAAGAGAAAGACACCAGGGATAACGTAAACGCCATCAAAAAAATACTTAATAGGCCACTCGTCGCTTCCGCTTTGCTGTCCACTGCATTGCTCCATTTAGAAGGTAAAGTAAGTTCAAATGCCCCAAAGAAAGAAGCTGCAAAAACAACCAACATCAGGAAGAAAAGAATATTGAATACGGCGTTTGTTGATAAAGCGTTCAATGCACTGGCACCAAATATTAAAGTAATTGCTAATCCCAGTGTTACATAAATCACGACAATTGAAGCACCATAAGTCCATGCATCCCGAATTCCTTTCTTCTTATCCTTGTTTCTTTTCAGGAAAAAACTCACAGTCATAGGAATAATCGGCCATACGCAGGGAGTGAACAAAGCCAATAATCCGCCAAGAAATCCAGTGACAAAGACATACAACCAAGATTTATCCTCTTGAGAATGTTCTTCACCTAACACCTGCAATTCATTGATTACCGGTTTCCAAAGATCACTTTCCGATTGCTTCTCTACCACATTTACCGGAGCTTCTTCTTTCCCTTTTGCAACTATTAAATCTGCTTCTGCTTTTTTCCCATATTTAAAAGGAATTTGAGTCGGAGGTAAACAGCTCTCATCGTTACAAGCTCCAAACTCCAGAAACCCATCCATAAAGTAATCATTTCCTGTAAATTTCACTTTTTGGATAAACTGTACCGTATCTTCAAAATAGCGCACATTCATCTCGAACATCTTATCATAGATGCTGATTTCTTTTCCAACAGGTTGCAATTTACCCATTGTTTCTACATGATTACTCGCATTGATGTTGAAAGTAGCGGAAATAGGCCCATCATCCCCTAGCCCGGTCGAATACACATGCCATCCTTTCTCTATCGAAGCAGTAAACACGATTTCCGCTTCCGTTTCAGATGTCATTTTCAACTCATTTTTGAACTTTACAGGCTCTTTGATTTGTGCTTGTATATTCCCGATTGTGTACCAACTCAATAATAAAAATAAAATAATTCTCATTTTTCTAAGTTCTAAATTGTAATCTATTAATTTCTTTTTCGCCCTTATTTTTTCAAATAGCAAGCATCTTTAGGATATATGACTTCACATTTGAGAGGATAAAGAATAGAATGATGATCCACGTAATTTATTGAGTCCGGATGATACATGCTATAAACAGTTAACTCCAATTGGGCAGACTCTCCCGCACGAAAGACACGAGGTGCAGAGTCCTCGATATAGCTACGATCGATACGACGAAACTTTAAGAAGTTCTGAATATATGTAGTTTTAATATCACAAGCCACACGATGTTCAAATGTCGGTGCTTGCCCCATGCTTATATCATATCTATAGCGTTCTAATCTATTTTCTCCTGTTGGCTGACTTGGCTTACTTGGAGGTAAATTAACATTTCCTTCATTCACTTTTCCCTCTTCTGTAGAAGTCACATTATAATCAGGACGATAATATTTGGAAAAATAAAAATACCTCGCCGGGATATTTCTATTATTAGAGACTCTTGCAGTAACTTTATAATTCCCATAGTCATTAAATTTAATTCGCACATGTCCATTGTTTACTTGTACTATCGAAACACTTTGTGCTGTATTATTATCAAACGCACTTTCTTCTACGGTAATTTTAAAGGTAGGTGTAAATCCATCCTCCTGATACGCCACTTTGAAATCATAATACTCTCCAAGTTCAATACTACTTGGAACTGTAAAGGTTGGTTTATCATATGCGGCATTAAACTTCTTTGTATATTTATGCTCGGTACCATCTATAGCATCAGTTACTACAAAAGTAACAATACATTCTCCCGCTTCTACGAAACATAAATCGAATGAGTTCTCACCTGTTTTTTTAAATTCATAAGATCCTGGATTGCTAATTGGTTCTGCTGTAATTGTATACTTGGGATTATAGCACCACTCATACGTATATGAAGTTGTAACAGTATATTTCACTCCTATTTTTAGTTTCATTGTACCCTTGTTGTCTTCAGGAGTCGGGTTATAATCAATTTGAGTTTTAGCCGGATTCAATTGATATAATTCAGGAATAAGAACTTTATCTTCAAAAGAAAATCCATTCCAGAGATTTTTATTTGTTGCTAATCCCGATTCAGGTTGCATAATAGAAGTATCATATTCACTAGAATGTTCTAATCCAACCAAATGCCCTATAGCATGCATCAAAGCATACTTCTTTTGGTCTTTAGTCAATTCTGACCAGTATTTATATTTAGAATTTACATAAATATAATCGCCCGCTTTTCCACCTGTAACTCCCTCTATACGAATCAATTCCGAAGGACTCATAGAGTTTACATTATCTTGAATTACAATACTTACTTTATGACGTTCATGAGGAGTATTTGTATCAAAATAAGTACTAAAATGCAGACAACATTTACTCAATTTATTCCATTCTGCTACAGCCTCTTTAAAAATAGCCTCATTACCATATTGGTTATCGAAAAGTGACAGATGCATTCGATAACATTCAGGTTCTATCCGTCTTTTATAATTCAAACGTGCTTCAGGTTGTTCACGTAATTCTTGTAATCTTGATTTCTTAAAAATAAGTTCCGACTCAACCAAATAAAAAGAATCACAATCTACTATCGTTATGGTATCATACCCATGAGCTGCTAATATTGCTTTATCAGCCTCAAGAATAGAAGAGTAACTTCCTAATCCTCTAGTTTTTATTTTCTCGGAAGTTATTTTATCTTTAATTACCAACTCCTCCAAATTACTAGTACATGAAACACAAAAATAAGTCAATAAACAATAGAGTAAAAAGCTCATCATATTTTTATCATTCATAGCATTATAATTTTAAAGTTAATTATTTATTCACCAACGAGATAGTTCGATACCACTTATACTCTCCTTCTATTGCCCCTTCTCTCCATACTTTCAATTGATATGGCTTGGTTACAAAATATTTGTTTAAAGTAGGATTGTAAATTCTTACAGCAAAATTGTATGTTCCTTCACCACCATATAATACTATAACAGTCGTATACCAATTAGAATCAAATATTTCCTTCATAGCCCCATCGGCAGGTACAGGTCTATCTATCCAAAATCCATACTCATTCCCTTGATAGGCACCTCTCGGTATGACTATCGGATATTCAGAATCATAATTTACTATTGATATGTATGTATTAGACAAAGGACATTTATCACTCTCCCCGATACATAATAATTCACTTAAAGGTACTGTTTTTTCGTAATGGTTTGAAAGTATAATATCCCAACTAGTTATCACATTATCCACGACTTCATATTCTAATTTACTTTCAGAATCATCATCCGAACAACTACTCAACCAAAATATTCCTAAGAATATTATTAGCTTATATAAAATATTTGTATTCATACTATTAATTCTTTGGGTTAATTCATCCTTCTATTAAAGAAATAGCAATATTCCATTTCTCTTTATCAGCCTCAAGAATAGAAGAGTAACCATTCTTTAAAGTTAATTAATTATTTACCTGCGTAATAGAACGAAACCACTTATACTCTCCCTCTGCTCCTTCTCTCCATACTTTCAATTGATATGGCTTGGTTACAAAATATTTGTTTAAAGTAGGATTGTAAATTCTTACAGCAAAATTGTATGTTCCTTCACCACCATATAATACTATAACAGTCGTATACCAATTAGAATCAAATATTTCCTTCATAGCCCCATCGGCAGGTACAGGTCTATCTATCCAAAATCCATACTCATTCCCTTGATAGGCACCTCTCGGTATGACTATCGGATATTCAGAATCATAATTTACTATTGATATGTATGTATTAGACAAAGGACATTTATCACTCTCCCCAATACATAATAATTCACTTAAAGGTAGTGTTTTTTCGTAATGAGAGGTTGAATACCAGTTAGTTACCACATTATCCACCACTTCATATTGTGATTTGCTTTCAGAATCATCATCCGAACAACTACTTATTAATCCTAACATTCCAATGAATATGATTAATTTATATAACGATTTATTCATCATAATATTCCATTTTGTTTCTATTCATTTATGAAGCAAAATGGGGATGCTCTCACTAACACCTTATCGAGAAGCATCCC
>ENA-UONZ01003047-UONZ01003047.1-human-gut-metagenome-genome-assembly--contig:-C93old-NODE-3047-length-11533-cov-4.433961_pt1 | contig 11533 bp, 8 predicted proteins | sample MGYA00242468_ERZ724015 | MGnify/ENA metagenome assembly ERZ724015
GCAGGGTTTGTCCGCCGCAGGCGGACAAACCCTGCGCACGCGAACTCTGTGAGGCTTATTCCACAAGCGAAAGGCCGCCTACTCCGGGGGGCGGCCCCTTGGTTTCATCCCTGGGGGCCCGGTAGAACCGGCCGGCCACCTGGTCCGTGCGCATCACGTTGACGAAGGCGTGGGGGTCAGTCTGGCGCACCCGGTGGATCAGGGCCCGCACCTGGTTGCCCCCCACCACGGAGTAGAGCATCACCCGCTCCTCACCGTCATAGAGGCCGGTGCCCTGGAACAGCGTGGCGCTGTGGTGGGTGTCCCGGATCTGCTGCCAGACCGCCTGGGCGGTCTCCCGCCGGGTGACGATGAAGAGGGTGGCCCGCCGTCCGCTGGGGTCCAGCAGCTTGATCACCTGGGTGGAGGCAAACTGAAAGAGGATGGAATACAGGGCCTTGTCCCAGCCGAACAGAGCGCCTGAGACGGCCAGCATCACCACATTGCCCATAAATATATAATTCCAGGCATCCACATCGTACTGCTGGGAGAGGGCGATGGAGATGAAATCGGTGCCTCCGCTGGTGGCTCTCCCCCGGAGGCACAGGCTGATGGCAAAGCCGTTGATGAGGCCGCCGAAGATGCAGATGAGCAGCACATCGTCGGTAATGGGCATAGGGGGGATCAGATCGGTGAGCAGGCTGGTGCACAGGATGACCACGCAGGAGAACAGGGTGAACCGCTTGCCGATGAGTTTGAAGCTGATGACGGCGGGCACCGCGTTGAGCAGGAAGTTGATGGCGGAGAAGGGGACGGACAGGCCCCAGAACCGTAGCGCCACCCGCTGGATCAGCAGGGTCAGGCCGTTGAAGCCTCCCGGCACCAGGTCCCCGGCTTGGACAAAGCTCTTCAGGTTGACGGCCATGATGACAGAGGCCAGCACCATCAGGGCCAGCCGCCCCAGGTCGTCCAGGAGCTGGGATTTGGAGTAAGAGACAGTTTTTTTCATGGCGTGACCTCCTGCGTGTTTCCCGGGGAATGTGCTCCCATTGTATCCGCTCCCGGTCCCTTTGGCAAGGGGGAAGGGCGGAAAAGACCGGGAATGTGGGAAGTATCCGACATCCCCCTCCCCCGCAGAGAGGGAGCAGCCGCTCCGCATCCCCGGACGGGGAGATGTGGGGTGGAGGGAAATGTGGAAAAATCAGCAGGAGCGGTTCTCCTTGGCGGCGGCGATGAAGGCGCGGAACAGGGGGTGTGCCTTATTGGGCCGGGATTTCAGCTCCGGGTGGAACTGTACCCCCACGAACCAGGGGTGGCCGGGCAGCTCCACGATCTCCACCAGCCGCCCGTCGGGGGACAGGCCGGCCAGCTCCAGCCCCGCCTGGGTCAGGGCATCCCGGTATTCGTTGTTGAACTCGTAGCGGTGACGGTGCCGCTCGGAGATCTCCTCGGCTCCATAGGCCTGATAGGTGCGGGAGCCGCGGCTGACCACTTTGCAGGGGTAGGCCCCCAGGCGCATGGTACCGCCCTTGGCGGTGACCCCCCGCTGGTCGGGCATCAGGTCGATCACCGGATGGGTGGTGGCGGGGTCCAGTTCGCTGGAGTGGGCGTCGGCCCAGCCGCACACGTGACGGGCATACTCCACCACCGCCATCTGCATGCCCAGGCAGATGCCCAGGAAGGGGACCCGGCTCTCCCGGGCCCAGCGCACGGCGGCGATCTTCCCCTCAATGCCCCGGCTGCCGAAGCCTCCAGGGACCAGGACGCCGTCCGCCCCGTCCAGCAGTTCCGCCGCGTTCCCGTCGGTGACGGTCTCCGAGTCCACCCAGCGGATGTTCACCTTCACGTCGTTCTCGATGCCCCCGTGGGTCAGGGCCTCCGCCACCGACAGATAGGCGTCGTGGAGGGCCACATATTTCCCCACCAGGGCGATCTCCCCACTGCCCTGTGGATGCTTGGCACGGTGGACCATGGTGGCCCACTCCGTCAGGTCGGGCATGTGGCAGATCAGCCCCAGCCGGCGGACCACCACGTCGGCCAGCCCCTCCCGTTCCAGCATCAGGGGGACCTCGTACAGCACCGGGGCGGTGAGGTTGGGGATGGCGTTCTCCACCGGGATGTTGCAGAACAGGGAGATCTTCTCCAAAATATCCCGGGGCACCGGCGCGTCGCTGCGGCAGATGATGACATCGGGCTGGATGCCCAGGGAGAGCAGCTCTTTGGCGGAGTGCTGGGTGGGCTTGCTCTTCAGCTCCCCGGTGCCGGGGATGGATACGATGAGGGAGACATGGAGAAACATGACGTTGTGGCGTCCCCGCTCGGCGGCTATCTGGCGGATGGACTCCAGGAAGGGCTGGGACTCGATATCGCCCACGGTGCCGCCGATCTCCACGATGGCCACGTCAGTGTCCGGGGTGTCCAGAGAGTAAATGTTCCGCTTGATCTCATTGGTGATGTGGGGGATGATCTGGACCGTGGCTCCCAGATAGTCCCCGGTCCGCTCCCGGTTGAGCACGTTCCAGTAGACCTTCCCCGAGGAGACGGAGGAGTGGACGGTGAGGTTTTCGTCGATAAAGCGCTCATAGTGGCCTAGGTCCAGGTCGGTCTCGGCCCCATCGTCGGTGACGAAGACCTCCCCGTGCTGGTAGGGGCTCATGGTGCCCGGGTCCACGTTCAGGTACGGGTCCAGCTTCTGGACCTTTACCCGCAGGCCCCGCTGCTTCAGCAGGCGGCCCAGAGAGGCCGCCGTGATTCCCTTGCCCAGGCCGGAAACCACGCCGCCGGTGACAAAAATGTACTTCACTGCCATGTTGATCCCTCCATCAAAGTTTGATCCTGTTGAAAAAAATACCGGTTTATTTTATGCTTGTCTGGGGTGCGAGTCAAGAAAAAAATCGGACAGATGGGCGAAAAATGGGTGCGGTCCACAGCCCCGGCGGGGGCGGCCTCTGTGCTCCGGTGGACACGGCGGGCTTTTTGTGGAAAACATCGGAACGCATCGTCCCGGACCTCCTCTCCTCCCCCATATCTCGGGGATCGTTTGGGCAAGATCAGAAAAATGATGCTCGGCAAAAACAGATGTGACAAATGGGCGCTGCCGGGCGTTTTACAGGCAGAGAGAAAAACGAAGGGAAGGGGGACACCCATTGGAGACGCGGGAGCTCTTTGAGCGGTATGGAGACGCGGTGTTCCGGCTGGCGTGGAGCTGCACGGGCTCCCGGCAGGACGCGGAGGACGTGACCCAGACCATCTTTTTGAAGGTGCTGGAGCGCCGGCCGGACCTGGAGCCGGGAAAGGAGCGGGCCTGGCTGTTCCGGGTGGCGGTGAACGAGTGCCGCAGCCTCTGGCGGCGGCTGAAGCTGCGCCGGACCGAGCCGCTGGAGGAGGCGCTGGCGGTGGCCGCGCCCCAGGAGGAGCCGGTCCTGCGGCAGGTGATGGAGCTGAAGGCCGGGGAGCGGGAGATCCTCTATCTCATTTACTACGAGGGCTTCTCCACCCGGGAGGCGGCGTCCCTGCTGGGGATCAGCCAGACGGCGGTCACCACCCGCCTCCAGCGGGCCAGAAAGAAGCTGAGGGAACGGCTGGAAGAGGAGGGGCGGCCATGAAACAGGAATATCATCGCGCCTTGGAGCAGATCTGCCTTTCCGAAGAGGCAAGGGCGCGGATCATCAGTGTGCTGGAACAGAAGGAGCGAGGGCTGAAACGGCCTAGGAGGAGAATAGGGAGGCTGATTCTAGTGTGTGCCGTGCTCATCCTGCTCCTTCTGGGGACAGGGGCCGCTGTCGTGTCGCGGGTCGGCGTGCTGGAGCTCTTTTTTCAGGGGGATACCAGCCAGCTGGAACCATTTGTTCAGACGGGGGCGAGTGCGCAGGATAAAAATTATCGTCTGACCCTAGACAGCAGCATCTGTGACGGTGATACCCTGTATGTGGTCATCACCGTGGAGGGGCTGCATGAGCAGGCGGTGGAAAATCTGAAGAACAATCAGGTCGTTGCGGACTGCTATCGGGCGGCCTGGGGCCGAGAGATGCCGGAGAATCTGATGGAGCAGGGGCAGGGAGACATCTCCGTGTTTCAATTCCAGATGGAGGCCGGGAACCATATGTCCAGCTTCGGATTTGAAGAGTTGCCCGCCCCCTCGGAGACCAGCCGCTCCTGGCAGCTCCAGCTCACGCTGACCGGGCTGGAGCATCCTCAGACGGAGCCCATCGGCCTGCGCCTGGGATTCATGGAGGAGAGCTGTGTGCTCCAGATCCCCGTGGACCAGATGCCCCAGGTGGTCCGGGTCTCCATTGCGCGGGAGCTCTCTGTGGACTGGAATGGCGGAGAAGAGGTATTTGTGGACCATGTGGAGATTGGCCCCACACGGTTCACCTATGTAGGAAAATATCCGGATACTGCCTCCTCTCTAGCCCCCCTGGTGTTCTTCCGGATGAAAGACGGCCAGATCCTCACCAGAAAGCAGATGGGACTGGAGCTGGAGATGCGGGATATCCCGGGACCGGCAAATGTATTTGGAAAAGAGCTGGCAGAGATCGTCTATACCTCTCGGTCTGTGATGGACTTGACCGAAATTGCATCTGTGATTCTGGGGACAGCCGAGTTTTCTCTAAATGGAGAACCGCTTGGAGAGGTGCAGATGAAGGAACAGCTGTATCCCTTTTCCATCGAGGTGGGAGAGGGCGGCGCAGAGTACGCGGGCCCCTATGCCGCAAGCATGGAAGAGCTGTGCAAGAAATTGGGAGCTGAATATCAGTGGGATGAAATAAACAAAAGAGCGACGGGAGTGTACCAGGGAATTTCCCTCTCCCTGACGGCCGGAGAATCCCTTGCGCTGGTCAATGGGGAGAGAAAGGAAATAGAGACACGGGTACGGGGAAAAGATGGGATATTCACACAAGTCCCTATGCCGGCGGTGGAATACCATGGTGGGATCTCCGCGGCCATCCTCTTTTTTGGGGAGGTCTGGGGCTTAGAATTTCAGGTCCTCGATGGGGAAATCATCGTTGCTCCCTAAAGGAGCCGAGACAGCCCAGAGGTCTGCGCATATAAGGACGGTCTCTGGCAGATAGTTTGTTCCATTCTTTTTCTCAAAAAAGGACAAGCGCCCCTGGGAGATCCTTCTCCCGGGGGCGCCTCTTTGCGCTTATCGGTGATAGAGCTTGTTGGTCTGATACTGGGGCTCGCAGGTGAGCTGGATACCCAGCTTGCGGTAAGTCCCCTCGTCGGCGGGGGACAGGATGACGGAGCAGTGGGCCTGACAGCCCTGAAGATGGGCCAGGGCCTCCAGCGCCCGGGCGGCCTTGGGGTCCAGATTGGCGGAGGCGGCCAGGGCGATGAGCACCTCGTCGCTGTGCAGCCTGGGGTTGTTGGACCCCAGATACTGGACCTTGACAGTCTGGATGGGCTGGATGGCGGACTGGGCGATCAGATGCACGCCATGGCCCCCCAGCCCGGCCAGGGACTTCAGAGCGTTGAGCAGGGCGGCGGCGGAGCAGCCCATCAGCTCGGAGGTCTTGCCGGTGACCATCCTGCCGTCGGGCAGTTGGATGGCCATGGCAGGCTCGCCGGTCTCCTCCTCCAGCCGGTTGGCCTGGTCCACTACGGGGCGGATAGCGGGGGTGATGCCGGCCTGCTGCATCAACAGCTCCAGTTTATAGACCGGGTCGTCCCCTCCCCTGCCCTGCCGGCGGTCGGAGAGCACATCATAGTAGCGCCGGACGATCTCCTGACAGGCAGCCTCCCGGCAGGCACCGTCGTCGGTGATGCAGTTGCCCGCCATGTTCACCCCCATGTCGGTGGGGGACTTATAGGGGCAGCTGCCGGTGATCTTCTCAAAGGTAGCAGCCAGGACGGGAAAGACCTCCACGTCCCGGTTGTAGTTGACGGTGGTCTCGCCGTAGGCCTGGAGATGGAAGGGGTCGATCATGTTCACGTCGTCCAGGTCGGCGGTGGCTGCCTCGTAGGCCAGATTGACCGGGTGCTTCAGGGGGAGGTTCCAGATGGGGAAGGTCTCGAACTTGGCGTAGCCCGCCGTCACCCCCCGGCGGTAGTGGTGATAGAGCTGGCTGAGGCAGGTGGCCATCTTGCCGCTGCCGGGGCCGGGTGCGGTGACCACCACCAGAGGGCGGGAGGTCTCGATATAGTCGTTCTTGCCGTACCCCTCATCGCTGACGATGTGGGCGATGTTGTGGGGGTAGCCCTGGATGGAGTAGTGGCGGTAGACCCGCACCCCCAGCTTCTCCAGCCGCAGGCGGAAGGAATCGGCGGCGGCCTGCCCGGTGTACTGGGTGACTACCACGCTGCCCACATACAGGCCCTTGGAGCGGAACGCGTCGATGAGGCGAAGGACGTCGCTGTCATAGGTGATGCCCAGGTCGCCCCGCACCTTGTTCTTCTCGATGTCGCCGGCGTTAATGACGATGATGATCTCGGCCTTGTCCTTCAGCTGCTCCAGCATGCGGATCTTGCTGTCCGGCTGAAAGCCGGGCAGCACCCGGCTGGCATGGAAGTCGTCGAACAGCTTGCCGCCGAACTCCAGATACAGCTTACCGCCGAACTGGTCGATGCGGTCCCGGATGTGCTGGGACTGCATGGTCAAATATTTCTGATTGTCAAACCCTTCCCTGGCCACGACGGCCACTCCCCTCTCACAACACAATACCAATTTATTTTACAAAGGTTTAGGCGGCACGTCAAGGGAGAGGGGAAAGAAAATTGGAGAACTTTGACGGGCGGGACGGAAGATCTTGTCCGCTCCATGTGGATTCCAGGCAGAAGCTGTGGTACAATAGTCAGGCGGCCACAGGCCGGGAACAGGAGAGATGAACATGGAATGGGACGAGCTGATCCGCATCTGGATCATTGTCTGTCCGCTGGTCTTTCTGGGCGGACTGATCGACGCGGTGGCCGGCGGCGGGGGGCTGATCACCCTGCCCGCCTATCTGCTGGCAGGACTGCCCCCGCACCTGGCCTCCGGCACCAACAAGTGCGGCAACTTCTTCGGAACACTGATAGCCACCGGGCGTTTTCTGAAGCGGGGGGACGTGCATCTGCCCTCCGCCCTGGCCGGGGGCGCCGGGGCGCTGGTGGGTGCTTGGCTGGGGGCGCGTTTGAACATGATCATGCCGGAGCAGGCCCTCTACTACCTGATGCTGGCTGTAGTGCCGGTGATGGCGGTCTTCCTGCTGTTTAAACGGGACTTCGGGACGGAGGACCGGTCCGGGGAGCTGGGAGTGGGGAAGCTGGTGCCTCTCTCTCTGGCCATCGGACTGGTGATCGGGTGCTACGATGGATTTTTTGGTCCGGGGGCTGGGACCTTTCTCACCCTGGCCTTTACCGGCCTGTGCCGGTTCGACCTGCTTACCGCTGCGGGCAATACCAAGGTGGCCAACGCCACCTCCAACCTGGCCAGCCTGGTGACCTTCGCCCTAGGGGGGAAGGTGCTGTGGGCGGTGGGCATCCCCGCTGCCCTGTTCGGCATTGCGGGGGGCTATGTGGGGGCCGGGCTGGCCCTGAAGGGCGGCGCAAAGGTGATCCGCCCCATGTTCTTCGTGGTACTCACCCTGCTGGTCGTCCGGCTGGTCTGGGACCTGCTGGCGTGATAAAAAACAGTGGAAAAAGAGAGGGAAGGGATATGAATCGCATCTCGCTGGTAGGCCGGCTGCGCACCCAGAAGCTGCTGGGGAGGACCGTCCTCATCCTGCTGGCCTTCTCCCTGCTCACGGTGGGGGGCTCCTACCTCTTTGTCCGGGGAGAGATGGTGTCCCGCTACCGGGAGCAGGGGATGGAGGGCACCATGTCCATGCTCCAGCGGACCAGCACCTCCCTGGACCGGACCATCCAGGCCCTGGAGCTTCAGATCCAGACCTTCTGGAAGGACGATGACGTCTCCAGCCTGCTGGTGGCACCGGAAAAGCCGGATTTCTCCAGGACCTCGGGGGCAGCCGCCCAGATCCAGGGGCTGCGGGAGGGGAACGAGCTGATCGAGCGGTGCTGGCTTTACCTCTATCAAAGTGGGCAGATCCTCACAGACCGGCAGCTGCTGCTGGAGGCGGGAGACCCCGAGCGGCCTGGGCAGCTGGAACGGTGGTCCGCAGCGGCGGAGAGCGGGACCCCCTCCCTGTGGTGTGAGGACGGAAAGATATATCTGCTGGTCGCCTTCCCACAGCCCAAAAAGCTGGGGCTGCTCATCGTCCAGCTCAGCGCCAGAGACCTGTTTGAACAGTTCCAGGAGGGCTGGAGCGGCCTGTCCGGAGACCCGGTGTACGTCTATGACGGGGCGGGAGAGCCCGTCTTTCCCAACCGGATGACCTACCCGGAGCGGGAGAAACTGATGGTGACCGGGGAATCTCCCCGGGAAGGCGTGTACGCTTTGAGCGGACAGAGAGACACTGTAGTTTGTGTGGCTAGGTCCCAGACGGCCGGGTGGTACTGCCTGACCTATTGGAACAGCGGGGACTGGCTACCCTCTCCCCAGGAGATCCTCACCGCCTTCCTCCCTGCGGCGGCGGTGCTGCTCCTGCTGATCCTGATCCTTTCCCTGGTGATCCTCCAGGTGATCTACCGGCCAATCCAGCGGATCGTGGAATCCATGCTCACAGGGCAGGAGACGGAGGCGGGCCAGGACGAGGCCGGGCTCATCAGCGCCGCCCTGGCCCGGGGACAGCGGGAGAACCAGCGGCTGACCGGACTGCTCTCCGATGTGCGCCCGGCGCTGGCCCAGCGGTTCTTCCAGTCCCTGCTGGAGGGGGGCCAGACGGAGCCGGAGGAGGTGTCCAGGATGCTGGCTGCTCTGGAGAGCCCCTTTCCCCTGGAGGGGACTTACCTGGTGCTGGCGGTGGAGGCGGTGCCGGAGAGGAGCGCCTCGGCGGTGGAGGGGGAGATCTACACCCGGAGCCTGTGGAGAAGCCTGAAGCGGTTTTGGGAGGGGCGCTGCCTTGCCCAGATCCAGCCCGCCCCGGGCGGAGGGCTGTCGGCGGTGCTGTGCGCTTCCCCACCGGTCCCAGGCGGATTCGCCATCCCCCTGGAGGACTGCCGGCAGGCGCTGGAGCGGGAGACCCGGGACTTCCCATTCTCTGCCGCGGTGGGGGCCAGCCAGGCCAGAGGAAGCCTGCTGGAGCTCTCCGCCGCCTGGCAGGAGGCCAGACAGGACCTGAATTACCGGAAATATTGCTGCGGGGAGGCCGGGCAGCCCGGCCCCGGTCCGGCAGGTGCGGGCGTATATGATGCCCAGGTGCGGGAGATGCTCCAGAAGGCGCTGAGCGGAGAGCTGGAGGGGGCCAGGGCCCAGCTGGCGGACCTGCGTCAGGCAGTAGGACGCGCTCAGTCCCCGGTGCAGATGCGCTCTATGCTGCGGGGCTGCGTGCTGACCCAGGTGCTGAAGGTCCAGCGGGAACTGGGGGAGCGATACTCCGCCGCCTGCGCTGCGGACTCCCCCGACTTCTGGCAGGAGCAGGAGCGGCTGCTGGCTGAGCTGGACGAGTGGGGACACAACAGCCAGCGTGGCTATATGGACCGGGCCCGGGACTACATCGCCGCCCACTTCTCGGACAGCGGGCTGTCCCTCAACGAGGTGAGCGGCCACGTGGGGCTGAGCGTGTCCTATCTGTCCAGCCTGTTCAGCAAATACCAGCCGCCGGGCTTCTCCCACTACCTGCGGCAGTACCGGGTGGAGCAGGCCCGCCTGCTGCTGGAGTCCACCGACGCCAGTGTGACGGAGATCGGCTACCAGACGGGATTCAACTCCTCCAACAGCTTCATCCGGACCTTCAAGAGTCTGGTGGGCGAGACGCCGGGCAGGTATCGGGAGCGCTGTCAGGGCGGAAAATATGAAAACGGAAAGGATGATGATACATGAAAAAGGTGGACAGATGGGCGGCGCTGACAGCGGCGCTGCTGCTGACGGTCTCCCTGGCACCCGCCTCCCAGGCGGCGGAGGCGGGAGAGAAGATCGTGATCCTCCACACCAACGACGTCCACTGTGCCATGGACGACGCCATCGGCTATGCCGGCCTGGCGGCCTATGCCGGGGCGCTGGAGGAGCAGTACGGGGCGGACCGGGTGACCCTGGTGGACGCGGGAGATGCCATCCAGGGCCAGGCGGTGGGCACCCTCTCCCAGGGGGAGTACATCATCTCCCTGATGAACGCGGCGGGCTATGACCTGGCGGTGCCGGGCAACCACGAGTTCGACTATGGGGTGGACCGGCTGATGGAGCTGGCGGCCGGGGCGGAGTTCCCCTATCTCAGCTGCAACTTCACCGGCCTGGCGGCGGGCGAACCGGTGTTCCAGCCCTATGCTCTCCTGGACTACGGGGACACCACCGTAGGCTATGTGGGGATGTGTACCCCGGAGAGCCTGACCAAGACCGACCCCACTTACTTCCGGGACGAGGCCGGGGAGGCGGTGTACGGCTTCCGGCAGGGAGGAGACGGACAGGAGCTGTATGACTGCGTCCAGGCCGCAGTGGACCAGGCCCGGGCCGGGGGCGCGGACTATGTGGTGGCGGTGGGCCATCTGGGTAATGAGGGCATCTCTGCCCAGTGGTCCTCCCAGGCTGTCATTGCCCACACCACCGGCATCGACGTGTTCCTAGACGGCCACTCCCATGAGCAGTATGAGCGGACACTGCCCAACCGGGAGGGGAAGGACGTGGTGCTGGCCCAGACGGGCACCGGCCTGACCGCCATCGGCCAGGTGATCTTGGACCCCGTCACCGGTGGCCGGCTATGCCGGCAGGGACCCGGAGATGGAGGAGGAGATCGCCGCTGTCCAAGCCCAGTATGAGGAGCAGCTGAGCCAAGTGGTGGGCAGCACGGACGTGGCCCTGGTCACCACCGACCCGGCCACCGGGGAATACTGGGTCCGGAGCCGGGAGACCAACCTGGGGGACTTCTGCGCTGACGCCTACCGGGCGGTGATGGGGGCGGATATCGCCTTTGTCAACGGCGGCGGCATCCGGGCGGAGCTGGCGCCGGGGGAGGTCACTTATGGGGATATCCTGGACCTGCACCCCTATGGCAACGCCCTGTGCCTGGTGGAGGCCACCGGACAGCAGATCCTGGACGCCTTGGAGATGGGGGCACGGAAGTATCCCCAGACCAGCGGAGGTTTCCTCCAGGTGTCCGGCCTGACCTATACCATTGACGCCGCTGTCCCCTCCTCCGTAGTGGTGGACGAGAACGGGGCCTTCCAGTCTGTGGACGGCCCCCGCCGGGTGACCGGTGTGAAGGTGGGAGGGCAGCCGCTGGAGCTGGACCGGGTCTATACCCTGGCCTCCCACAACTATATGCTCAAAAGCGGCGGGGACGGCTACACCATGTTTCAGGGCTGCACCCTGCTGAAGGATGAGACGGTGCTGGACAATCAGGCACTGATCCGTTACCTGGGCCAGATCCTGGAGGGGGACCTGAGCGCCTACTCCGCTCCTGGGGGACAGGGCCGCATCCAGATCGCGGAGACGGCGGAGGAGACCGGCGGGGCACCTGCGGAGCCGGAAGAGCCCGCGGCCGGGGCGCGGATCTATGTGGTTCAGCCCGGGGACTGCCTGTGG
>ENA-UONZ01003053-UONZ01003053.1-human-gut-metagenome-genome-assembly--contig:-C93old-NODE-3053-length-11512-cov-3.779611_pt1 | contig 11512 bp, 5 predicted proteins | sample MGYA00242468_ERZ724015 | MGnify/ENA metagenome assembly ERZ724015
CCGCGTCGCCTGCGGTTTTCAGTGCGGAAAGATCTATATTTTTGAGCGAAGTACAATTTTCGAATGCGGAATCGCCCACGCTGACGGGGACGAACGGCACGCCTTCGAGCGCTTTACAGCCGCGGAACACGCCGTTTCCGATCTCGGTGAGCGCTTTCATGCTTTCGGGAAGTTCCAAAAGGCGCAAAACGGCCTGACGAGAGAAAGTATTCGTGCCAAGCGCGCTGCTGCCCATGGCAAAGGAAACGCGAGTTTTTCGCAATTTTCGAACGCGCCGTCGCCGAGCGCGCTCACATTCGTCGCGCTGAGATCCACGTCACCGAGTTCCGTATAGGCGAAACACTGCGCGCCGATTTCCGTGATGTTTGCGCCGAACGATACCTGTTGCAACGCCGCGTTGTAGAACGCCTGTTCGGGCAATGCGCCGCGGAAAACGGAAAGGTCTGCGCTCGTCATGAACTCGCACCAGGAGAAAGCGCCTTTCCCGAGTTTTTCCAGCGTCGCGGGCAGTTTGACGGAAGTCAGTCCCGTGCCCGAGAAAGCGTACGCGCCGATCTCTTTTAAGTTGCCGCTCTCCGCAAAGTTGACGGAAGACAGTTTCGAGTTACCCGAAAACGCGTTCGCCGCAATGACTTCGACTGAGGCGGGAACCGTGAAAGAAACCGCGTTCTGCCCCACCCGTATAAGCGTCTTTTTGTCCTCGCCGCGGTAGATCGCGGAAACGCCGTTCACTTCTTCCATGACGAAAGCATCGCCGCCGCCGAGGAACGTGATCTCCCGTATATTGCAATTTCCGAAAGGCGACACCTTGTTGGGATACGTGATGACGTCTATCTGATCGGGGGTAAGGTCGGTGTAGACCAACTGAGTAAGATTTTTACAGTTGAGGAACATATCGTCGCTGATGGCGGTAAAGCGGCTCAGCGTGACTTTTTTGAGCCCGATACAGTTGTAGAAAGCCCCCTGTCCCGCGACGCGAAGCCCTGTGATATCCAGTGCTTCAAGGCCGCTGCATCCCGCAAAAGCCTCGTCGCCGATGGACGCCATATGCGCGGGAATACGCTTGAAATCCACACCCTCTTTCAGATCGAGGATCTGTACGTCCTCTTTTTTGAGTCCGTTCAGAAGTTGCACGTTGTTGATGCGTTTGAGCGATACGCAGTTTGCAAAGCACTGCGCACCGAAAGAGATCGCCCGCGAATGCAGATCGATCTGTTCGAGTTTGGAACAGCCGTAAAATGCGTTGCGGTAGACGAATTCAATGGTTTCGGGGAAAACGACGCGTTTGAGCGATTTCATGTTTGCAAACGCCAAGGGCTGGATTTCCGTGCAGGGCGCGGAAATTTCCAGTTCCGTGATGTTCACGTTGTCGCGGAACGCTTCTTCGTAGATATAGTAGACGTTGAGCGATTTGGGAATGGTCACCTTGCCGCCCGCGCCGTGATACTCTCTGAGATATCCGTTCTGCACCACGAATTCGGGGCCGACCGCGAGCGTCGTGGACACGGAATACAGGCTGGGTTTTCCGTTGATCATCAGGGTTCCCTTGATGACGGTACTTCCCTCCGAAAGCGTCTTGACGTAGCCCGTATCCTTACCGATGGAAGCGACTTCGGGCACGGAAGATTCCCACTCGATGACGGGCGGCACGGAGGTATACCACGGTTCCAGAGTCGCACGCAGGCGGAAACTTTCGTTCGGGTGCACCTTAACCACCGCATTTGTCGGATTGACGAGGTTATCGTCGGTATTCTGAATGAGTCCCAACTCCATTTTATTGACGCCCGGCTCACTCTTGACTTCGTCCGAAACGGTCACGAGAATGCCGTCCGATGCGCTCGCATATTCGTTCTTGCCGCCGTACACGCGCACCAGCGCGGTGCCGGGACCGACGCCGAACAGTTCGCCGTCTTTGACGCGCACGACGTTCTCGTCGTCCGAACTCCAATACAGGTTGACGGACGTCGCGTCGGCAGGCGCGATCAGCGTTTCAAGTTTATACGCTTCGTTGACGCCGATGGTGACGGCCTTGGAATAACCTTCGCCCGTCGCGTCTTCGCCGCTCACGATCTCGATGGATTCGGGATAATTGACCGCGTCGGCAAGCGATTTGAAGTTATTGATGCGATAAGCCCGCGCGTTGAGCGCGTAATCATCTACCTGCAAATATAAATCGACGTTCTGATCGTAATAGTCGGTGATATCCAGCGTCACGGTGGTCGTCGAGTTCTTTTCGCTGTAAATAGGCGTCATGTTCGCATCGAGAAGTTCGAGCGTCATGGTAGAATAATCGGCGAAACACAGCGCAATGGACTGCGCGTAATGATTGTCGTATACGTCCACGTCGAGATATACCGAATAACGGATCTTTTCGCTCTCGTCCTTATACGGCTCGTAGCGCACGCGGTAATCGACGATCTCGGGCGCTTCGGTATCGACGTAGAAATTGAAGTCGAAAGATTTGCCGTAGGCATACTGACTCGCGTCGTACGGGCGGTTTTCCATGCTGGCGAGTTTTCCGTCCATATGGAATACGTACTGCTTGTTGTTATCCAAGCCCAATTCCTTGGCGCTCCATTCCAGTTCGACGACGGCGGCACGCGCGGTGCTCGAACCGCCCGTGTACGCCTTGCGCACGTTCTTGTCAGTCTTTTGGAACACGACTTCGCCCGTGACGGCGTCGGTGATGGAGATATTCATATATTCTGCGCCGCGCAAAAGTCCCGCATATATCGCGTACAACTGGCTGACTGTGCGGTGTCCTTTCGTATCGTAGATGGAGATCGCCGCCTTGTCCGACGAAGAATAGATCTGGCGCACGCCCGCTTCCTGTTCGTAGAGATAGGTGCCGAGAGGAATAATATATTTGTTTTCGTTATAGGAGCCGAGCGGTACGGTGGGATAGATGGCTGCCTGCGGCTTTTCGTCGTCGGGAATGCTGTCGTCCTGCAATGCTTCGCTCAGTTCGTATTCGGAAATATCGAACATGGGCGCGGCGTACCAGTCGCCGTAAAAGCCCAGCCAGGGAATGTTCAGATCGACGGGCGTATCGGTCGAAGTGTCCGTAAGAGTTACGAAACCTTCGACGTACATTCCGTTTTCGAAATTCTTATCGATATACGCTTTCGCGCTTGCGCCCAAGTTGATCTGTACGGCGATCTCCACGTCCGCGCCGGCGGCGAGCACGAGTTTATCGCCCGTCACGCCCTTGCCTTTGAACGAAATATCCGACATATTGTCGAGCATATACGCGCGTTCGGCGACGGTCATGCCGTCGGATGCGATCGTTTCGGTCATCGTCTTGGTGCCGAGTGTATACGTACGCTGTGCGTCGGACATATTCTTCACGCGGAATTTCAGCGTATATTCGCCCGTTTTTTCGGGATCGTCGCCCACTTCTATTTTCGCTTTGTCGCCCTTGTCCACATACAGATACGCCTTGGTGGACATCGCCTTTTTGATGTCGGCAAGACCCGCGCCCTGTTTTCTCGGCGAATAGGGCTGATCGGCTTCGTCGCGGGCGATGGTCGCCGTGCTCATCACGAGGAAGTTGGACATTGCCACCGCGTCGCGGTCGGTGTTGTTCTGATCGTATGATACGTTTTGTTTGACGTAAGAAAGGATCAGGCTCATCGCGCCCGCCATATTGGGCGAAGCCATACTTGTGCCGCTGTATTCCGCCCAACCGTTGGGAACGGTGGATGTGATCTCGCCGCCGTGCGCGGAAATTTCGGGTTTGAGTTTCAGATCGGGCGTCGGGCCCCAACTGGAAAAGTCGGACATGAACGGACCCGCTTTCTGCGATTCGTTCACATACATGGTCCCCTTCTGGAAGGAAACAAAGTTGTTCGCCGCGTCCATGGTGATCGAGCAGGTTGGAATGGGATCGTTCAGGTTGCCCAGACTCATGCGGATAATGCCCGACACGTTGTTGTAGATGACGCAGGCGATCGCGCCCTTCAATTTTGCAACGCGCACCTTTTCCTCGAACGTGACGTTTCCGCCGCGGCGGACGACTGCGATCTTGCCCTTCACGTCGATATTGCGCGTATAGTTGACGGACAAGCCGTACCCGGGAACGACCACGTAATCGAGTTTGATGTCGCCAGTCTGGCTGTTCACGAGTTCGGGGTGTTTGGCTTTCAACTCGGCAATGAAATCCTTCTGATTTCCGTTGCCGTCGCTCGCCTCGGTATAGTACAGATATTTATCGTTACCCGCCACGTTGACGCGGATATATTTCGCCTGCTGACCGTTGATGCTCGCAACGCTCAGAGCGCCCGCGTAGGTGGAGGGAGAGCCGACCGTGGCGGAATCGGGATTGCCCGAAAGGTTGGTGCCGTATGCGCCGCCGTAATTCGAACTGTAATCGTTGCTCGCCGCGACCACGAGAGAAATCCCCGCTTCGCGCACGCTGTCGTACACGGTCTGCATATATTCGTCGTCGCCCGTCGAAAAGCCCGCGGACGAGCCCAGACTCATATTGACGACGTCCACGCCCAGTTTCACGCAGTCTTCGAGCGCCGCGAGAATGTCGGCGGTTTCCGCGCCGCCCAAAGTTTCTTTGGTTTCGCTGTCCGTAAATACTTTGCAGATGGCGAGTTGCGCCTGCGGCGCGACGCCCGTAAAGGTCATGGGATTGCCGTTTTTATCGAGGATCTCGTTGCCGTCCTGATCCTTGATGGTTTCCTGTTCGCCGTTATCGTCGAGAATGGGAGAACCTGCTATGATGCCCGCCACATGCGTGCCGTGCGCGGAATAGGAAGGATATACGTCCGCATCGTTATCGGCGTAGTCGTAGGCGAAGGGAACTTTTTCGCTGTAATAGACGTCGTTCACGGTAACCGAAGAATTTTTCGCCTGCACGCCCGATCTGGCGCCGTCGAACACGCGCGCGCCCACATCGTCCTTGGTCAAAAGGGCTTCCTTATCCGAAGGGTTGGTCAAAAAAGCCTTGTGGCTGGCGTCCAGCCCCGTATCGAGGACGGCGACGACCATGCCCCTGCCGTTATACTCGGCGGCGATCTCCTCGTCTACTTTATAGATACCCGTGCCCCACACGTTGGCGTCGTTGGTCACGGCGCTGTCCTTGGGGGCATAGTAATATTCGGAAATATTCACCGATTTTACGCCGTCCATGCCCGAAATACGGTTTGCATATTTTACGTCCGCCTTGATGGCGACGGCGTTGGCGAGCAAAGTATATCCGTACTTGTATTCAAAGGGAATTCCTTCGCCGCGGAGCGCGGAAAGAAACTTCGCCTGCTTGGACAAAAGTTTATCCGCTTCGCGCTTGCCTCGCGCGGATTTCGCGTACTCCTGCAGCGAAGAGCCGTGTGTTTCGGATAGGCTTTCGCCTTTCAGCGATACGATCATCCAGTGTTTTCCCTGCACGTTCGCGTTTACATTGACTACGTTGCTTTTGTCAAAGGCTGCGGAAGTGTCGGCAAAGCCCAGAGAATCGTCTTCGCTCAGGCTGAATTCTTTGGAAGAATCCGCACTGATGTCTACGCGTTTCCCCTCGGGAAGCAGCGCCGAAATTGCAAACGTGGCGCACATGACGAGCACGAGTACCCACGACAAAAATTTAAACTTCTTGTAAACCATAAACTCCTCTTTAACCCCTGCGGCACTCTTCGTCGTAGAGGTGGCAGGCTACGTAATGTCCGGGCGCGTATTCACGGAATACGGGCTCTTCCCTTTGGCAGATCTCCATGCACTTTTCGCAGCGCGTATGGAATTTACAGCCCAAAGGCGGATCCGCGGGCGAGGGAATGTCGCCCTTTAAAATAATGCGGTTCATCTTGTAATCGGGATCGGGAACGGGAACGGCGGAAAAGAGCGCCTCCGTATAAGGATGCAGCGGCCGCTCGAAGATATCCTCCGTTTTGCCGTATTCCGCCATGCTGCCTAAATACATCACGCCCACTTCGTCGGAAATATGTTCCACGACGGACAGATCGTGCGAAATGAAGATATAGGCGATGCCGTCCTTTTCCTGCAAAGATTTCAAAAGATTGATGATCTGCGCCTGAATGGAAACGTCGAGCGCGGAAACGGGCTCGTCGCAGATGACCAGTTTGGGTTTGAGCGCGAGCGCGCGCGCGATGCAGATGCGCTGGCGCTGTCCGCCCGAAAATTCGTGCGGGTACCGCTCGAAATATTGCGGCTGCAAGCCGCATTTTTGCATAACTTCCAGTATGTATTTTTTATATTCGGAGGGCGGGACGATCCTGTGCTCGCGCACAGCCTCTCCGATGATCTCCCCGACCGTTAGGCGGGGGGAAAGGCTGGAATACGGATCCTGAAATATCATCTGGATCTGGGGACGGATCTTGCGAAGTTCGCGCGCTTTCATCTTTCCCAGATCGTAGCCGTTGAATTTCACGTCGCCGCCCGTGACCGAATAAAGACGAAGGATCGTTCTCCCCATCGTCGTTTTGCCGCAGCCCGATTCGCCGACGATGCCGACCGTCCGGCCGGGGTACACGTCGAAAGACACGTCGTCGACCGCGCGCAGATATTTCTTATTCTTGCCGATGCCGCCGACGGGAAAATATTTTTTCAGATTCCGCACTTTCAGAATGGGCTCCGACGCCGTGCCGCCCTCCGTATAGCGATGGCACGCCACGCCGTGCGTGGGCGAGACCCATACGAATTCTGGATACGCGCCTGCGCAGTCGGCGACGCAGCGGTCGCAACGTTCCTTAAAATAACAGTAATCGGGCATATTGATGGGATTGGGTACCTGCCCCGGTATACTGTACAGTTCTCTGACTTCTTTCCCCACGACGGGTTTGCTCTTTTGCAGCCCCACCGTATAGGGATGCAGCGGATCTTTGAAGATCTCCTGCACGGTGCCGCTCTCCACCACTTTGCCCGCATACATGACGTACACGTAGTCCGCCATCTCCGCGATGACGCCCAGATCGTGGGTAATGAGCATGATCGAGCCCTTCATTTTCTTGCGCACGTCGCGCAGAAGATCGAGGATCTGCGCCTGAATGGTCACGTCGAGCGCGGTCGTAGGTTCGTCCGCGACGATGAGGCGCGGATTGCACGCGAGCGCCATGGCGATCATCACGCGCTGGCGCATGCCGCCCGATATTTCATGGGGATAAGATTTATAGACGCGCTCCGGCATGGCGATTCCCACCTGTCGGAGCATATCCAGACTCCGCAGTTTCGCCTCCTGTTTATTTGTGCCCGGAATGTGCAGAAGCGTCACTTCGTCCAGTTGGTTGCCCACGGTAAATACGGGATTGAGCGAAGTCATGGGCTCCTGAAAGATCATGGCGATCTGCCGCCCGCGGATACGCGACATCTGCGCGACGGGCATTTTGGCAAGATCGAACACCTTTTCTTCCATTTCGAAACACAAGACGCCCGCTTCGTCGCGCTTTTGCAGCGGAACCATCACGGGTTCGCCCTTCGCATCGCATATTTTGAGCCCCGTTTTGTCGCGCTTTGCGACCATGACGGGACGTTCTCCGCCCTGTCCGTCGGGTTCCGTGCAATAAATCGGAATAGGCTTTCCGTCCGCGCCCAGTTTATATTCGCTGGATTTAAAACGGATCTCGCCTTCCACGATCTGTCCCTGCGGCGCCTGCACGAGGCGCATGAGCGACAGGCTCGTGACAGACTTTCCGCAGCCCGACTCGCCGACGATGCCGACGACGGAGCCTTCCGGCACGTTCAACGAAACGCCGTTGACCGCTTTCGAAACGCCCGAATCGGTAAAAAAGTAGGTATGCAGATTTTCGAATTCTACGATATTATGCTCGTCCGAGAGCGTCGCCGTATATTCCGTTTCGTCCGCCTTGCGGCGCTTGTTTTTTTCCAGAACGCGGATAAAGCGCTTGTTTTCGCTTGCGATCTTACGCGATTCTTTTTTGGAAAGGTAATGATTCTTTTCTTCCGACATGTTCTACCTCTTCATTTTGGGGTCGAACGCGTCGCGCAGACCGTCGCCGACAAAGTTGAAGGCGAGCACCGCGAGCACGATACAGATACCGACGGGGACCCACTGGTTCGGATATGCGCCCCAATAGGAAACTTCGCTCGTAAGCACGTTGATCATGTTGCCCCAGGTCGCAAAGTCGGCGGGAACGCCCAGTCCCAAAAATCCGAGCGTCGCTTCGGTCAGAATTATGCCGCCGAGCCCCAGCGTCATGGAAACGATGAGTTGCGGCAGGACGTTAGGCAAAAGGTGTTTGAATAACTTTCGCCATACGCTGATGCCCGTACATTCGGCTGCCATCATATATTCCTGCTCCCGAAGATAGAGGATCTGCCCCCGTACCATGCGCGCGACGCCCGCCCAGCCGATCAGCGTGAGCATCGCCATCATGATATAGAGTTTCGGCATGTCCGCCACTCCGTTTGCGTCAAGCATATAACTGATAATCAACATGATCGGCAGCGTCGGGATACAGTTGAATATATCCACGATTCGCATGATGAGCATATCCACCCACTTGCCGAAATATCCTGCCAAGCCCCCCAGAAAAACGCCTAAAAGCGTTTCCAGGATGACGACGACAAAACCCAACGTCAAAGAGATCCTTCCCCCGTACATCAGACGGGAAAAAATATCGTAGCCGTTTCTGTCCGTACCCAGTAAATGCGTGGGACTGACGGGAGCATCGAAATTGAAACTGTTCGGCGTGGCGCTGTATTCGTAAGCGACCTGCGTTTCGCCGTCTGCGTCCTGATATTCGTAAGGACGATTGATCTCGATGATCTTGCCCTGGCTACGGTCCACTTCGTCCTGTTGCCAGATCGCGGGACAGACGAGTTGCAAAAGCGGTCCGAAAAAGGAAAATGCGAATAAAAGTATGAGCGTCACCAGCCCTACGACCGACAGTTTGGAACGGAAGAACCGCTTTGCGACCATCGCCCCCGGCGATAACGTCTTGATGCGGTCTTCGAGTTTTTCTTCGGGGGCTTCGCCGCGGGAAACAAGCGCCGTTTCGGCGTACTCTGTTGCGCTGTCGTTGACGGGCCGCCCCGTCGCCTGCAGGGGCGACAGGTTTTCGAATTCTTCGTTGGGCACGACCTCGTCCGCGTTTTTATTTTGATCTTTCTCGCTCATGTCGGTCTCCTACTTCAAAATTTTAACGCGGGGGTCGACGACCGCGTACATCAGGTCGGCGAGCAGCGTTCCCAAAACAGTCAGAATGGCGAGGAACATATTATATCCCATGATAAAAGGAATATCGCCCGCTTTGAGCGCCTCATACGCTTTCAGCCCGATACCGGGAATGGCAAACATCTGCTCCGTGATCATCGCGCCGCTGAAAAGTCCCGGCAGCGTGCCCGCAAGCAGCGTGACGAGCGGGATCAAAGTATTTCTGAAAGCGTGTTTATAGATGACTTTCCCCTCGCTCAGACCCTTGGCGCGCGCCGTACGGATATAGTCTGCATTGAGCACTTCCAACGTGTTGGTGCGCGTGTATCGCATCAGCGAGCCGACGGAAAGGAATACCATGATGAACACGGGTATGACCAGATGCCAGATCTTATCCCAGAACCTTGTCCACTCGGTTGCGTCGGACGGGAGCGTGCTCGTCAGTCCGTTGACGGGGAACCACCCCAACTGCACCGAGAACAACTGGATACAGATCGCCGCGAAGAAGAAGGTCGGCAGAGCCGTTCCGATCATCGAAAGGACGCTTGCGGAATAGTCTACGACGCCGTATTGGTTGGTCGCCGCCTTGACGCCGAGCGGGATCGCGATGATGAATTCGAGAATGAGCGCCGCAAAGGCAATGCCGAAGGAGATGCCCATGTTCTCGACGATGATCGTGCTGACGCTGTCTTCGTACTTGAACGAGCGGCCGAGATCCCCTTGGAACACATTGCCGATCCATGTGAAATACCCTTTTAAGATACCCCAGAACGAACGATCCGCAAGACCGTACACCTCTAACAGGCGGTTGAATTCTTTCTCGCTCATCTTGCCGTCGATAACCATCTGCATGAATTTATTGGTAATGAAATCTCCCGGCATCATGCGGACGAGCGAATAAATGATGACGGATACGCCGAACAGTATGACGATGGCGAGCAGTATCCTCTTGATGATATATTTAACCATGAAAACTCTCCGAGGCGAACGCCGTTATCTGACGTATCCGACTTCCCAAATTTTCGCAAAGATACCGTCGTAAGACGTAGGATTCTGATTGACCGTTTTTGTATCGATCTTAGAAATGTTATAGACGGTCAGATCGTTACGCTGATACGTGGGCATTTCCACGGCAAGTTCCATAATGAGATCGAGCGCCTTGGCGTAAATATCCTTGCGGGGAGGTTCTTCGATAAAGGTACGGGCGCGGTCGATCAGATCGGAAAGTTCCTCGATAACGCCCCATTCGTAGGCGTATTTCTGTTTGTCCGCCTTAATGGCGCGGTAGCCCCAGTTCAAGGTGCTGCCCGCGTTGGAATCTTTGTGGTAAACCTGGTACATATCCGGATCGATCGTGCTCGACCAGGCAGCCGCCCAAACGGTAAGTTCGCCCTTGGAAAGTTTTTGCAGCGCAAACTGATCGGTCTTTACGTCGATCGTGAAACCGATGCCTTCCAGAACATTTTCCGCGTTCTTGAACATCTGCCATGCGGGGTGATCGTTGGATTCGCCCGCGATGGTAAAGGTGATCTTGGGCAATGACTTTATTATCGTTGCTGACCTGATAACCGTGAGCGGCAAGCATTTTCGCAATATCGGCGCCCGAACCGTCGTAAACGTAATCCACTTCATACCCCAGATCGTCGGTAAAGGCGTAAGGCCTCTCAGCCGCGTCGTTTTTCGGATACGCCCAGGATTCCATGGATATGGGACGGTAAATCAGGTCGCACAGGCCGCCGTTGTAATAACCGTTGCTGATAATCGTGGTATCCATCGCCTTCATGATCGCGCGGCGCATCCAGACGTCTGCAATTTTGGCGGCGTTGATTCCCACGTAACCGTAACCGTTGGTGCGCGTGGTGTCGCCCTTTAAATAATCGATGCCGTTGATACGCTTGACGTTTGCGGCCGTCGCGTTAACGTTCCCCACGTCGATTTCTTTCTCGGAAAGCGAATCGAGCAGAAAATTCGAGTTGACGATCTGATATTGCAAATATTTGACCTTTGCATTCTGAATTTCGCCGCCCTTTTTGCCATCGACCAAATCAAAATAGGTATTGCGCTCGTAATAGACGCGGTTGTTCTTTTTGAATTCGTTCTTGGAGGGATACAATTCGTTTTCGCCCAGTCCCCTCTCTTTGCTCGCCTTGTAAGGGCCTGCTCCTACGGGAACGCCCAGTTTTTCGCTGTCTTTTAAGACGTTGTTCATAAAATCGGTATCGTTATAGCGGACGCCGAAATTATTTTTGACGTTCCATTCCCCTTCATCTCCCGCGCCTGCGTACGAATAATAATGCAAGGGAGCCACCGTAAAGGCAAAGTTCCAGATCGCCTTGGGGTCGACGTTTTTAATTTTAATGGAAAGCATATCGTACTCGCCGT
>ENA-UONZ01003055-UONZ01003055.1-human-gut-metagenome-genome-assembly--contig:-C93old-NODE-3055-length-11505-cov-5.622533_pt1 | contig 11505 bp, 9 predicted proteins | sample MGYA00242468_ERZ724015 | MGnify/ENA metagenome assembly ERZ724015
AATATTAAAACAAAATACCGTCCCGCATGGAATCGAGCGGAACGGTCAGGACGGAGGCCAGTATATAAATATTACTTTATTCTTCTTCTGATACAATATCGTTAAATATTAGTTTAACTGTAAAATCGGAATAAGCCCTTCCGTTGTAATATTCAATAACATCTCCCACTTTAATACTTATATCTATATTATGGATATCACAAATATATTTCGCAAGAAATAAACCAATACCTTGCCCTTGTACTTCTTCTACTTTCTCACTCCTAATACCACGTTCAAATAATTGTTTGATTTCGTGGTTCTGAGGCCTAATACTTAACCCTTTTATCAAAACCTGAAGCTGATTTTCATACTCATCAAACTGAATGAATATTTTTTTATTAGGATGAGAATATTTTATCGCATTATCTAATAATAAATATGGTAACAGTTCAATCACATCGTTGGCATAAACGCAAGAATAAGATTCACCGCCAAATTCGATTCTAAGATGATTTTTATTTGCATATTCACGCAAACATTGACTGACTTTATGAAATTTATTGTGAATCTGCACCTTACCCTTATGCTCTCTTAAAATTAACTCTGGATTAACACCAAAATCGTAAGTATTTAAACGAATTGATATTAATTGAGATGTCGAAAATATATTTTGAGATAAATATTGTAATCTGGTAATATCTTGCTCGGTCGCATTATTCGATTTGTATATTAATAATTCTGCCTGATTTTTTAATTGTTGATTCAATTTTCTTAATTCATGGAAAGTATTATTAAGCAGCTCTTTTTGTTCCTCTATGGTGCTAAAAGATAATTCTTTCTATGCGATTGAATCGTTAAAATATTTCTCACTTATACATAAGTTATTTAAAATCGGGGTGAATAATCTTTGTTTGTTAGCCTTTTCTGTATTGCCTTTTTGTTTGAATAAGTTTCGATATTGAGACAAGTGCCTACAATACGATATCCATCTATTTCAACAGCTTTTGAAGCGAATCCATAAGGACATTCTTTAAATTCCAAATCAGGAGACGAGAACATCTCTAAATAATGATCTCTACATTTTTTTGTATTGTAATACCTCCTACAAAAAGCAGGCTTACAGTAAAAGAACCCGTCCTTTACTTCTCCTCCAGCGGCAACTTTATAGGGATAGGGGAATAACGTTACCTCGTTCATCCTACAATGAATTTTGTTGCTATGTTTGTTGCAAAAGATTTCAACACATCCTTAAAATCAGGCTTTAGTTTATGTCTGATTTTATCTTTTGGAAAATCATCAAAACTCTTTCTTTCAATTATACGAGTTACATAATCATCTTCCAATAAAGTAAGATCGAACAAGCTTACACCTCTTGATAACAGATAATCTCTGAGCCTAATCCAACGGTTTTCTGGATTATTAATTAATTCAAGAGCTTTATCTAATTTATCTACCCATTCTTCTGAACTGGCATCTTTCTTTATGCTAAATTCTGCGTACTTTAGGTAGTCATTATATCTTGCATCAAACAATTTTCCTGAATAGACAATAATAACTTTAAAAGGATACTTTTTATAAATCTCCTTAATTAAATAAGCTCCTTGAAATGTTTTATTGAATTTCAAACCAACCCCCTGTATATCACAAAGGATTATATCAAAAGCTAATAGCGAATCTATTGATGATATATTACCACATTCTTGAATATTGAATTGATGTTGTCGTAATATTTCCATTTTTTCAAATGGCTCATTATCAACGACACCAATCTTTATATCATTACGCTCTATTGGAGTTATTTTCAAAGATGGCTTTTTCAAATCTGAGATATTATTCGGAGCACCAAAATATATCCATTTTTTCATATTTATGAATTTTTAAAATTAATTATTGACAATAAATATAATACACTTATTCAAGATATCATAACATCGCATAAAACTTTCTCTATCTTTGATATCCATATCACGTTTGCATCCTTCCAAAACTCAACAATCCACGCATATTGCGGCAAAATGGTGCGTTTTTCATTTTCGGCATTGATGGGGACAAAACCCGTATGGCGAAGTTTACTTTCCCGTTCCGGCGCTATACGATCAGTGCGAAAAGCAAGGAACGAATCCTAAAGGATTTGGAAAAACTCGGCATAGATGAATCCACTTTATTCCCCGAACTCGAAACCGTCGCCGACCACCTCAAACACGCAGGAATATAACGGGGTCTATTATCGTTCAGCGGCTTTTTTCATCAGTTCGTATATTCGCGGATAGGTAGCGAAATGCAGGATAGAATAAGGAGCTGGGATATTCTTTTCCCGCAGCGTAATGGCATAGCGCACGACTTTCTGGAACAGGTAGAAGTTTCGGCTTATCGTCCGGCCAGATGTCCGGTATTCCGTCCCCAATACATCGGAGTAAACCTCGTCGTGCGCCCGGTATGCCTTCAGGTAGAGCACTAACGGCAGCTCGTCGTCCGGTTCGGCGGCTCCGACCAAAACCAGCAGGCGTAATCGCAGCGGATCGTCCGTCGTCCAGCCCCGCAACAAGTCGAGGGGGATTTCGTCCGCCGCAACCAGCGGAACCCGGGAGGTACGAAAGAATTCGACGCTCCGGTCATAAATGTCCTTTCCTTCGGCCGAGAGCCGGTCATATTCTCTCATCTGGTCTGTAAGGCGGGTGAGCAGCGGTTATCAATCGGTCTTTTCAGCAAAGTTTCTTTTCGGTATTCCCGTCGATGCTCTCGGCGATGAAATAGTTTGCCAGATCGCGCATTTCTTCGACGGTTTCGGGTTCGATGCCCAGACGCAATGCGTAAGGCTCCAGCGTGCGCAGCATCGGCGTGTAATGAAAAAAGTCGAGCGGCCGCACCGTCGGCAGCGCCACACCCTGCTGCCGGGCTTCCCGGAGCAGACGCAGGAGATATTGGAAACGGAAGAAATTTACCGTCAGCAAGGGGCCGGGTGTCCTGTAATCTTCCTCGTCCCGCAGGATAGAATAATAGTCGTCGTGCCCGGCCTGCGCTTCCATGAACACCCGGAAAGGCAGGGTCCGTTCGTTGTCCGCCTCCATGTCATGCCGCTGTATGTAGTCGGTATAAGCATCTATATCCTCGATATACCACGCATCGAGGTATTCTTGCGGAATCTGATGCTGCGTCAACTCCGGTGTGAGATGCACTTGCAGAAAGTAGCGGATTTTCTCGTAGAGCGAAGCCCCGGCGGACGGGGGTGCGAAAGTTTCCAGCGCGATGCGGTGGTAGTCGCGCCGGAACTGACGTAATTTTTCCTCACGTTCGGGATTTTTCTTTTTCATCCGATTCCTGTAATGAAATTTCCAGGAAGAAAGACAGCGCGGGCCTCGTGTCCCGCGCTGTCATCCCCGGAGGGTAAAACATAGGAAAGGACGGGAACCGGCCGTAGCACTTTGCTTTCCGTCCTTTCCGGAAACCACGAAATCTTGCGGAATTTACGAGTGGTTTTTATCATGGATTCTGCCGATTTGCATAAAAAGGTCCGGAACAACCGTCCGCAGGGACGCCGTTCCGAACCTCTGCCCGAACTGTTGATTATGAAAAAGTTGTATGAAATGCCGAAAAAAGGGAGCGCGGCGACCTTTCGGACGTGAGCCGCTCGGTGCGTGCGGTCGCGGTGCGCTCCCCGTGCAGGGCGGGACGCATCCCTGCGGATATAAGGAAAGGAGGACGGCCGAACCGCGTGCGTGGAAACGGACCCCCGGCGGTATTTCCGGAACGCGGTCCCGGCTCTGCTCACCCGTTGCAGGTTCCGGGAAATGGCCGATCCTCCCGATACGACAGCGGTAGGTTCGGAAAAAGGGGACGGGGCAGGATGATTCCGTTCGTAATATGTATTTATAAAAGATGTCCCGTCCCCGACTTCGTTATTATGAAAAAGAGACGCGGCGAGGCCGTCCCGGATGCGCCGCGACATGACATAAAAAGCGCGGCGCTCAAATCCGTAACGCACCGCGCGTTCACCTAAATCTGAATAGAATATTATATAAAAATTTCCCCTTCCCGGTTGGCAAGAATCCGCATATCCACCGGTTCTGCGACCGTAAGGCAAGTAGAAATGGTTAGTGAAGGAAAAAGGTATCGGTTTTATCGAAAAGCAACGGCACGCAGAACAGCAGACAAATGTTCCTGCCGGTCGGATGAGTGATATGTCGTGCCCTGTCGCCATAGCCTGCTTTTAGTGCGAAGCCATGCGACGAAAAAAAGCATGAGCCTCACTTGCAGACCTCCAAGCAACGCGAATCGCTCCGATACAGACAAGCTCAACTCATGCTATAAGCATTGCTGTCCGTTCTACCCGTATCAATCCCTAAATTTTCGCGTTTTTGGAGGTCAACTGAACAGGTAGCAAAAAAAATGTAGTAACAGGTTCAATCTATTACTACACAAACATACGGAAAATTGTTTAATAAAAAAACAGGTTAAAAACCTGTTTTTATAAAAAGGACATGGAACACGACTGCCGACCTCCCGGTAACGCGAATACCTTGACACGTGCAAGTCGAGTCCATGCCCAAAGTATGCGGCATGAACCCTCCTTGCCGTTGCCGTGTCACTTCCCTGAATTTCGCGTTTTCGGAGGTCTGTGGCGGCAAAGGAGACTTTACATCTAATGTTGATGTAAAATCGTATGACAAAGATACAAAAGTTTCATGCCCATACAAATAGATATAATGATTTATAAAAAAATCATTAACTCCGATTCAAAGAACCTTTCGCCTGGTAAAAGCGGCACAAAAACCGCGCCCGGCCATAGCCGTACACGTTCGGAATAGACTTGGGGAGGAAAGCACGGGCGGAAATAAGCCCGGCCACGAAAGAGGAAAGGCTTATTTGCTGTCCGTGCGCCTGCCGCCGCACCTGTCGCTATCAGCAAATTCACTCGCCATAAGTAAACGGTAATAAGTCGTTCGTGTGGCAAATATACGAAAGTTTCCGAATTTGCAACGGATTCAGTGGTTTATGGGGCAGTATTGTATTCTTGAAATTATTTCGGTCACACTCATTCAAATACAGGTTTTTCTATTGATATTTTATGTCTGTTTGATATTAAACATTACTTTTGTAACTATTAGCATCAAATATTGCTTAACATCGAACTATTTATGAGAAATATCAAAAGAAATATCAATATAAGGAGTGAACAAATCGGAGGCCAATTCAACGAGTTGTTTCAACTCATCAATGAAATCGAATCGTGTGGGAGTGAAGAAATCTCACTGGATTTTTCCGCGACATCTTTTGTAACCCCGTTCTTTTTATTGCCGTTGTTTGTACATATCCGAAATCATCCGAAGACTATAATAATTAAGAACCTGCCGGAATATCTTCATACTGTACATTTCGACGAAGAAATTTACCCGGAGCGTTTACCGCAGGGACTTGCCTCTTTTCTTGAAGATTATAGGCTTAAAACATATATTCCTATTCTTAGTTTTCCGAATGAAGCGAAACAGATAGGATTTAAAAACGAGATATTACATGCTGCGGAAAATTTGATCATGCAAAGGCTGAATATTCCGGTAAATGTACGTGGTGGCATTAAATATTTGATAAGTGAAGCAGTAGATAATATCTCAGAACATTCGGAATCGGAGCGAGGATATATTTTCATGCAATATTATTCTTATTTGGGATACCTCGATATTTGTATTGCCGACCGGGGGATAACGGTATTGGGTAGTTATAAGAAAATGCCCGGTAATTCGATTAGCTCGGATGCGGAAGCTATTCAGGCAGCCAGTCAGGGTATCTCAACAAAAAATTTACCTGATGCCGAAAACCGGGGATATGGCATCGGGACTTCCAAACGAATGCTTGTCGATGGTTTAGGTGGTCAGTATTTCATGTTATCGGGTAATGGTTTTCATTTGAAGAACAAATCGAGAGAAGATTATGTCACGCTTCCCCCTAAAATCAGATGGCAAGGCACAATAATTGCCTTGAGAATACCGTATAATAGCAATAAGAAATTTCAAATAACTAACTACCTCGAATAATTTGATTATATTTGTAACATGAAAACGCAAAAACATACCGTTGTTTTGCCCCAAGAGTTGAAAACTCGTTTGGAAGCCCGCGAGTATCTGAAACAGTTGGAGCAGGTGGGCGAAAAGGATACGTTCGTTTTCGATTTTGCAGAGGTCCAGTTTGTAGGTAGGAGTTTTGCCGACGAGTTTTATAATCTTTTTTTCAAACAAAAAGATAAGAGGATTAAATCTGTCAACCAGTCGGAAGAAATTCAGATTATTTTCCGGACTGTCGAAGCGACACAACATAAAGAGAAAAAATCGGAACCGGAAACCGTTGTAAACGAATTTAACAATATCGACGATTTAAGTGCTTTTATGAGCACATTATAAGGCATTCGCCAATAAACAAGAAAATAAGGAGTTGACCGTAATCGGTCAACTCCTTATTTTCTATACCACAGTGATAAATGGAATTTGCTTTCCCCGACTTTAATGTATCTTCATTTTTTTGCATCGCGCAGTTCGACCTCAACCGAATAATTTCACAACGATTATAAATTTTATGAATTGTTGCAATACAACATTACGAAATTTATATTAATTTAGTAACCAGCCTACTACAAGTAGGCGATTTACTAACTCTAATTAAACCTTCGTTATTATGAAAAAGACATGGTTGATTATGCTGGCAATGGTTATCGGAATGACGGCAATCAGCTTTCTAACCGTTAATGCCGCTCAAGCGGGATGGGACGGAAAAGTTTCCGGAATCGTTGTGGATGAAAAAGAGGAACCTCTTATCGGAGTATCCGTTTTGGTTAAAGGAACCTCTAACGGAACAGCTACCGATTTGGACGGAAAGTTTACACTAACTGGTGTCCCGGAGGGGGCAATAATTGAGTTTAGGTGTCTGGGTTACTATAAAATGGAACAAAAAGCTGCAAAAAATATGAAAGTCGTAATGAAAGAAAATCCGGATAGCGTAGAATGATGCCATGAAAAGAAAACTCTTACCGTTGTTTCTTATCCCTGTCGTCATACCGTCTTTTGCCCAGCAAAAAACGGGTTCAATAATCGGTAACGTAAAGGCAGAACAAGAAAACCGTGCGTACGAATTGAACGGTGTCATCGTAGAGGCGTTTACTATAAAAGATACCCTATACATGACTACGGTAGGAGGCATTTTCCAATTTAAACGAGTAACCGCAGGGCCAGTAACCCTGCGGTTTTCGCATATATCTTACAAGGATGTAATAAAAGAAATCGAGGTGAAACCCGGCCAGACGACCGAGGTAGACATCCGGATGCAGGAGGCGCCGCAGAATATCGAGGCCGTCACGGTCAAAGGGGAAACGCAGGTTCTGAAGGTCAGCGGCGACACGCTTATCTATAATGCCGCCGCCGTCCGGACGCTGGAGGGCGACGAGACAATGGAGATTATCAAGCAGCTTCCGGGCGTACTGACTTCCGAGGCCGGCGTGAGCGTCATGGGTAAAGATATTTCCCGTACCTACGTGGACGGCAAATTGATTTTTGGACGTGACCCGATGGCGGCCCTGCAAAACCTGCTGGCGAACGACGTGCTCAAAATCCGCGTTTACGACGAGTATGTAGACCAGAACCCGAGGCATAAACGCAGAAAGGGGGACGAGATGCGCCGCGTGTTCAACATCGAAACGAAAAGCAAACTCATTCAGGCCACGACAGGCCACTTCCTCGCCAGCTACGGCGCAGATATGAACAAGGGCGGACGAGGCAACCACGATAGGTACGGTATAGGCGCGACGGCTAATTTTTTCTCGGAGAGTATGCTGCTCTCGGCCAATGCTTTTTTCAACAACATCAACCGGAAATCGAATAAAATCTCGGACATCATCGCCGTGAAAAGTCCCAAATCCTCTTACGACCGAAGCACCTATGTAAATGCAGGAATAGAAAAGAACTGGAATAGTGAACTCTATGAAGGTGCTCAAACGACATTACAAGCCTCGTACACTTACGGCGACGACTATACGCGGTCGGAAAACATGACTCAGCAAACTTATTTCCCGGCGGCAGACTATAATTCCCGGCTTTATGCCGATACCTCACGAAGCATACGGACTACGCGCTACCACATAGCAGACATCGGCTTCGACCACCCGATAGGAGTTGTTTTCAACCACCACATGCGCTTTGCCGACGACCGTTCGGACAGTTACCGTTCTTACGCCAGTGTCGTGGACGGCGGGACGCCCGCCGGGGGCCGAACTAAAAATCTTAGCAAAGGAAATGAATACGAGATTTCGGAAGGGTTAATTTGGGATTTAGGTTGGTTTGATTTCAACGGAACGGCCGATTTCACCAACAACGACGGGCAGGGATTCCGCACCGACACACTTACCTCGACGGCCACACGGCGCGAGCTGCGCTCCACTTCTGACGGCCTGAGCCGTAAAGTAACGGCAGAGATTTCTAAAAGTATCGATCTGTCTAAAGAAAGAGCAAATTATTTAAATTTTGCCTACACCTACACATGGGAAAAGAGCCGCCGCAAACAAACTTCGCTCGATTTGGCCGACATCGGCAATCCGGCCATCGACACAACCAACACCTATAATTTCACCAACAATTACAATACTCATAAAACAAGCGTTGAATTAAAAATCTCATTTCCAAAAATCAAGGGAAACCTGAATATAAAACCCGCCTTCACAACTACCAGAATCAACCGCGACGAACGGTTCCCGGAGAACGAAGCCTACAACAAGCGGTTCAATGCTTTTCTCCCGAGCGCAGCATTCGGAATTCAAAATATGGTTAAATGGTTTATGCTGCAATACATAACCTATACCCAGCTTCCTTCCATCGAACAACTGCGCCCCCGGCTCGATGATACGAACCCTTATATGCTCGTGGCAGGCAACCAACGACTCAAACAGAGTTATACGCATTGGCTCATGGGAAGCTATTCCACCATGTTCGGCAAGGCGAACAACAACATTGCCGTCAAGCTCGACATAAAGAAAACCGATAACGTGATTGCCTTTAAGCGCACGTTTTTCACGCAGGAAACCCCGTTGCCCGGGTGGAACTACACCGCACCGGCCCAAAGTACCCTCACCACCTACGAAAACGTGAACGGCATGTGGTCGGTCGTGGGCGACGTGAAGTGGATTAGGCCGTTACGGAAAATCAAGTCCCAACTTACGGTCAATGCGATTTTCAACTATGACGACACGCCCTCCTTCGTGGACGACGCCCTCAACCGTACCAAGAGTTACGCCCCGGAACTGAAGTTGAGCCTGCGGGCCAATGTATCCCGTTCGTTCCGCTTTACCGTCGGGACAAGAACCTCGTATATCTACTCGGAGAACAACATCGGCCAGGATGATAAATACTTCCAGCAGGGAGCCTCCGCCAATGCCGAACTTATCAATATCTTCAAACGGTTCTATCTGAACGCGACTTACAGTCTGTCCTATTACAAACGTTTCGGAGGCAACAGCTACGATTTGAACAATCAGATACTAAACGTTGCCGTAGGTTGCAAGATACTCAAACGGCGCGGAGACATCAGCTTCACGGCCTACGATATCCTCAACCGCAACTCCGGCTACCGGACTGCCATGTATTCCGACTACATCCAGAACACGTGGACGCGCTCCTTCGGACGCTACTTCACTTTCAACATCGCATACAAGTTCAACAAGTCCAAATCAGGCGTAACCAACAGCAGCATCAAGGACGGGAGCGTGAAAGAGTAGCGGAACAGTTTTTGAGTTATGCCCGGAAACCAATACGGGCATGAGTTCAAAAAAAGACAAACTAAAAATATATAAGCCGGACACGGCCACCGACCGGGAGATTCCCGTGGCAGGGAGCGGCGTCCATGCGGGTTTCCCGTCCCCGGCGGAAGACCATATCGAGGGGCGGCTCGACCTCAACAAATTAGCCGTCACCCACCCGGACGCAACCTTTTTCGCCCGCGTCGAGGGGGATAGCATGAAAGACGACTGCATCGAGGACGGCGACCTACTCGTCATCGACAAGTCCCTCAAGCCGGAGGACGGGAACGTGGTCGTTTCCTACCTCGACGGCGAGTTTACCCTGAAACGCATCCAGATAAAGAAAGGAAAGATATACCTCGTGCCGGCCAATGAGAAATACAAGGTACTGGAGGTATCGGACGAAACCGATTTCCGGGTGTGGGGCGTGGTGCGCTATGTGCTGAAAAAAGTATAACGGAAAATCGCTAAGGTTCAGTCCGAACGGCGCGGGTGCTGATTTCACCGTACTATCGCCATCGTTTTGCCGTTATTATTCCATGTACGGCCTTTGCGACTGTAATAATTTCTACGCTTCCTGCGAACGTGTTTTCAATCCGGCCCTTGTCGGCCGGCCCGTCATCGTGCTATCCAATAACGACGGGTGCGTCATCGCCCGCAGCAACGAAGCGAAGGCCCTCGGCATCAAAATGGGCGATGCGTTTTTTAAAATTAGGGACGAAATCCGACTGCACGACATCGCCGTCTACTCGTCGAACTTCGCCCTATACGGGGATATGTCGGCCCGTGTGATGAATGTTTTGCGCTCGTTCGTCCCGGCCACCGAGGTTTATTCCATCGACGAATCGTTCCTCGACTTTACCGGCCTGAACCCCGATACGCTCGACGAGCTCGGCCACCGGATAGCCCGGACGGTCAGACAGTACACCGGCATCCCCGTGAGCCTCGGCATCGCGCCCACCAAGACACTTGCTAAAATCGCCTCCAAACTCTGTAAGAAGTACCCGAAGCTCGACGGCTGCTGCTTCATGCACCGGCCCGAAGACATAGAAAAGGTGCTGCGGAAATTCCCGGTCGGGGATATCTGGGGCATCGGCCGCCAGTACGAGAGGAAACTGCTCGCCGCCAGAATCACGACGGCCTACGACCTGACGCAGATGCCGCGCGAGTGGGTGCGGAAAAACCTCGGCGGCATTGTGGGTGTGCGCCTGTGGAAAGAGCTGCGCGGGGAGCCGTGCCTGAGCCTCGAACAGATTCCTGCCGACAAGAAAGAAATAGCCACGACGCGGAGCTTCGACCGCGACCTGCTCGATTACGAAGAACTGCACTCCCGCGTGGCCCAATACGCCGCCTCCTGCGCGGCCAAGCTGCGGAGGCAGAAAAGCGTCTGCGGCGAGGTGCAGGTCTTTGTCCTGACCAACACTTTCAAGGAGCATTTGCCGCAATACTACGAGAACCGTATTGTGAAACTCTCCGTACCCACCGACAGCACGCTGGAACTGACGAAAGCCGCCGTGAACATCCTGCACTCCGTTTTCCGCCCCGGCTACGCTTACAAGCGGGCGGGCGTCGTTCTCTCGGATATAAGCCCCAAAGGGGCTACGCAATGGGACTTGTTCGACACCACCGACCGTCCCCGGCACGACCGCCTCATGGCCGCAATGGACAAAATCAACGCCCGCTACGGACGGCACAGGCTCACGACCGCCGCCGAAGGCTTCGAGCCGTTCAAGATGAACCGGCAGCACCTCTCC
>ENA-UONZ01003060-UONZ01003060.1-human-gut-metagenome-genome-assembly--contig:-C93old-NODE-3060-length-11480-cov-4.487702_pt1 | contig 11480 bp, 9 predicted proteins | sample MGYA00242468_ERZ724015 | MGnify/ENA metagenome assembly ERZ724015
AGCGGCAGTCAAAGCCGGAATCTCCACCAAGCTGATCGCCGGGGTTCTGGCCGGGGCAGTTGCCGTAGGCGGAGCGGCGGCAGGAATCTCATCCATGATGGGCACGGATGTGGAGGAGCCGGAGGCCCCGCCTGTGGTGGAGGTGGTGGCCCCGGAGCCGGAGCCGCTCCCGGAGGTAGAAGAGCCGGAGCCCGAACCTGTGGAAGAGCCGGAACCGGAGCCCGAGCCGGAGCCAGAGCCCGAACCAGTAGCGGAGCCGGAACCCGAGCCAGAACCGGAGCCCACCCCCTTTGCGGTGGCCAACGGCTTTTCTATCGCCTCCCCCCGGGCCTACGCCGATCTGCCTGCCACCCCGGTCTCCAGCGAATCGGACGTGGTGGTATTCCCCTCCACCTGTTCCCTCTCAAAGCCCTCCGTCTCCGTCAGCGGGCCGGACGGGTCGGGGTATGTGACCTACACCGTCACCTACACGGCAACCTACAAGTCCCATCTGGGCACTTCCCGCAGCGAGGCGTATTCCATCGACTTCAACACCTGGTTTCAGATCTATGACGTCTATGACTACTACACCGGCCGGAAGTACCTCACCGCCGATCTGGACGCCGGAGATGGGGCCGCCCGGGCCAGCGGCTCCGCCACGGTGGAGCACGGAGGAAAAACCTTTACCATCACCTATGAGACCAGCACGCGGAGCCTGGCCTCCGCCGGCAGCAACTGGGTGGAGAGTACCCAGCCGGACCTGACCTGGGAGATCTACTCCGACGCCGTCAGCCAGGTGACCACAACGGTCCGTGCCCCGGCGGACTATGACGGGATTCTCCTGGGACTGAACATTGTGGACACCCCCAGCGGGACCGGGACCGACACCAACACCGGAGCGTCGGCGGTCTACTGGAACACGGCCGTGGACAACCCCTCCCACTACACGTTTATCCGCCTGAGCGCATCGTAATCTATGGGGAGAACCCTTTTTCTCCCATACAATTCCAATGGGAGGGGGCGCAGGCACCGCCGGTCCCCTCTCCCTCAAAACCAATTAGAAAGGAGCAATCCAGCATGAACAAAGGAAAACAGCTCTCTTCTCTGGTCCTGGCCGCCGCCCTGATGTCCGGGCTGATGTGCCTCCCCGCGGGGGCGGTGGCGGGCCCCTCCATCGGAATCAGCGCCGCCTCGAATCCCGCGGACGAGACGGCCAGCCAGGGCGCCCTGGCCGAGACAGGCGGGATGGTCACCCTCACCCGCCCCAGCGGCTCGGTGATCACCCTTACCTCGGCCTATCTGGGAGGAAGCGTCACCTTCCAAAATCCGTACTCCGGCGAGACGGTGGTCCTCAAGACCATTGTAGCCCGGCCGGGCTGCATCGGTTACGTCACCACCGCCGCGGGGGAGGTGTACACCGACGAGGACCGCCTGCTCTTTGACTCCATGACCACCGACGTGGGCCACATGCCCTGCAACTACTTCAGCGTAGATACCGAGGGAGTCATTGACATCCAGGGCATGAACGACAACGATCTGCTGGGCAACACTTACGCCCGGTTCGGTCCGAGGGAGGAACCCGACGTGGAGGGCGTCTGTCTCTTTATGACCAACTTCTACGCCGACGATGGCCGCTACTGGGTCACCACCCAGCCCGCTCTGGACCTGTTCACCCAGCTCACCGGCATTGAAGTGGAGGGGGGGCCCGCCCAGGAGACGGAGGAGGAGACCTCCCAGCCCTCCGCCCAGGTGTTTTCCGATGTGCCTCCAGACGCCTGGTACACCGAATATGTCCAGACGGTGTATGAGAAGGGCCTGTTCTCCGGCACTGGGGACGGCGTATTCTCCCCCGACGCCAACATGACCTATGCCCAGTTCCTGGTGGTCCTCAGCCAGTTCTCCGGGGAGACCATTCCCGCCTCCGGCGGGGCCTGGTACCAGGGGTATGTGGACTGGGCCGGGGAGAAGGGCTTGATCCCCTCAGAAATTCAGGACGGTTTCGACCCCGACGCCCCCATCACCCGTCAGGACATGGCCGCCCTGTTCGGAGCCTTCCTGAACGCCTACGACCACGGGGATGAGGCGGTGAACAGCGGCGCGGGCAGCTTCTCCGACGCCGACGGCATTGCGGATTACGCCCAGGAGGGCGTGGAGCTGTGCTGGCGGCTGGGGATCATGGGGGGCAACGCTGACGGCACCTTTGCCCCCCAGGCCACCGCCACCCGGGCTCAGGTGGCCGTCACCATGGTACAAATGGCAGACATCATGGAAAGGTAAGGTGTTACATATGAAAGGCATGAAAAAATGGATCTCCCTCGCATTGTCCGCCGGCCTGATGGCCGGGATGCTCTGCACCGGCGCGCTGGCCTCGGAGGGACCCTGGGGCCACGGGGGTTCCAGCAGCTCCGTTACCCCCGAGGACGCCTCTCAGGGGACGGTAGCCCAGGTGGGAGACTCCGTCCAGGTGACCCTGAACGACGGCACGGTAGCCACGTTTACTTCCGCCCATCTCAATGGGACCATTACCTTTACAGAGTTCTTTTCCGGCGAGCCCGTGACCCTCAAAGTCATTTTGGTGGAGCCAGGCTGCATCGTCTACTCCACCTCCCCCTCGGGCAATGTGTATACCAGCGTGGATGAGGTATACGCCGCCAATGATGAGGGGGGCGCGGCGTCGGTATTCTGCCATCACTATGACCTGATGCAGGATGGGCGCGTAGAGCACAACATGAACGACATGTCTCTGCTGGGGAATGCCTATGTGAACTTCGGCCCGATTCCGGATTGGTGGGCGGATGACTATGTCACCTCTCTGAGCAGCTTCTTTGCGGAGGACGGCCAATACTGCCCTGTGACCCAGGAGGTGCTGGACCAGTTCTGCTCGCATCTGGGGATCGAAGTGGAGGGGGCCCCCGCCCAGGAGACGGAGGAGGAGACGACCCAGCCCTCCGCCCAGGTGTTCTCCGACGTGCCCGCCGACGCCTGGTATGCCGAGTATGTCCAGACGGTGTATGAGAAGGGGCTGTTCTCCGGTACCGGGGACGGCGTATTCTCCCCCGATGCCAACATGACCTACGCCCAGTTCCTGGTGGTCCTCAGCCAGTTCTCCGGGGAGACCATTCCCGCCTCCGGCGGGGCCTGGTACCAGGGGTATGTGGACTGGGCCGGGGAGAAGGGCTTGATCCCCTCAGAAATTCAGGACGGTTTCGACCCCGACGCCCCCATCACCCGTCAGGACATGGCCGCCCTGTTCGGAGCCTTCCTGAACGCCTACGACCACGGGGATGAGGCGGTGAACAGCGGCGCGGGCAGCTTCTCCGACGCCGACGGCATTGCGGATTACGCCCAGGAGGGCGTGGAGCTGTGCTGGCGGCTGGGGATCATGGGGGGCAACGCTGACGGCACCTTTGCCCCCCAGGCCACCGCCACCCGGGCTCAGGTGGCCGTCACCATGGTCCAGATGGCCCGGGTCATGGGGCGGTAACCCCGTCCAGCTCCAAAGGGAGGTGGGCGGTGCGCCCATAGAGGGGAAAACCCCGCCCGGCCTCCCGGCCTGAAAAAATAAAAAATTTTTTGAAATGATAAAACCAAAGCGCTCTGAGACGGCACTAGATCACAGAACAACACAGGAAAGGAGCATTCCCATGAAAATCCGCAGACTTGTTTCCCTGATGATGGCCCTGATTCTGGCCATCGCCCTAGCCGTCCCCGCCTCGGCGGCGGAGCTGACCTACGATGTGCCCGGCGGCAAGCTCTACTTTGACGCCGCCACCGGGACTATTACCCGCAGCGACGACACAATTACCGAGGCAGACATCCCTGCCGAAATCAACGGCATCCCTGTCACAGCCATCGGAAGTGCCGCCTTTGCCCAGCGGTATGATCTGACCCGTGTAACGATTCCGGACACAGTAACCACCATTGGGAGAAGCGCTTTTTATGGGTGCAGAAGTCTTACCGGAATTGTTATCCCGGACAGTGTCACCTCCATTGATCAGGACGCGTTTCGGAACTGCACCGGTCTGACCCGTGCCACCTTGGGAGGCGGTATGCGGTCTGTTCCCCGGGCCATGTTTTACGGCTGCAGCTCTCTGACCAGCATCATCATTCCGGAGAACATCACCTCCATCGGGTATGACGCGTTTTCGGGCTCCGGACTGACCAGCGTCGCCATTCCCAGCAGCGTCACTACCATCAGCAACTCCGCTTTTTCCAGCTGCCGGAGCTTGAGAAGCGTGTACATCCCAGACAGCGTCACCTCCATCGGAGACTGGGCCCTTGCCTATAACGACAGCCTGACCGACGTGCGTCTGTCCAACAGCCTGACCAAAATCCCCAACCGCCTGTTTGAGAGCTGTGACAGTTTGGAGACGTGCACCATCCCCAACGGAGTTACCTACTTGGGGGACGCCTTCCGGTTCTGCAGCGGTTTGAAGAGCGTCACCATCCCCGCCACCGTCACTGCCATTGACAGCGGCACATTTTACGGCTGTGACAGCCTGACCGACGTGTACTACGGAAGCGACGCGGCCCACTGGAGCCAGGTAGAGGTGGGCGGCCTGAACGATGGACTAGACCAGGCTACCATCCACTTCAGCGGGCCCGTGGCCGGCTTCTCCGACGTGACCACCGGCGACTACTACGCCGACGCGGTGCAGTGGGCGGTCAACCACGGCGTCACCGGCGGCACCAGCGCCACCACCTTCTCTCCTGCCGCCACGGTGACCCGGGGACAGGCGGTGACCTTCCTGTGGCGGGCTGCCGGGTCGCCGGAGCCCTCCTCCACCGTCTCCCCCTTCACCGACGTATCCAGCGCCGACTACTACTATAAGCCGGTACTCTGGGCCTCCGAGCAGGGTATCACCGGCGGCATCGGCAACAACCAGTTCGGCCCCAACGTCAACCTGGCCTATGACCAGATCTTCACCATGCTCCGGGCCGCCGCCGGTCAGAGCGCGGCCAGCAGTGACTGGTCCGCCGCCGCGGTGAGCTGGGCTCAGGAGAGCGGGCTCACCGACGGCCTGAGCTTCTCCGCCAAGGCCGACTGCCCCCGTTCGGATGTGATCTACTGCCTATGGAAGCAGATGGCTTAACGGCGTCCCGCCGGTGCACGCAAAAAAGAAAAGAGGTATCACGGCTATGAAGCGATTTGTGAAGCGTCTCTCCGCGCTGCTGCTGGCCGCCGTCCTGACGGTGGGAATGATTCCCGCCGCCCAGGCGGCCGGCGGCGTGGGACTCAATGGCATTCAGGGGACGGAACTGAATCTGGACCCCTATGACGCCACGATCAACTTTTCCAATGTGCGCAATTCCGCCGTGTTCTCCTGGCCGTCTCAGGGGAACGTGCTGGTGTACGGCGGCGCCACCTACACGCCTACGCTGAAAAAGATGATGCTGCGGCTGGACGGTATGGTGATTCCGGCCAACCTGGTGGTGGATTTCTACTACAAATGTTCCGTCACCAACAATGCCACCTATCCCTACGGCTACACCTTTATTGCCCAGTACGATACCCGGGACGGAAACCCGGTGACCGTGGACGCCCAGGACCTTCTGTATGAGCTGGACCAGGCCTTTGGAACCAGCATGGCCGACGCCGGCACCACGACCGGTGTCTCCTTCCAGGGCCTCACCGACGTGCGGGCCACCGACTACTACGCCGAGGCGGTGGCCTGGGCCCTGGAGGAGGGGGTCACCAGCGGCACCAGCTCCACCACCTTCTCCCCGGATTCCACCGTGACCCGGGGACAGGCGGTGACCTTCCTGTGGCGGGCCGCCGGGTCCCCGGAGCCCTCCTCCAAGGCTTCCCACTTCACCGATGTGTCCAGCTCCGACTACTACTGTAAGCCGGTGCTCTGGGCCGCGGAGAACGGGATCACCAGCGGCGTCAGCGCCACCCAGTTTGGCCCCGGCGTGACCCTGGCCTATGACCAGATCCTGGCCATGCTCCGGGCCGCCGCCGGGGAGAATGCCGCCAGCGGCGACTGGTCCGCCGCCGCCCTCAGCTGGGCCCGGTCTGAGGGGCTCACGGATGGACTCACCGTCTCCGCCAAGGCCGGCTGTCCCCGCTCCGACGTGGTCTACTGCATCTGGAAGCAGATGGCCGGGGGCTCCGAGGAAGATACCGAGACGAACGGGACGACCGGCACTACCGAAATTACCGAGAACACCGCCGGGGATACCCCCGCCCTGTCCAATCTGGAGGCGGCCAAGGCGGCCCTTGTAAACGGATTCCTGGAGCGGCAGACCAGCATTGACGTGGCCCCCTACCACATCGACGCCGACCAGCTTCTGGCAGTCGCCCGGGAGATTACAGACATAGACGGGGAGAACCCCTTCGGCATCTCTATGATCAGCAGCCACCAGCACGCGGGTCAGCAGGCCAAGACCATCGGTGTGATCTACTTTGTCACAACCACCGGCTCGGGCACGACTGCCCCCTGGCAGACCATCAGCGAGGAGGCCAGGGCTGAGGCGGAGCGGATCGTGGCCCAGGTGGTTACTTCTGACATGAGCGACTATGATGTGGCCAAGGCCCTCCACGACTACCTGATCCTGAACTGCGACTATGACAAGCGGCTGTACAGCGGAGATCTGCCGTACATCTCCTACACCGCCAACGGCGCCCTGCTGGAGGGCTCCGCCGTGTGCGCGGGATACGCCAAGGCCTACGAGGCCCTGATGAATGCCGCCGGGATTCCCTGTGAATGTGTCACCGGCAATACAACCAGGGGCTATCACGCCTGGAACCTCGTCCAGATCGACGGTGCGTGGTACCACGTGGATACCACCTGGGACGACCCCATCAACAAGGGGGGCGACTACATCCGCTACGACTACTTCCTGAAAAGCGACTCCTATATGAGCCGGGACCACTCCGATTGGAGCGGCTCCCACGACTGCACCAGCACCCGATATGACGGGCTGGACCTGTCCAGTACGGAGGAACAGGTCCAGCAGGAGCAGGACCAGCAGGAACAGGTGCAGTTCTCCGCAATCCGGCAGGTGCTGGAAGCCGCCATCGCAGAGCTGCCCTTTCAGACCCAGGAGGAGCTGGAGGGGGCCTCCTATGACGAGCTTATGAACGCCAGGTACGCCTACGTCTCCCTGGACGAATCCTACAGCAATCTTACCCTGCGGGAGGCCTATCAGGCCATGGCGGACGATCTCCGGGCGCAGCACCCCGACCTGTCCATTTACTATGACCGGGAACACCACGGCTATCAGATCTATCGGAAGGACCTGGCGGCGGCCATCAAAGAGATCCAGGCGGAGGAGAATGCGGCCCGACAGGAGGACCAGGCGCAGAATGAGGCCGACGCCCTGAAGGTTGAGGCCCTGCTGCAGGAGATCATCGCGGGGATGGACTGCGGAAAGAGGGACATCACCATCGAGGGCTACAGCCCGGATGTGGTGAAGATCGCCTGCGACAACATGAACGAGAGCGGCTACCGCTTTGGGAACTATACCTCCGAGGATTTCAGGCTCAGCCAGAAATGGAACACCACGCTGGTCACCATCACCAACGACCGGTGGATCAACGCGGAGATCCAGCAGTATGTGGAGCAGATCGAGGCGGCTGTCCTCCAGAGGGAGGAGAAGATCGTCCTCCAGCCCGGAAACTATCCCGAATACCCGGATAAGCCCTGGTACTACGCCTCCCGGGCCAGAAGCATCGTGGCGGCAAATGGATACGCCGTCGGCGGCCTGATCTCCGGAGAGGACTTCGTTCTCGGGTCCGGCAAAATCAACAGCAGCACCAAGGAGTTTGTCATCAATGTGGAGTACCCGGCGGCGGGCTCCTCACTGGAAGCGGACGGACAGCCGTCCCCGCAGCAGGATGCTGGTAAGGTGGGCTCCATGGAGTGAGAAGCCGCCGGGACAAACCATATGCGGCCCCCATGTACGAACTACATCTTGACTGGAGGGAGGAAACCTGTTATGCCGAATACCGCAGAGTCAACCGCCGTCTGTGTCATCTGCGGTAAGGAGTTTCCCCCCGCCCGGATGGAAAAGTTCTGCGGCCAGCCCATCTGCCGCGCCTGCCTGGCTGCGGAGACCTTTCTCTGTGCCTGCTGCGGCCGCCGTATCCCGTGGAGCGAACGGGCCGCCTCCAGCGGGGGCGGGATCTGCCAGGCCTGCTTTGATGAGCGGTTTACCCACTGCTGTATCTGCGGCCGGGTCCTCCGCCAGAGCGAAGCGCACTGGCGGGGGGCGGATGGTGCGGAGCGACCGTTCTGCTCCGGCTGTCTGGAGGCCGGCCCGGGAGCCCCAATCCGCCCGGCAGAAGAAAGGCACGTTTACGCAAAACGGCGGTCTGGCGCACGGCACAAACAAGACAGAGAGGAATGTTGAGGGATGGGAAAAGAGACGTTGTCCTATGAGGATACCATGAACCGGCTATATCAGGTCCGGGAAACCGCGGCGGGAATCGCACAGGTGCTGGACCGGCAGGCCCAGGTGGCAGCCCAGTTCCGCACCTGCATCAGCGAACAGGAGCGGGAGCGGCAGAAGGGAATGGAACAGGCGCACGCAGACGCGGGTATTTTGAACAAATGGAAGTATCTCTTCTATGTTCTGGTGATAGCCTACACCCTTATGCGGGTTGCCGTCCTGATGATCCGGCGGGACCCGGTGGGAGCGGTGGAGGAGGTCATCCGAAACGGTGTTCTGCTGGGGGTGCTGCACATCTTCTGGGACAGGCGGTCCAAGATAGCCGTCGTGATCAAGGCGGTTTTTATGCTGGGCTTTACCTATGATATCCTCCAATTCTTCGCAATCTCTCTGGAGGACCTTCGGAAGGGGGTCCTATGGTCCCCAATCCTCAGCGCAGCAGTCTTTGCCGCGGCGGCGGCCGCCATTCTGCGGCTGATCCGCTGGCAGAACGCCCGCATCGACCGGACCAACGAGGAGATCCGGCGGCGCAACCAGCAGATCGACCAGCAGACAGACGCACAAAACCGGCAGATCATCCTCCAAAATCAGGAGCTCACCAGACAGTACAACCAGCTGGACCTCCAGCTCAAGCGGCTCCGGGGGCAGCTGAGCCAGCTCACCTCCGGCGGATGGTACCCCAAGAACCAGGGCACAGACGGCTACTTCTACTCGGTACAGGGCATTCAGGACCTGATCGACGTGCTGGAGGGCCCCAGGGCCAACAGCATGCAGGAGGCGCTGGACTACATCGGCACCCGGGACTACCGGGCCCAGAGCCTGGCCTATCAAGAGGCCATCCTGCGCTCCAACAGCCAGATCGCCATTAACCAGCAGGAGCTGGCTCGAAACCAGCGCTTTGCCAACCTGCTCACCTGCGGTCAGATTCTCCTGCAGGTACAGCAGAACGCCGCGATCCACCGTATGGAACAGCAGCAGCGGGACTTCTACCGTACGAGACAGCGGTAGCGGGGCTTTTGCGGCTGAACCGTTTTTTTCGGCTTCAGGCCTGTCCGGCCGGAGGACAAAAATTTTCTATAAAATTTTTGAAAAGGTAAAACCGACCGCCCCTCAACCGGCACTATCTATCAGAAGCGGAGGAGAGACTCCGGAAATCAAAGAGATAGAGGTGTATGCATGATGGAAAACCGTCCGTTTAACCGACCCAAGAGGAATCTGGAAACTGAGCTGGAAACCGTGCGCCTGATTTTTCAGCAGGACCGGGGCGCGCTGCTGCTGGCCGCGGCGGCCATTCTGTTTGGACTGTTCCAAAGCCGGGCTGTGGTGGTAAGCCGCATCGGGGCGTTGCAGGCCGTATATGACAGCCTGCTGATCCTGCTTTTTCTGGCCTTCGCGGCGGCCCTTCTGCTGCTGCGGTATGTTCGGACCCATGATTCCCTCTCTGTGGGCCTGGACAGGCTGAAAGCTTTTGTGGAGTTCGACGGGCGCTTTGGCGTGGTGCTGGGTGCGGCGTCTATCCTGCTGGGTCTGAAGACATGGGAGGAGCTGCTGCACCTGAGCCTGTTCGGCCTTGACGCCAGGGCCTTGAATCCCGAGGGGATTGGGCCTCTCTGGTATCTGAGCCTGCTGTTCCCTGATCTGGAGGTCCTGTTCTGGGGCGGGCTCTCCGTCCTGGCGGGCTGGAAATGCCGGACGGGGTATACCGGCGGGAACCGGCTGGCTCTGGCGGGCATCCTCCTGGCTGTCGCCGCCGTGGGGGTGTCTTTCACCCCCGTCGGAGATGTATTGCCCCTGCTGATCTATACCGCAGGCTTGTGAGACCGGCCCTGTCCCAAGGAGGGCTCGATCCTCTCTCCTCCGGGCGGGCCTGAAAAAGAAATGTTGTAAAGGAGCGTATGAACATGGCATTCTTGGAACAGCTCGGAAAGCGCCTGTCCGATGCGGGGCAGGGCGCGGCCCAGCAGGCAAAAAATTTCACCGATGTGACCCGTCTGAACAGCGCGATTTCAGACAAGGAGAAGAAGATCACGCAGCTGTATGCCTCCATTGGACAGGCGTACTACCAGCGGCACAGGAGCGATCCCGACGCAGAGGAGCTCCAGCAAATTGAGGCCGTCAACGCCCTTTTCGCGGAGATTGCACAGTGCCAGGAGGAGATCAAGCAGATCAAAGGGGTCTCCAAATGTCCCAGCTGCGGCGCGGACGTGCCATTAAATTCTGCCTTCTGCAGCGCCTGCGGCGCCAAGGTTCCCCAGACCGCCCCGGCGGAGGCTGTTCCGGCAGACAGCCCCCTGTGTCCCAGCTGCCACGCCCCTGTCCGGGCGGGAAGCCGATTCTGCATTTGCTGCGGTGCCAAACTAGAGTCCGGTGAAGAGTAAGGAGGAAGAACAGATGTTTTGTGGAGCATGTGGAGCTAAAAATCCAGACGGCGCCGCGTTCTGTCAGTCCTGCGGAGCGCCTCTGAGAGAGATGCAGGCAGAAGCTGTCCCTCAGGGAGGAAGTGCAGCGGACTCTATCCAGAGCAGCCAGCGCAACAAAATGATCGGCATTGCCGCCGTGGCCGTGGCGGCCATAGTTGTCGTATTTCTGGCCTTTAACCTTCTGGGCGGACGCGGCTATGAGTCCACGGTGACAAAATTTTTGGACGCCTCGCTGGATGGGGACGCCGAGACAATCATCAGCCTGCTTCCGGATGAGATGGTGGACCAAGCCCTGGAGGAGCTGGGCTATCACCCGTCGGACAGAGACGAGGCCGTGGAGGAATTAAATGCCGCCCTTCAGTCTGCCGCCGGGTCGCTGAAGGAAGCCCTGGGGGACAACCTGAAGGTCTCCTATAACGTCGTCAGCGCCGAGGACCTCTCCGCATCCAAGCTGCTGGAGCTGCGACAGAGCTATTCGGTTTATGACATAGACGTGGACGGGGCTAAAGAGGTGGATGTGGAGATGACGGTCACCGCCACCGCACTGGATCTCTCCGGTACTTATACGCTCACCGTCCCGGTCGTCCAGGTGGGACGCTCCTGGTACCTGGATGCGGAAAACTTTAGGATTTACTCCTTCTCCAGCTTTTGGTAACATTCGTTTCAAAAGCAGAGAAGTGGAGAGCG
>ENA-UONZ01003062-UONZ01003062.1-human-gut-metagenome-genome-assembly--contig:-C93old-NODE-3062-length-11469-cov-3.715174_pt1 | contig 11469 bp, 9 predicted proteins | sample MGYA00242468_ERZ724015 | MGnify/ENA metagenome assembly ERZ724015
ATGTTAGGAGATTTGTTTGAACAACTGCTCAGCAAAGGCTTTAAGCAGAATGAAGGTCAGTTTTTTACTCCTGTTCCGATCACAAGATTTATATGGAACAGTCTGCCCGTCGAGAAAATACTTAAAACCGAAGAAGGTGCGGGCTTGCCGAAGATCATCGATTATGCCTGCGGAGCCGGACATTTTTTGACGGAAGGGTTTGAAGCTGTCTCAGCATGTGTTAAGGCAAATGATAGTTTAAGAGAGCTTGACCGATCTTTTGCCGAGAACAATATTTTCGGGATTGAGAAAGATTACAGATTAGCCCGCGTATCTAAGATCTCGCTGTTTATGCATGGTGCAGGCGAGGGAAATATTATATTCGGAGACGGTCTGGAAAACTATCCTGACAAAAATATAAAACCGAATACATTTGACATTTTAGTAGCGAATCCTCCGTATTCTGTATCTGCGTTTAAGCCCCATTTAAAGCTTAAAAATAATTCGTTTTCTATATTAGATACTATTTCAAATAACGGATCTGAAATAGAAACATTATTTGTCGAGAGGATTTCCCAGCTTTTGAAACCGAACGCAGTGGCGGCGGTTATTTTGCCGAGCAGTATATTGAATAAGGAAAATGAAAGTTTTATCTGCGCAAGGGAATCTATATTAAAGAATTTCAAGATAAGGGCGATCGTTCTTATGGGAAATAAGACGTTTGGCGCGACAGGAACGAATACGGTTGTGTTGTTTCTGGAAAAATATAATGAACCGCCGAAAAAAGCCGATTTGATCGAAGACAGCATCGACGCTGTTTTTAACGGATGTAATTTGGACGGATGGGAAGACAAAGCGATATTGGAACAGTATTTGAAAAAGATCGACGTAAGTTCTGAAGTCTATGAACGGTTCTTATCAGAAGCGGTTGATATCGGCGATATAGAAGATAAATATTTTTTAAAGTATAAAGAAGCTTTTTTGGCATTATCAAAAACGAAAGAAAAGCAGAAACAAAAGACGTTCGGTAAATTATCAGAAAAAGAGCAGAAAAAACTGCTGACAAAGCAGTATTATCAATATGTAAAAAAGATAGAACGGGAAAAAATGAAATATTTCTCTTTTGTTTATGATCAAAGGACATTGATCGTGGCAGCTCCGGATGATAACAAAGGTCAGGAGAAGTTTTTAGGTTATAAATGGAGCAATCGAAAGGGGCAGGAAGGAATACAGATCATAGATGAAGGCGGGATGCTGTATGATGCGGAAAACAGGATGTCTGATCGTACGATTGCAAGTCTGATCCGAAAAATGTTTAACGGAGAGGAAGTGTCTTTAGATGATCTGGAAGAGTATTATTATTATCTTCATACGAAAGATATGATCAGTTTTAGCGAGGTGTATTTTAACAAAGCTATAAAAACTACGAAGACGCGGCTTCTGAAAGATGATCCGGGCCTGACGGTATATTCCCTTTCTGATGAAAAGACGTTTGATATAACGATCGGAGACCGGGTTTTGTCGGTAGAGATGGTTTCCGGAGGAAGAGTGCCTGTCTACAGCGCGAATGTGTATGAAGAGTTTGGCAGGATCGACAAAGAAACTATGAAAGATTACAGCCGTCCTTCGGTGATATGGGGAATCGACGGTGATTGGATGGTGAATATCATTCCGGCCGGTGTGCCTTTTTATCCTACGGATCATTGCGGCGTGTTAAGGATCAAAACCGAAAAAATCCTTCCCGAATATATGATGTATGCGCTTCAGGCTGAAGGTGAATATGAAAGGTTTTCCAGAAACAACAGAGCTTCCGCACAAAGGATCAGATCGTTGGTTGTTCAGGCGCCGGAAACAAAGATCCAGAAGAATATAATCGATGAGCTTAAAGCGTTAGATGATAAGATAAACGGACAAAATGCTGAAATTGAAAAATACGAGAATAGTATCAGGACAAAATTTGATCAAATATTTCATTTGGAGGAGTTTATTTCCGATGGAGTATTTTCAAAGTATGAAGGGTATTCCGTAGAGGATTTATGTATTGACGGGAGAGGCAGAGTGATCAATCAGCAGTATATAGAAAATCATAAAGGTCCATATCCGGTATATTCTTCTCAGACAACAAACGACGGTATATTCGGATCTATTGATACGTTTGATTTTGACGGAGAGTATATTACGTGGACGACTGACGGCGCGAAAGCAGGAACTGTTTTTTACAGAAACGGAAAATTCAACTGTACAAATGTATGTGGAACACTGAAAGCAAAAAACGATAAGGTAAATATGAGATATCTGGCATATTTGTTGAATCGGATCGCTTATAAGTTTGTAAGTCGTGTGGGAAATAATAAGCTGATGAATGACGCTATGAAGAAAATCGTAGTACCTGTTCCGACAAGACAACTGCAGGACGAGTTTGCTGATTTTGTGCAGTCCGTTGAGAAATCGAAGTTTGAATGTATCGGTAAAAAGGAAAAGTTTGAAATTGAAAAGGATGCTTTTGTCCATAAATATTTCAGGTGAATATATTTTTGACTGCCGCAAAGGAGATTGTTTTGAAGAAAGAAGAAAAAAGATTAATTGAAATCATCAGAGATGTACTGGCGGGGAAAAACAAGTCCGAGTGGTCGATGCAGATTTCAAAAGAGGAAATCGAACGTGTGATAAAGTGTGCAAGAGTACACGGAGTCTTACCGTTTTTGCAGGAATGTCCTGTATTTATGGAGGAACCGTATCGGGAAAAACTGTTTTTTTATTTGAAAGATTATGCATACAAAGACGCGCAGCAGGCGTATGCGGCAGAGACGTTGTTTGAGTTGTTTGAAAAAAACGGGATTTATTGTATGCCATTGAAAGGAATACGGACAAAGCAGTTTTATCCGTACCCGGAATTTCGTACGATGGGAGATCTGGATATTTTATATAAAGAAGATCAGACAAAGAAATTAAAACAGGTTATGCAGGATGCCGGATACAAGTTCGGGGGATATAACATCAAGCATGACGAATATGAAAAAGACGGCGTGACGATTGAAATGCACAGAGATGTTCTGTTCAGACTGACCAATGCATACGACTATTTTGCTGATATTTGGGAGCGGGCAATTCATGCAAAAGGGAAACAGTATATATATGAAATGAGTTTGGAAGATCATTACTTGCATTCGGTGTGCCATCTTGCCGAGCATTTTGTGAGAGGCGGCATCGGAATCCGAATGGTTCTTGATATTTATATTTTGTCGGAAACGCCACGAATGGATAAAGCATATGTGCAGCGGCAGCTCAAAGCTTTGAAACTTCAGAAGTTTGAGGAGAATATCAGGTCTTTGGCACAGCTTTGGTTTTCGGATGATGAGAAAACTGTGAGAACGGAAGTATCGGATGAACTGGAAAACTATGCTTTGTCAGGCGGTATTTTCGGCAGCAGGGAAACAGCGCGCAGGAACGGAACTGTGCTGTATGAATCAAAGAACAAGTTTGTAAAACAGTTGGTCTTTCCGTCTTATGAGGTGATGAAGACATCTTGTCCGTGGCTGAAAACACCGATTTTGCTTCCGGCTGCGTGGTTGGTTAGATATAAAAGAGCATTGACAGCAAGCAGGGGAAATATAGGATATCATATTGAAAGAGCAAAAACTTTTGACCGTGTTGAAGATCAGGAGCAAAAAGAACGGTGTCAGTTTTTTGAAAGATGCGGTTTAGAAGACGTTTCGGAGAATTTTTGATAAAATACAAAATGAGATTTTAGACACAGTGATAACAGGATTACTTAAGGAGCGTTATGAGAAATAAGAAAATACAGATTTTGCTCGTATTTGTTTTGGCAATCGGACTTTTCGGTCTGCTTTTCTATTGGAGATACGGGGAAAAAAAGCAGATGGAGAGCTTAAACGGGTTGCAGGAAACGTACAAGGAGTATGATAAAAAGATCCGAGAGATACGCAATGACATGGAAAATAAAAAAGCAGAAGTGAATGATATTGAGAAACCGGCGAACGTAATTCTTGCATTTTCAGAGGAAGATCAGGAACTGATGGATCGGATCGTTCCGGCTCTTGAAGGCAGAGGGATACAGGCCACTCTTGTTTTGAAAAACACAGCGGAGCATCATCAGGAAACAGTGACGTATTTAGGACAGCAAGGCTGGGATTTCGCTTTTGGAGGTGAGATCGGGGAGGAGAAAGACGCTTATATAGAAATGCTGAAAAGTACTGTCAAACAATACGAAGAAAGTACGGGAAAGATTGCGGGCGCCTATTTTTTTAACGGTAAGGAATATGGAAGAGGAAGCAAGATTTTATATCCGAATTTTAAAGAAATGGATTTTAAGATCGGGGTGGCTTTTGCGAAAGATGCATCTTCTTTGAAGCATGGAAAAAATACAGATTACAATATGGAGATAGAAGAATGCCAGAATATTTCCATGCGTGAAGATATGGAAACGATCGAAAATATTTTGGATCAGGTCATAGAAGCGAGAAGCGTAGTTGTTTTATCGGATTTTAGTTTGGAACGGCAGATGGAGATTGCAGGCGAGGCTTCGCTGGAGCATTTTGAGGAAATACTTGATCTGCTCTTACAAAAACAAAGTGAAAGTGATCTTGTAGTCGGAAGCGTTACATGTTATGAAGGAACTTTAGAAGACAGAGCGAACAGAATAGAACAGCGTCGTCAGAAATATTCGGAATACGAACAGAAGTGTCTGGAAGAAATCGAACAGTTAACAAAACAGCGTGATGAAGCGCTTGAAAAACAAGAAGTGAAAAAATAGAGGGAGTTTTCTCGGAAAAAGGACAGATTAGATTTGTGATTCGGGAGGAAGTACAGTGGGGATTTATGAATTTGCAGGATGTGTTGTATCTTATGAACCGCTTTACGGTCTGCTTCGGCGGCGTATGGAGACGTATCGGTCGGATACAGAGAGGCAGCCTGATATAACGCTTGACGGTACGAAAGAAGATTATGAAAAACATCAAGGGTTTATGATCCATGCTTCGGCAGTAGAAAAAGAGGGAAAAGCCTATCTTTTTTCGGCTCCGAGCGGAACAGGGAAATCTACGCATGCGCAGCTTTGGCGGCAGACGTTCAAAGGAGAACCGATTCGGATCATTAACGATGACAAGCCCGCAGTTTGTCTGCAAAACGGCGTATTTTATGCATGCGGGACTCCGTTCAGCGGGAAAACCGATAAAAATGAGAATCGCAAAGCGCCGATACAAGGACTTTGTATGCTGCATAGAGGAAAAACAAATAAAATACAGAAGATTACTTCGGGGGAAGCTCTTCCTCTGATATTGCCGCAGACATTATTTTACGGAGATGAAGAAGAGACGAATTTGCTGCTCTCTTTTTTAGATCGTTTTTTACAGTCTGTTCCGGTTTACAAAATGGAGTGTACTATGGAAGAAGAAGCGGCTAAGACGGCATATTTTTGTATGAAAGGAGAAGAAAAATGAAGATAAAAATAAAAGAAGGTTTTTTGCTTCGCAAGGTGGCAGGAGATCATGTCGTAGTTCCGGTCGGTGAAGCGGGAAAAGTATTTCACGGGATGATCCGGTTAAATGATACAGGCGCATTTTTGTGGGAACAGTGCCGAAAGGAAACGACGAAGGAACAGGTTTTACAGGCAATGGCAGAAAAATACGAAGTTGATGAAAGCGTTGCGGCCGATGATTTGGACCGCTTTTTACAACAACTGCGAAATGCGGAAATATTGGAAGAAACAAATGAGTGAATTTAAAACAGAAAAATGTGAGGATAGTAAAAAAGAAGATAAACAGGAAAGTAAACAAGAGGGTAAAAAGGAAGAAGGCAGGGAAGATAAGAATTTGAAAAGCCGTGGATTAGAAGAAATCCTGAAAGAGCAGGGGAAGCTGGTTCTTACGGCTGAGGGAAACAGCATGCTGCCATGTATCCGCCCGAAAAAGGACGTATTGATCTTAGAACCTGTAAAAGAAGAGGTTTGTCGTCATCAAGTAATCTTGTATCGAAGAGAGAACGGCGCTTATGTATTGCACAGAGTGATGGAAAATTCGGATCATAATAGTTACGTTCTTTGCGGAGATAATCAGTATCGGAAAGAATATGGCGTGCAGCCGGAGCAGATTCTGGCTGCGCTGACCGGATTTTACAGAGGGAATCAGTATATAGATTGTGAAAAAAATAAAAAATATAAACAATACGTAAAGTTATGGTGCAGTCCGCTGTTTCCGAGACGGTGTGCCGTATGGGCAGTAAAAGCGGTGATGAAAATACGAAGCCGGGCAAGCAAAAGATGAGTCGGCGCGGCACAATAATGAGTTGGAACAGGCGGATGCCTACTCCAGAATCTCTTTTGCATTTTCAGCGGTAATGCCGCATATTTCGGCAATGGATTTATAAGATTCTCCGCGGGAAGCAAGGCGGAAGTATCGAATATTATATCTCGTCTTCTTTTCCGTCGATGAGATAATCGTATGAAACGTGGAAAATCTCAGAGAGTGCTTTTAGCTCCACATCTGTGACATAGCGTTTATTTGTTTCGATTCTTGTAATGACGTTTTTATCCATATCATAGCCGTTTAATTGAAGCTGATAAGCTAAAAGCCGCTGCGACATATTATGCTTCTCTCGAAGTTTGATGAGTCTTTTACTGATCAGATTTTTTTCTCCGGTAGATGTTCTTGGTTTCGGCATAAGTATATTCCTTTCTGAGAACGGTGCGCTTGAAAATGTCTCATTTTCTGCACTTTTTATTGATTTTACAAGGGAAAAGATCTGCGTGGGGTTGTAAAAGTGATACAAAATATCGGATATCGAACGAGAAGTTTGCAAAAATTTAACATATCAAACGGAGTGTAATTCTGGATTTTTTGTCTTGAATATGTGATAATAAAATTAAAAGAAAAAGTACGTGAAAAGAGGAAGATTTATGCCTACGACATATGCACATTACAAATTTGGAAAAGAAGTGATCAGCGCGCTTCCGAGGCCGCTTCGCAGCACAGTTGAGAATCACAGAGAATTATTTGATATCGGACTTCATGGTCCTGATATTCTTTTTTATTATCATCCGATGAAGAGAAATACAGTGAACGGTCAGGGATATGACCTTCATGATAAGCCGGCGGATCTGTTTTTCCGCCACGCTGCGGAAACTGTGAAAAAAGCGGAAGATCCGGCAGCGGCAAGAGCATATATTTACGGTGTCATCTGTCATTTTGCTTTAGACAGTGAGTGCCATCCGTATGTTGAGAAGATGATCCATGAAAGCGGAATCAGCCATTCGGAGATCGAGATGGAGTTTGACCGGCTTCTCTTAAAGGAAGATTATATTAATCCTGTGCGTTATCTTGCCACAAAGCATATCCGTCCGACGAAGGAGAACGGGGCGGTCATAGCGCCGTTTTTTGAAGATCTGACAGCAGAGACGGTACAAAAAGCTTTGAAAGGGATGATTATGTATCATAAGCTTTTGCTGGCGCCCGGCGCGGTAAAAAGGAAGATCCTTTTCGGCGGAATGCGGCTATCAGGGCAGTATGATTCTCTGCATGGGATGGTTATGAGTCTTGAACCGAATCCGGCGTGTAAAGAGTACTGTCGTCTTTTAAAAAGGCTGTTTGCCGGGGCAGTTCCGCTGGCGGCGGGATTGATCATCCGTTACCAGAAAGTTTTGTTTGAGGGAGACGAAATTCCGGAACGTTTTACAAGAACGTTCGGCGCAGGTGAGGGATGGAAAGATCTGCCTTTATAAACAGGCGATAAGCTAAAGCAAAACATGAGCCGAAGACCGGGCAGATGTGGAAAGGATGCGGTACAGCCGTCATGCGGTTCGGGTCTGGCGATGGCAGAATGAGGGAAAGGGAGACAAGGCGATGAAATTTAAACTGACTTCGTTAGAAAAAAAGTGGGTTCTTTATGATGTGGGAAATTCGGCGTTTACAATGATGGTATCGACCATATTTCCGATTTATTTTAATTATCTTGCGGGAAACGCCGGTATATCGGACGTAGATTATTTGGCGTACTGGGGATATGCAACTTCTGTGTGCACGCTTCTTGTGGCGATTTTAGGGCCGACGCTCGGAGCGATTGCGGATACGAAAAATTTTAAGAAAACAGTGTTTTTTGTTGCGATGGGAGTAGGTGTTTTCGGATGTATTTTGTTAGGGTTTCTGTCATCGTGGATTTGGTTTTTAGGTATTTTTGTACTGGCAAAGACCGGATATTCGGCAAGTCTGATTTTTTATGACGCGATGCTTACTGATGTGACCGACCCGGAACGGATGGACGCAGTTTCGTCTCACGGCTATGCGTGGGGATATATCGGAAGCTGTATTCCGTTTGTGGCATGTCTCGGCGTTGTGCTCGGAGCAAAACCGTTGGGGATCGGAATGCAGACTGCGATGATCATTGCGTTTATTATTACTGCGCTTTGGTGGCTGTTATCGTCTGTACCGCTTCTTCGCTCTTACAGACAGAAATATTTTGCCGAAGTAAACGGACATGTTGTAAAAGACAGTTTTAAGCGGCTTGGGAAAACTTTTGCGGAGTTGGTTAAGGAAAAGCATATTTTTGTATTTTTACTTGCGTTTTTCTTTTATATTGACGGTGTGTATACCGTTATTGATATGGCGACAGCGTACGGACAGGCTCTTGGATTGGACAGCACGGGACTTTTGCTCGCCCTTCTTGTGACACAGATCGTTGCGTTTCCGTCTGTACTTATTTTCGGAAGGATCGTAAAGAAAGTTTCTCCGGAGAAGATCATTACTGTCTGTATCATGGCATATTTTGGAATTGCAGTGTATGCATATTGGCTGGATACTCAGTTTGATTTCTGGATGCTCGCAGTTCTTGTGGGAATGTTCCAGGGAACGATACAGGCGCTTTCAAGATCATATTTTGCGAAGATCATACCGGCGGAGAAGTCGGGAGAATATTTCGGCATTTATGACATTTGCGGCAAAGGCGCATCGGTTATCGGAACGGCGCTCGTATCTTTTATCAGTCAGATGACGGGGAGCATCAATATTGCTGTCAGCGCACTTTCCGTGATGTTTTTAGTTGGGCTTGTATTATTTAGATATTCGGCAAAATTAAATAGCGTGCGATGAAAATCGAATGAGGAAAACATATGGGATGAAAGAGGTGACAGGATGGAGGAATTTGTCAAATTAAAGGATATCACGAAAGTTTATCATATGGGAGAAGTGGAGATCCGGGCAGCAGACAATATTAATTTCTCTATCAAAAAAGGAGAGTTTGTTGTAATTGTCGGACCAAGCGGCGCGGGAAAAACGACGGTGCTTAATATTTTAGGCGGCATGGATACCGCGACAGGCGGAACGCTGACAGTGGACGGAAAAGATATTACGGCGTATGATTCCCGACAGTTGACCGGATACCGCAGGGATGATATCGGATTCGTATTTCAGTTTTACAATCTGATCCCGAATCTGACCGCGCTTGAAAATGTAGAGCTTGCGCTTCAGATATGTAAAGATCCTCTTGATGCAAAAAAGGTATTGGAAGATGTAGGGCTTGGCGACAGATTGGATAATTTTCCGGCGCAGCTTTCCGGAGGCGAGCAGCAGCGTGTTTCGATTGCCCGCGCTCTTGCGAAGAACCCGAAGCTGCTCCTTTGCGACGAGCCGACAGGAGCGCTTGATTATAATACGGGAAAGGCAATTTTGAAGCTTTTACAAAACATGTGCCGGGAACGGGGGATGACAGTGATCGTGATTACCCATAATCAGGCTCTTGCACCTATGGCAGACAGATTGATTCATATTAAGAACGGGCAGGTGTCTCATATGGAAACAAATGAAAACCCGATGTCGATCGATGAGATCGAGTGGTAGTTCGGATAAAAATAAGAAATGGAAATGGCAGGCGGTGTGAATGAAAAAACGTGCGCTGAGAAAAGATTTTTATATGGAGATCAGACGCAGCCTCGGGCGTTTCCTTTCCATCTTTTTCATCGTTGCGATCGGATGTGCCTTCTTTTCGGGAATACGTGCCTCGGAGCCGGATATGCGTTATTCGGGAGACGCGTATTTTGATAATAAGAATATGATGGATCTTAGGATCATCAGTACGATGGGATTGACGGAAGATGACGTAAAGGCGGCTTCAAAAGCAGAAGGGATCGGGCATGTGGAAGGCCGGTATTCTGTGGACGCTCTTTTGGCAGACGGTGATAATCAAATCGTTGTTCATGTCATGTCTATGCTTCCGACGATGAATGAGATACAGCTTGAGGACGGCAGGCTTCCGAATAAGGAAAATGAATGTGTCGTTGATGTGGATTACATGGAAAAAAGCAAACTGAAGATCGGAGATACGATCACGTTTTCAAGCGGTACGGATGCCGAGGTTACAGATTCTTTGAAAACGGATACGTTTCGGATCACAGGTACAGTGAGCAGTCCGGAGTATATTGCTTTTCAGCGGGGCAGTACGACAATCGGAAACGGAAGTGTGCGGGCGTTTGTATATGTACAGGAAGAAAGCTTTGCAATGGACGTCTATACAGAGATTTGTATTCAGGCGGCAGGAGCAAAAGAATTGACGGCATTTACTTCGGAATATGAAGATACGGTCGCGAAAGCAAAAGAAAATATTGAGAAGATCAAGGAGCAGAGACAAAAAGCCCGGTATACGGAAATTGTCGATGAGGCGAACGGGAAAATTGCGGAGGCGGAAGCCGAAGTAACAGATGCACAGACGAAGCTGGAAAACGGGAAAGCGGAAGCGGCGGCAAAGCTGGCGGATGCAAGGCAGAAACTGGAAAACGCGCAGGCACAGATCGATAGTGGGAAAGTGCAGTTGGAGAACTCCAAAGCGGAGGTTGCCGCAACAGAGCAGACCTTGGCACAGAAGCAGACAGAAGTTCAGAACGGAACAGCGGCGCTTGATCAGGGAATTGTGCAGTTGAATCAGCAGATTGAACAATTAAATGCGGTGAAAGCGCAGTATGAGGCTTTGAAAGAAAGCGGAATGACAGACGAAGAAACGCTTGCGGCGTTGGAGCAGATGAGCATGCAGATCCAGATCGGAGACGCAGCTGTGGTCGAGGCACAGGCGCAGATCGATCAGACGAGAGCTCAGCTTCAATATGCGCAAGGGCAGATTGATAACGGGTATGCACAGCTTGAGGCGGCAAGGCAGCAGATCGCAGGCGCGGAAGCCGGGATCATATCCGGCGAGCAGGAGATTGCTTCCGGATGGGAAGAGTATTATGCAGGTGAAGCAGAGGCAAACGCCGAGATCGCCGAAGGCGAGCAAAAGATAGCGGAAGCGCAGGCAGAGCTGGCTGATGCGAAAGCGGAAGTTGCAGAACTGGAAAAGCCGAAATGGTACATTTATGACCGAAATGACCTTCCGGATTATTCGGGATACGGTGATAATGCGGACCGAATGAAAGCGATCGGCGAAGTGTTCCCGGTGATATTTTTCCTAGTGGCGGCACTGATCAGTCTTACGACGATGACCCGTATGGTAGAA
>ENA-UONZ01003068-UONZ01003068.1-human-gut-metagenome-genome-assembly--contig:-C93old-NODE-3068-length-11441-cov-51.510364_pt1 | contig 11441 bp, 4 predicted proteins | sample MGYA00242468_ERZ724015 | MGnify/ENA metagenome assembly ERZ724015
CCTTCTTTATGGAAAGCAATGGCATCTCTGGCTATTTCTTCCAGACGGATACCTCCGATCGGTGAACCGAGTCCGCCAAAATAAGCCTTGCTCAATTCTTCACTCAAACCGACAGCTTCGAAAATCTTAGCACCACGATAGGAGCGGATCGTAGAGATACCCATCTTACTCATGATTTTAAACAAGCCTTTACAGATGGATTTGATATAGTTCTTTTCAGCAGTGGTATAATCTAACTGAATATCCTTGTCTTTTACCAGTCGGTCGAGGACAGCGAATGCCATGTAAGGATTCAGGGCACTTGCTCCGAAACCCAATAATAACGCGGCGTGCATCACTTCACGTATTTCACCACTTTCTACGATCAATGCCGTTTGCACCCGTTTACCAACTGAAATCAGGTGGTGATGAACAGCGCTTACCGCCAGCAATGATGGAATGGCAGCATGGGTAATATCCACCTCACGGTCAGTCAGGACAATGTAGTTTACACCTTCCGTCACGGATTCTTCCGCCATTTTACAAAGATGGGTCAGTGCTTCCTGCAATCCGGCTTTCCCTTTTGCAACCTCAAACAACATGGGTAGTTTGACTGTTTTGAAGCCTTTATACCGGATATTACAAAGAATATCCAGTTGGGTATTGCTTAAAATCGGATGATTCAGGCGCACCATTTTGCAATGACTTTCACTGGGCGTCAGAATATTCATACCGACTGCTCCAATGTATTCCGTCAATGACATCACCAGTTCTTCACGAAGTGGATCGATGGGCGGATTGGTTACCTGTGCAAATTGCTGACGGAAATAGTTGTAAAGCAACTGTGGCTTATCTGAAAGTACGGCGAGTGGCGTATCGTTACCCATTGAATTGATCGGTTCTGCTCCGGTGCTTGCCATTGGCATAATCAGCCTCTCAATGTCCTCTTTGGAGTAGCCGAAAGTACGAAGCATCCGGTCGTAGTTTTCTACGTGATGAGGAACTTTGCGCCCGCTTTTCAGTTCATCCAGCTCGATTCGGTTGGTAGATAGCCAGGTGCGGTAAGGCTTGGCTTCAGCCAACTGTTTTTTCAGTTCGCCGTCATAGTAGATCTCGCCTTTTTCCGTATCTACCAGCAGGATTTTGCCGGGCTGTAAGCGACCCTTTTCTTTGATGTCTCCCGGTTCGAAATCCATCACACCGACTTCCGAAGCCACTACCATCATATCGTTTTTAGTAATCAGATAACGGGCAGGGCGCAGGCCATTGCGGTCGAGCATACCTCCGGCAAATCGTCCGTCACTGAATAGTAGTGCGGCCGGTCCGTCCCATGGTTCCATCAGGATGGAGTGGTATTCGTAGAATGATTTCAGATCCTCACTGATCGGGTTCTTCTCGTTGAAAGATTCCGGCACGAGCATAGCCATGGCATGTGGCAGGCTCAATCCTGACATCACCAGGAACTCCAGTACATTGTCCAAAGAAGCACTGTCGCTCATGCCCGGTTGTATAATCGGGCGGATTTCTTTTATATCGCCTAAAGTGGGAGTGGAGAGTACACTTTCACGGGCTTCCATCCATCCTCGGTTACCACGGATAGTATTGATTTCACCGTTGTGTGCCAGCAGGCGGAATGGCTGTGCCAATCCCCATGTGGGGAATGTATTGGTACTGAAACGAGAGTGCACCAATGCCAGTCCGCTGGTAAAATAGCTATTTGTCAGGTCCGGATAGTAGTTGCGCAGCTGTAATGATGAAAGCATACCTTTATATATAATGCTTTTGGTAGAGAGTGACACGACATAAAAATCGTCTTTTGCCGGAATAGATGACAATCTGACTTTATTTTCGATTCTTTTCCGGATCAGGTATAACTTCCGGTCGGCAGTTTCCGTTTCCGTAAATCCGGTAATGAATACTTGTTTGATGTCCGGTTCGTTTGCCAGAGCCGATTCTCCCAGGATTTCGGGGCAGGTGGGCACATTGCGCAAATGCATCAATGTGAGTCCTTCTTTTTCAATTTCTTCAATAATAATACTTAGAATAGCTGCCTGGTCTTTTTCGTTTTTCGGTAAAAACAATAATCCTGTGCCGTACCGTCCTTTTTCGGGGACAGGAATACCTTGTAATAAAATAAACTCATGCGGAATTTGAAGCATGATACCTGCACCGTCACCGGTCTTGTTATCCGCACCCTCGGCACCGCGATGGCGCATGTTCTCTAATACCTTTAAAGCCGACTCAACAATGTCGTGTGACTTTTCTCCATGAATGTTTACCAGCATACCAACACCGCAGGCATCGTGTTCGTATGCCGCATTGTACAAGCCCATCTGTTTGGGCTGTCGTTGGTAAGGGGATCCTTCTGTTACGTTGTTAAAAAGTTCTTGTTTCTTCATTCTTACTAGCTTTATTGTATGATAATACCTATTTGATGTATCAAATTGTTTGGCAAAGTTAATGTTTTAATTTCAAAATGATAGTAAAATTTAGCTTTTGTGTGACGCGAAATAAGAATAGGAATCTTTATTCTTTTAATTTGTTATTAAAAACAGGAAATTTACTTTTAATTTGTTAGCTTATTTATCCTTATTTGAAACTGATTGTAATTTGTTTCTTTTTGAGCTAAAAATAATATATTATTTAACTTTTTGATGTGTTTACAACTTTTTTATGCGTTTCTGTCAAATAAATATGCTTTTTGTTGTCTTTATGTTATTTGTAATGTGTATATTTGCAGTCGAAATAAAAATATCATAATATGTGTGGAATAGTAGGCTATATTGGTAAACGAAAAGCCTACCCTATCCTTATAAAAGGGCTGAAGCGACTGGAGTATCGTGGATATGATAGCGCGGGGGTAGCAATCATCAGTGATGACCGACAGTTAAATGTGTATAAGACGAAAGGAAAAGTCTCCGATCTTGAAAATTTCGTCACACAAAAAGATATTTCCGGTACAATCGGAATTGCCCATACTCGTTGGGCTACTCACGGGGAACCTTGTTCCGCTAACGCCCACCCTCATTACTCTTCTTCCGAAAAGCTCGCTCTCATTCATAACGGTATTATTGAAAACTACGCCGTTCTCAAAGAAAAACTTCAAGCCAAAGGCTATATTTTTAAAAGTAGTACAGATACCGAAGTCCTCGTTCAATTAATAGAATACATGAAAGTCACTAATCAGGTCAGTCTGTTGACGGCTGTTCAGTTGGCGTTAGGGGAGGTAATTGGTGCTTATGCGATTGCGATTCTTGATAAGGAGCATCCCGATGAGATTATTGCTGCCCGTAAGAGCAGTCCATTGGTAGTGGGGATTGGAGAGAATGAGTTCTTTCTTGCTTCAGATGCTACTCCGATTGTAGAATATACTGATAAAGTGGTTTATCTGGAAGACGGGGAAATAGCTGTTTTGAATCTGGGGAAGGAGTTGAAGGTAGTCAACTTGAACAATGTCGAAATGATACCTGAAATAAAGAAGGTGGAACTCAACCTCGGTCAGTTGGAAAAAGGGGGATATCCGCACTTTATGTTGAAAGAGATTTTCGAACAGTCCGATTGTATTCGTGATTGCATGCGCGGACGTATCAATGTGGAAGCTGATAATGTGGTGCTTTCTGCTGTGATAGATCATCGGGAAAAGCTGCTGAATGCCAAACGGTTTATTATTGTTGCTTGCGGAACTTCCTGGCATGCCGGACTGATTGGTAAGCATCTGATTGAGAGTTTTTGCCGCATACCGGTGGAAGTGGAGTATGCTTCCGAATTCCGCTACCGTGATCCGGTGATTGACGGGCAGGATGTGGTGATAGCAATCTCCCAGAGTGGCGAGACGGCAGATACATTGGCTGCTGTGGAATTGGCGAAAAGCCGCGGGGCATTTATATATGGCATTTGCAATGCGATCGGCTCTTCTATTCCCCGTGCCACTCATACCGGTTCATATATTCATGTGGGTCCAGAAATCGGGGTGGCTTCTACCAAAGCATTTACCGGACAGGTTACTGTATTGGCGATGTTGGCATTGACACTTGCCAAAGCGAAAGGAACCATTGACGAACAGTATTTTCTTTCAATCGTACAGGAGTTAAATCATATTCCGGAAAAAATGAAAGAGGTGTTGGAATTGAATGATACTTTGGCGGAGTTATCGAAAACTTTCACTTATGCGCATAATTTTATTTACCTGGGACGCGGATATAGTTATCCCGTTGCTCTGGAAGGTGCATTGAAATTGAAAGAAATATCGTATATTCACGCCGAAGGTTATCCGGCTGCGGAGATGAAGCATGGACCGATTGCCCTGATCGATGCGGAAATGCCGGTAGTGGTGATTGCTACCCAGAATGGGTTGTATGAGAAAGTAGTAAGTAATATTCAGGAGATTAAGGCACGGAAAGGAAAAGTGATTGCATTTGTGACGAAAGGAGATACCGTTATCAGCAAAATCGCTGACTGTAGTATCGAACTTCCTGAAACAATCGAATGTCTCGATCCGTTAATTACTACGGTACCTCTGCAACTTCTTGCTTACCACATTGCGGTATGCAAAGGGATGGATGTGGATCAGCCGAGAAATCTGGCGAAGTCGGTAACAGTAGAGTAACTTTAAGTAGTAACTAGTATATAGAGAGATGGAACAATTGAAACATGAATGTGGCGTTGCCATGATACGCTTGCTCAAACCGTTAGAGTATTACGAGAAAAAGTACGGGACATGGATGTATGGTCTTAATAAACTCTACCTGTTGATGGAGAAGCAGCATAATCGTGGACAGGAAGGTGCGGGACTGGCATGTGTGAAACTGGAAGCAAATCCGGGTGAAGAATATATGTTTCGTGAACGCGCTTTAGGTTCCGGAGCCATTACGGAAATCTTTGAAAACGTTCAAAACAATTTTAAGGATCTCACTCCCGAACAGTTGCACGATGCAGCGTATGCCAAACGAACTTTGCCTTTTGCCGGTGAAGTATATATGGGACATCTTCGTTATTCCACGACGGGAAAATCCGGAATCTCTTATGTGCATCCATTTTTAAGAAGAAATAACTGGCGCGCCAAGAATCTGGCTCTCTGCGGAAATTTCAATATGACGAATGTAGACGAGATATTTGCCCGTATCACTGCCATTGGTCAGCATCCGCGTAAATATGCCGATACATATATCATGTTGGAGCAGGTGGGACACCGTCTTGACCGTGAAGTGGAGCGTGTATTCAATCTTGCCGAAGCCGAGGGGCTTACGGGCATGGGAATCACTCATTATATAGAAGAATATATTGATTTGTCAAACGTGTTGCGTACTTCCAGCCGCGAATGGGATGGGGGATACGTGATCTGCGGATTGACCGGAAGCGGCGAGTCCTTCGCCATCCGCGACCCGTGGGGAATCCGGCCTGCATTCTGGTATCAGGATGATGAGATAGCTGTTCTTGCTTCCGAACGTCCGGTGATCCAGACTGCTTTGAATGTTCCGTTTGAGGAAATCAAAGAATTGCAACCGGGGCAAGCATTGTTAATCAGCAAAGAAGGTAAAATCCGTACTTCGCAAATTAACAAGCCGCGCGAAAATCATGCCTGTTCTTTCGAACGTATCTATTTCTCCCGTGGGAGTGATGTCGATATTTATAAGGAAAGGAAACGGTTGGGTGAAAAGTTGGTTCCGAGAATATTGAAAGCTATCAATAATGACATCGATCATACGGTTTTTTCTTTTATTCCCAATACTGCGGAGGTGGCTTTCTACGGAATGTTACAGGGACTGGACGATTACTTGAATGAGGAGAAAGTGCAGCAAATTGCTGCATTAGGGCATCATCCGGATATGGAGGAACTGGAAGTCATTCTTTCCCGCCGTATCCGTAGCGAAAAGGTGGCGATCAAGGATATCAAACTCCGTACGTTTATTGCCGAAGGAAACAGTCGTAATGATCTGGCAGCCCATGTGTATGACATTACATACGGAAGTCTGGTACCCGGTGTTGATAATCTGGTGATTATTGACGACAGCATTGTGCGTGGTACTACGTTGAAACAAAGTATTATCGGTATTCTCGACCGTCTCGGTCCGAAGAAGATTGTGATAGTATCTTCTTCTCCGCAAGTGCGTTATCCTGACTATTACGGTATCGATATGGCAAAGATGAGTGAGTTTATCGCTTTCCGAGCTGCTGTCGAACTTTTAAAGGAGCGGGATATGAAAGATGTGATTGCGGCTGCCTACCGTAAATCGAAAGATCAGGTGGGACTGCCGAAAGAGCAGATGATAAACTATGTGAAGGATATCTATGCTCCGTTCACCGATGAGGAAATCTCTGCCAAGATGGTGGAACTGCTGACTCCCAAAGGAACAAAGGCGAAAGTGGAAATTGTCTATCAACCGTTGGAGGGATTGCACGAGGCTTGTCCGCATCATAAAGGCGACTGGTATTTTAGCGGTAACTACCCTACACCGGGTGGTGTGAAAATGGTGAACCGGGCGTTCATCGACTATATAGAACAAATGTATCAATTCTAACAACCATACAACGATTCAATAATAAGAATGAGAAATGTGACATTAATCCTTGACGACGGGAGCCGGTTTTCCGGTAAGTCGTTTGGCTACGAGAAGCCGGTGGCAGGCGAAGTAGTTTTTAATACTGCCATGACCGGATACCCGGAGAGCCTCACTGACCCTTCCTATGCCGGACAGTTGATGACGCTTACCTATCCTCTGGTAGGCAACTACGGTGTTCCCCCTTTCACCATCGAACCGAATGGACTTGCCACTTTCATGGAAAGTGAGAAAATCCACGCGGAAGCGATTATTATAAGTGACTATTCTTATGAATACAGCCACTGGAATGCGGTGGAAAGTCTCGGTGACTGGTTGAAACGTGAGCAGATTCCCGGTATCACAGGCATTGATACGCGCGAGTTGACTAAGGTTCTTCGTGAACATGGAGTAATGATGGGAAAAATAGTTTTTGAAGAAGTTGAGAATGGAGAGTTGAGAGTTGAGAGTTATGAAGATATTAATTATGTAGACCGGGTAAGCTGCAAAGAAATAATCTCTTATCTTCCCGATGGAACTTCTCACACTTTTCCATTAACTATTCCCATTGCGCAGCTTAACTCTCAACTCTCAACTCTCAACTCTCAACTTAAAAAAGTTGTCCTGGTAGATTGCGGTGTAAAGACAAATATTATTCGTTGTCTGCTGAAACGTAATGTAGAAGTGATCCGTGTACCTTGGGATTATGATTATAGCGGACTCGAATTTGACGGGTTGTTTATCTCCAACGGACCGGGTGACCCGGATACTTGTGATGCTGCGGTACAGAATATACGGAAGGCGATGGTAAATGAGAAACTGCCTATCTTCGGCATCTGTATGGGTAACCAGTTGCTTTCAAAAGCGGGCGGAGCCAAGATTTATAAATTGAAATACGGACATCGTAGCCACAATCAGCCGGTGCGTATGGTAGGTACGGAACGTTGTTTCATTACTTCACAAAATCATGGTTATGCCGTAGACAATAATACGTTGAGTGCAGAGTGGGAACCGTTGTTTATCAATATGAACGATGGGTCCAACGAGGGAATCAAACATAAAAAGAATCCCTGGTTCTCTGCGCAATTCCACCCGGAAGCTGCGAGTGGACCTACGGATACGGAATTCCTGTTCGACGAATTTGTAAAACTATTGTAACAATGAAAGAAAATATAAAGAAAGTATTGCTATTAGGTTCAGGTGCCCTGAAAATCGGTGAGGCTGGTGAATTTGACTATTCCGGTTCACAGGCACTTAAAGCCTTGAAAGAAGAGGGTATTGAAACCATTCTTATCAATCCGAATATTGCTACGGTGCAGACTTCCGAAGGAGTGGCAGATCAAATTTACTTTCTTCCGGTGACTCCGTACTTCGTAGAGAAAGTGATCCAAAAAGAAAAACCGGAAGGTATTATGCTGGCGTTCGGTGGTCAGACGGCTCTGAACTGTGGAGTAGCATTGTATAAAGAAGGTATTCTTGAAAAATATAATGTAAAAGTGTTGGGTACTCCGGTACAGGCCATTATGGATACCGAGGACCGTGAACTTTTTGTTCAGAAATTGAATGAGATCAATGTAAAAACCATCAAGAGTGAAGCCGTAGAAAATGCGGAAGATGCACGTCGCGCAGCAAAAGAACTGGGCTATCCGGTGATTGTTCGTGCTGCTTATGCGTTAGGAGGCTTGGGGTCCGGTTTCTGTGATAATGAACAACAGCTGGATGTGCTGGTAGAAAAAGCATTCTCTTTCTCCCCACAGGTATTGGTGGAGAAATCACTACGCGGTTGGAAAGAAGTGGAATATGAAGTGGTACGTGACCGCTTCGATAACTGTATCACCGTTTGTAATATGGAAAACTTCGATCCGCTGGGTATTCATACCGGTGAGTCTATCGTTATTGCTCCTTCACAGACGCTTACCAATAAAGAGTATCATAAACTTCGGGAATTGGCAATACGTATCATCCGCCATATCGGTATCGTGGGTGAATGTAACGTACAATATGCCTTCGATCCCGAATCCGAAGATTACCGGGTGATCGAAGTAAATGCCCGCCTTTCCCGTTCATCGGCTTTAGCATCTAAGGCAACCGGTTATCCGCTGGCTTTCGTTGCTGCCAAATTGGGATTGGGTTATGGACTCTTCGACCTGAAGAATTCTGTAACCAAGACTACTTCCGCTTTCTTTGAACCGGCACTGGATTATGTCGTATGTAAGATTCCTCGTTGGGATTTAGGTAAATTCCACGGTGTAGATAGAGAGTTGGGTTCTTCTATGAAATCTGTGGGTGAAGTGATGGCTATCGGACGCACTTTTGAAGAAGCTATCCAGAAAGGTCTTCGTATGATCGGACAGGGAATGCATGGTTTTGTGGAGAACAAAGAACTGGTTATTTCCGACATCGACAAAGCCTTGCGCGAACCGACCGATAAACGTATTTTCGTGATCTCGAAAGCGTTTCGCGCCGGCTACACCATCGATCAGGTGCACGAACTGACTAAGATTGATAAATGGTTCTTGCAAAAGTTGATGAATATCATGAAGACTTCCGAAGAACTTAGAAAGTGGAAAGTTGAAAATGGAGAATTGAAAATGGTTACAGATATTCCGCATGGCAACTCTCAACTCTCAACTTTCAACTCTCAACTTCGTAAAGCTAAGGTTCAAGGTTTCTCCGATTTTCAGATTGCCCGTGCCATCGGTTACGAAGGTGATATGGAAGATGGAATTCTTTATATCCGCAAACACCGTAAAGAGGCAGGCATTCTTCCGGTAGTGAAACAGATCGATACGTTGGCAGCCGAATACCCGGCACAAACCAATTATCTGTATCTTACTTATAGCGGTGTAGCAAATGATGTGCGTTATCTGGGCGACCATAAATCCATCGTCGTATTGGGTTCCGGTGCTTATCGTATCGGTTCTTCCGTAGAATTCGACTGGTGTGGCGTACAGGCTTTGAATACCATTCGCAAAGAGGGATGGCGCAGTGTCATGATTAACTATAATCCTGAAACCGTATCTACGGACTATGATATGTGCGACCGTTTGTACTTTGATGAATTGACTTTTGAACGTGTGATGGATATTCTGGAACTGGAGAATCCGCATGGGGTAATTGTATCTACCGGCGGCCAGATTCCAAATAACCTTGCTTTGCGTCTGGATGCACAGAAGATCAATATTCTAGGCACGAGTGCCAAGAGTATTGATAATGCCGAAGATCGTGAGAAATTCTCTGCCATGCTTGACCGTATCGGTGTGGATCAGCCCCGTTGGCGTGAATTAACTTCTATGGATGACATTCAGGAGTTCGTTGAAGAGGTAGGTTTCCCCGTACTTGTTCGTCCGTCTTATGTGCTTTCGGGAGCTGCGATGAATGTTTGTTCCAACCAGGAAGAATTGGAACGTTTCTTGAAACTGGCAGCTAATGTATCGAAGAAACATCCGGTGGTAGTAAGCCAGTTTATCGAACACGCCAAGGAAGTGGAAATGGATGCGGTGGCGCAGAATGGAGAAATTGTAGCATACGCTATAAGTGAGCATATCGAATTTGCGGGAGTACATTCCGGCGATGCAACGATTCAGTTCCCGCCGCAAAAGCTGTATGTAGAAACTGTTCGCCGTATTAAGCGTATCAGCCGTGAGATTGCCAAGGCTTTGAATATCTCCGGTCCGTTTAATATTCAGTATCTGGCGAAAGACAACGATATCAAGGTGATTGAATGTAATCTGCGTGCCAGTCGTTCTTTCCCGTTTGTCAGCAAAGTGTTGAAGATCAACTTTATCGAGCTGGCAACGAAAGTAATGCTCGGTCTGCCTGTAGAGAAACCGGAAAAGAATCTCTTCGAACTGGATTATGTGGGAATCAAGGCTTCCCAATTTTCCTTCAACCGCTTGCAGAAAGCCGATCCGGTGTTGGGAGTAGATATGGCTTCTACCGGTGAAGTGGGTTGTATCGGAATGGATACTTCCTGTGCCGTACTCAAAGCGATGCTTTCCGTGGGCTATCGTATTCCGAAGAAGAATATCCTGCTGTCTACAGGAACAATGAAACAGAAAGCCGATATGATGGATGCGGCCCGTATGTTGGTGAATAAGGGATACAAACTCTTTGCAACGGGTGGTACACACAAAACGCTTGCAGAGAATGGAATTGAAAGTACTCATGTCTATTGGCCGAGTGAGGAGGGACATCCGCAAGCATTGGAGATGCTTCATCGCAAGGAGATCGACATGGTAGTCAATATCCCGAAGAATCTGACAGCCGGAGAATTAAGTAATGGGTATAAAATCCGTCGTGCTGCTATTGACTTGAATATACCGTTGATTACGAATGCCCGTCTGGCTAGTGCATTTATCAATGCCTTCTGTACGATGAGTGTGGATGATATAGCTATCAAGAGCTGGGCAGAGTATAAATAAGGGAATCAGTTGTTATGTAATAACTGGAAGGAGCCGTTTCCATATTTTTAGGAGGCGGCTTTTTTAGTTGTATCATTTAAACGTAAATAGAATTTGACTACTTTCTCTCATTTTCCTTGTAGAATTAGACATTTTGGAGTAAATTGCGCAATTATTAAAAAAAACAGGAGAATAACAGGTATGGATAATCATGTTGTAATAATGGCTGGTGGCATAGGGAGCCGCTTTTGGCCGATGAGCACTCCGGAATGTCCTAAACAATTTATTGATGTAATGGGATGTGGCCGGTCGCTGATTCAGTTGACGGCAGATCGTTTCGACGGTGTTTGCCCTAGGGAAAATATGTGGGTCGTAACATCTGAAAAATACATTGATATTGTTCGGGAGCAGTTGCCGGAAATTCCGGAAGGTAATATTTTGGCGGAGCCTTGTGCGCGCAATACTGCACCCTGCATTGCTTTTGCTTGCTGGAAGATCAAGAAAAAACATCCGAATGCTAACA
>ENA-UONZ01003069-UONZ01003069.1-human-gut-metagenome-genome-assembly--contig:-C93old-NODE-3069-length-11440-cov-4.492227_pt1 | contig 11440 bp, 9 predicted proteins | sample MGYA00242468_ERZ724015 | MGnify/ENA metagenome assembly ERZ724015
TAGTAAGATAGTCAGAAGTATTGAAAGCAAAGGAGCGGAAAGCCATGAACACGGACATATTTTCTATCATAAAAACCAGCATGAACGGGTTTACCAAAGGTGAGAAGAAGGTAGCGCAGTATGTTCTGGCACATCCCGCCGAGGTCATGAACATGTCCATAAGCGATTTGTCCGACGAATGTGGTACTGGAGACACAACAGTATTTCGTTTCTGCCGAACGCTGAATCTGAACGGGTATCAGGACTTCAAAATGCGCCTAGCCCAGAGTGTCTCTATGGTGCAGCAACCGGGAAACATAGAGGATGAGGCCAGGCACGGCGACGGTATCAATTGGGTGTGCAAGCAGACGCTGGAGAATAATATCGCCGCACTCAATGAGACGTACTCCTTACTGGATCTCAAAAAAATCGAGCAGGCAGTGACCTATATCAGTCAAGCGCGCATCATCCGTTTTTTTGGTTTGGGAGCGTCCTATCTCAGTGCGCAGGAAGCCCATTACAAATTTCTGCGCATCACCGACAATACCAGCTGCGTAATGGATTCGCATTTCCAAACCATGGCCGCCTCTTTAATGACGGAGGAGGATGTGGCGGTGCTGTTCACCCATTCCGGCTCCAGCAAGGATGCCATTCAGATTCTGGATACACTGCAAAAGACGGGCTGCCGGATCATCAGTATCACCCGCTTTAAAAAATCACCGGCCACTGAACGGTCGGACATTGTGCTGTTGTGCGGAGACAACGAAACACCGCTGCAAGGCGGTTCCGCCTCCGCACGCATCGCCCAACTCTATATTATCGATGTCATATACCATGAATATTGCCGGCAAAATCCGCAGAAAACGGCCCGGAACCGCGTGGCAACCTCGTCTTCGATAACCGACAAGTTACTTTGACAGACACGTTCCGAGCCACAATAAGAATGTTCAGCTTATCACAAAAGAGGCCGTGCGATCACGCACAGGCCGCTTTTTCATGTCCATTTTTATATATGATCGGATTTTTCAACCGTTGCGTATCCCGACGCAAATCTGTTTGGGTTGCAGGAGGGCCTCATCGTTATCTTTATGTTTCATCTTTTTTCTTGTACAGACCGGTCCTAGAACCATACCATCCGCTAGACTGTGGTGAAATCCAGCCGGTTTGACTCCAGAGCGCTCATATACTGGATATATCGACCTCGATATAGGGATGGATAGCCTGATGAAACTGCGGGAGGCTATTGCAGCGGATAAGCGGCGGAAGTGTGGAGCGATACCTCCCCACTTTTGCAAGCTGATCCGAAAGTGGGAGCCGAAATACTTTGCGCTCTGTTGAAGGTGGTGGGCACAGATGAATGAACTCGACGAGGTTACATACAAGGGCTTGATTGTCTGCATCCTTGGCAATATCCACAGCCCGCGCCAACTGAGCCTAATCTACCGTTCGCCCAATCATTGTATAGCCATGAGTGAAAAAGACGAGCGGGAAGCATGGGGAACACCCTGCCGCCCGCTCTTTTATTTGTGGGTATTCTTTGGTATGTTTTTGCAGCAATAAACACCAAATAAACACCAAAACAGAAAACGGAGAAAAAGAGAACCGCCAGAAATCTAGCATTGAAGCCATTTTCTGACGGTTGCAATTGGTGCGAGAAACGGGACTTGAACCCGTACGCTAAAAGCACACGCACCTCAAACGTGCCTGTCTGCCAGTTCCAGCATTCTCGCGTTTATGATGGGAACGCCCTGCGGCGCAGGCATTATTATAGCATCCCGGCCCCGCCCTGTCAACAGGCAGAACCATTATTTTTCCGGCGGATTTTCGCTTTTTATCCCTGCCGTGCCGCCGGGCCTCTTCCCAGGGCCGTCAGCACCTTGTCCGGCACGTCGGTGATGATGCCGTCCACCTGCAGCTCGATGGCCCGCCGGATGTCCTCGGGGGAATTCACCGTCCAGGCGTTGATCTGGACGCCCTTCTCCCGGCAGGCGGCGACGATGGCGGGGGTCAGACCGCTGAGATCCGGATGGACGGCATCGGCGTGATACTTTTCCGCCAGAGCCAGGGTTTCCTCCGGCGTGAAGTGTTCACCGTAGAGCAGTCCCACCCGCAGCCGGGGATACCGTTCCTTGATCCGTCCGCCCCAGGCGTGTTCAAAGGTGGAAATAATCGTCCGATCCGCACAATGATATTTTTCCAGGGAAGCGTATAGAATAGAAAGGGCTTCATCCAGATCCTGCCCCGCGGGCAGCGGCCCCTTGAGCTCGATGTTGAGAATGTCCATGCCATGGGTGAGCTCCAGCATTTCGTCCAGGGTGGAAATCCGGGTGCCGGAAAATTTAGCGCCGAACTTGGCGCCGAAATCGTACCGCTTCAATTCCTCCACCGTCATCTCATGGATGGCGCCGCTGCCGTCGGACATCCGGTCGATGGTGCCGTCGTGACTGAGCACAAACACCTTGTCTCGGGTGAGGTGGATGTCGTTTTCGAAGCCGTCGGCTCCCATTTCCATTGCCAGGCGGAAGGCGGGCAGGGTGTTTTCCGGCGCATAGGCGGATGCGCCTCGATGAGCGTGAACAACGATTTTACGGGTCATGGGGATTCCTCCTTTTCACTCCGATTCATCGGCATCAGTATACGCTTGGAGAGGAGAAAATACAAGAGTCGCGGCGTAAGAAGAGGATTTTAGTTCAGATAAATGTTAAAAAAAGCAAACGGCACACGTATACCGGAAGAAAGGGTTATTTCGTTAAGGTCTTGTAAAATCCCCAGGGACTTTCTTTACGATGGGGAAAAAATGGGTTATACTGGAGATACTATTCTTTTTCAGAGAGGCGGGAAAAGGATCATGAGCGATAAACCGCGCCGGTGGAAGGCCGTCGCCGTGCTGGACATCGGCTCCAGCTCGGTGCGCATGGGCGTCTATCAGTCGGGTAAAAACGGAACCCAGCGGCTGGAGCTGCTGGAACATCCGCTGCGCATCGGCCACGAGGTATTTACCTCCGGCCGGATCAGCGTGGAAAGCGTGCGGCGGCTGTCCGCCATTCTGCGAGGCTATTCCCAGGTGATGAAGGAATACGGGGTGACCGAGTACCGGGCCATCGCCACCACCGCTCTGCGGGAGGCCCGCAACCGGGCCTATGTGGTGGATCAGCTGAAAACCCAGAACAACCTGGTGGTGGAGGTGCTGGAGAACGGGGAGGAAAGCGCCCTGGTCTACGCCGCCCTGGCCGGAATGCCGGCGGTACCGGCGGCCTCCCTGCTGGCCTATATCGGCACGGGCAGCGTCGGGGTGGCCGCCTGGGACGGCCGGATCATTCAGCAGACCTGCAACATCACCATCGGTTTTCAGAAACTGGGGGAGACGCTGCGCAGCCTGGAGGAGCAGACCGCCGGCTTCTGCAAGGCGCTGGAGGAATATGTGGAAACCTATTTCCGGCGGCTGACCCTGCGGCTGGGGGAGCGGCGCTTCGACGCCCTGACTCTTACCGGCCGCAACCTGGAGGTCATCGCCCCTCTGTGCGGCGCCCGGCTGGAAAACGGGGTTTACCGCATTGAAAAAAAGCAGCTGGAAAAGCTGTACGACCGGATCAAGGGGATGCACGCTCCGGTGGCGGCCCAGTATCTCTCCATCAGCGAGGGGGCGGCGGAGCAGCTGCTGCCCATGCTGGCGCTGTATCTGCGGATGCTGGATTTCACCCAGGCTTCCTTTATGACCGCCCCGCCGGTGGATATCATCGATCTGCTGGCGGACCAGATGCTCTATGAAACCAAACGCCGGGAATTCGAGACCATCCAGCGGGAGGGGGCGGTGGCGACGGCCGCGGAAATGGCTGCCCGCCGGATGAGCGATATGGCCCACGCCCAGCGGGTGCGGGAATATGCGGTGATGCTTTTCGGCAAGCTGAAGAAGCTCCACGGGGTCAGCGGCAAGCGGCTGGTGCTGCTGGAATGCGCCGCCCTGCTCCATGAGGTGGGCTACAGCGCCAACGCCAAGGATTCCGGCCGCTCCACCTACGACGCCATCAAGCAGGCTTATCTCTACGGCCTCAGCGAGGAGGACACGACGCTGATCGGGGAGATCGCCCGCTATGGGGATTTCATCGAAACGGTCACCGCCGGGGAGACGCTGCCGGAGAAACAGCGGTTACTGGTGGATAAGCTGGCGGCCATGCTGGTGATGGCGGACGCGCTGGACGAATCCCGCCGGGGGAAGATCACCGGGCTGAAGCTGCGGCTGGAGCCGGACCGGCTGGTGGTGACCGCCTCCGGCAGGGAAGAGCCGCTGCTGGAGCGGTGGGCCTTTGCCGAATGCGCCCCTCTCTTTGAGGATGTTTTCGGCATTCAGCCGGTTCTGGTGTGGAAAAGCGAACTGCTGGCCTGACGGATGAAAGGAGACAAGGGAAGATGAAGAAGGAAACCAGGCTGCCTTTCACCAACCGGGAGCTGAGCTGGATGGATTTTAACACCCGGGTGCTGGAGGAAGCTTATGAAAAGGATAACCCGGTGCTGGAGCGGTTCAAGTTTTTAGGCATCACCGCCTCCAACCTGGATGAATTTTTTATGGTGCGGGTGGCCGGCGTCAAGGAACAGGTCCGTTCAGGCTACCGGGAACCGGACGCCGCCGGGCTGACCCCGCAGGAGCAGCTGAAGCTGCTCTCCGCCAAGATCCACGCCTTTGTGGAGAAGCAGTATACCTGCCTCTCCCGGTCGCTGATTCCCCTGCTGCGGCAGAAGTCCTTTTTTCTGCTGAAGGCGGAGGAGTTCACCGAGGATCAGCGGCATTTCACCGAGGATTATTTCCGCAATGTGCTTTTCCCGGTGCTGACTCCCCTGGCGGTGGACCGCAGTCGGCCCTTTCCCATGCTGGGAAACAAAAGCCTCAACCTGGGCCTGCGACTGAAGCGGGAAGGGGAGGTGGCTTTCGCCGTGGTCCAGGTTCCCTCCATCCTGCCCCGGCTGGTGGAGCTGCCCTGTGAGGAAGGGCGGGCCTTCGTGCTGCTGGAAACCATTATCGAAGCCCATCTGGAGGAGCTGTTCGAGCTCCATGACATTGAGGCGGTAGCCGCTTTCCGGGTCACCCGCAACGCCGATTTGGACATCGACGAGGAATCGGAGGACCTGCTGATCGAAATTCAGGAGTCCATCAAAAAGCGTAAGCGGGGCAAGCCGGTGCGGCTGGAGCTGTCCCGCCGCTGCGACGGAGAGCTGAAGGAATTCCTCACCGAGATGCTGGACGTGGACGACCTGGATATCTATGAGATCGGCGGTCCCTTGGACCTGACCTTCTGCTTCCGGCTCAGCTCCCTGGACGACCGGCTGCGGCTGCCCCCCATCACGCCGGTGCCGGCGGCGGATTTCTGCGGCTGGAGCGATATGTTCGCCGCCATCCGGGAGCGGGACCGGTTCGTCCATCATCCCTATGAGAGCTTCGACAGCGTGGTGAACTTTGTGCGCACGGCGGCGGAGGACCCCGACGTGCTGGCGATTAAACAGACGTTATACCGGGTCAGCGGCAATTCCCCCATTATCGCGGCGCTGATGCGGGCGGCGGACAACGGCAAGCAGGTCACCGTGCTGGTGGAGCTGAAGGCCCGGTTCGACGAGGAGAACAACATCCATTGGGCCCTGAAGCTGGAGGAAGCGGGCTGCCATGTGGTCTACGGCCTGGCGGGGTTGAAAACCCATTGTAAGATTCTGCTGGTGGTCCGTCGGGAGGAGGACGGTCTGCGGCGGTATGTCCATATGGGGACGGGGAACTACAACGATTCCACCGCCCGGCAGTACACCGATATGGGGATGTTCACCTGCCGGGAGAGCTACGGCGCGGACGCTTCCAGCCTGTTCAACGTCCTCACCGGGTATTCTCGGCCGCCCCAGTACAACCGCTTTGTCACCGCGCCGGAGGGGATGCGCCCCTTCTTCCAAAAGATGATCGACCGGGAGATGGAAAACGCCAAAAACGGCCTGCCCTCCGGGATTTACGCCAAGGTCAATTCCCTGCTGGACCCGGATATCATCTACCGGCTGTATGCCGCCTCCCAGTGCGGGGTGCCGGTCCGGCTGGCGGTGCGGGGCATCTGCAGCCTGATTCCGGGGGTGCCCGGGGTCAGTGAGAACATCCGGGTGGTGAGCCTGGTGGGCCAGCTGCTGGAGCACAGCCGCATCTTCCGGTTTGAGAACGGGGGCAATCCCAAGCTGTATCTGGGCAGCGCCGATTGGATGCCCCGGAACCTGGACCGCCGGGTGGAGCTGGTTTTCCCGGTGGAGGACGAGGCCATCTGCCGCCGGGTGGAGGAGGTCATCGCCCTGACTTTGGAGGACACGGTCAACGCCCGGGAGCAGAGCGCCGACGGCGCCTACGCCATGGTGGACGGCCGGGGCCGTCCGGCGGTGAACAGCCAGCTGGAGCTGGCGAAGCGGGCCCGGGCGGCCTATATCGCCAAGGAAAAGGAAGCCGCCGGAAAGACGGCGGAAAAGGACGGAAAAATTTGACAGGAGAGGTCGTATAAATATGCTGAGAGTGGGGATATTAACCAGCGGCGGGGATTGCCAGGGCCTCAACGCCGCCATCCGCGGCGTCGCCAAGGCGCTGTACGAGGCCTTTGACGAGGTGGAGATCTACGGCGTGATCGACGGCTACCGGGGCCTTATCAGCGGCAACGTCCGCAAGATGAAGCCGGAGGATTTTTCCGGCATTCTCACCCAGGGCGGCACGGTGCTGGGCACCTCCCGCCAGCCCTTCAAGCTGATGCGGGTCATCGGGGAGGACGGGGTGGATAAGGTGGCGGCCATGAAGAAAAACGTGGCTTCCCTCAAGCTGGACTGTCTGGTGATCCTGGGGGGCAACGGCACCCACAAAACCGCCAATCTGCTGCGGGAAGAGGGGGTTCCGGTGATTACCCTGCCCAAGACCATCGACAACGATCTTTGGGGCACCGATATCACCTTCGGCTTTCAGAGCGCGGTGGATGTGGCGGCCAACGTCATCGATTACATTCATTCCACCGCCACCTCCCACGGCCGGGTGTTTATTGTGGAGGTCATGGGCCATAAGGTGGGCTGGCTGACCCTTCACGCGGGCATCGCCGCCGGGGCGGATATCGTGCTGCTGCCGGAGATTCCCTATGATATCCGCCGGGTGGGAGCGGCCATCCAGCGTCGCCGCAAGCAGGGAAAGAGCTTTTCCATCCTGGCGGTGGCGGAGGGGGCCTTGTCCAAGGAGGAAGCGAAGCTGGGGAAAAAGGCGCTGGCCGCCGCCCGGGCGCAGGAAAGCTATCCCTCCATCGCCTACCGGCTGGCGGAGGAACTGGAACCCTATGTGGGAACCGAGACCCGGGTGTGCGTCCCCGGTCATTTCCAGCGGGGCGGCCCGCCCTGTCCCTATGACCGGATGCTGGCCACCATGCTGGGCGCGGCGGCGGCCCGGCTGATCCGGGAAAAGCACTTCGGCTGCATGTGCGCCATGATCGATAACCAGATCGTGCCGGTGCCGCTGGAAGAGGTGGCGGGCAAGCTGAAAAAGGTGCCCCCCAACTGCGAAACGGTGCAGATGGCCCGGGAGATCGGCATGACCTTCGGCGATTGAGCAGGGAACTCCGGGTTCTTTCGGCTTCACTGCCAAGAGAACGAATACGGGCTTCTTCCGCCGGCCGGACAACAGGGAATTGTCAATTTTACAAAAATTGGCAGCGCTCTTCCGCCGGTTCGCAAAAGGACAAAAACGGCTTGAAATCAGGCTTTTTAACGCTGGTTGGAAATGACGGGAGAAAATCCAAACGGTTACAGTATTTTTGATTTGATTTTTTCCCGTTTGGTGATATAATAGGAATGTTGAAATTTCGGAGGAGTGTGGCCGAATTTGGAAAAATATATCATCACAGGTGGAAACCGCTTGGTTGGCAAAGTAGATATCAGCGGCGCCAAAAATGCGGCGGTAGCCATCCTTCCCGCAGCGATATTAGCCGACGGCGTTTGCCGTATTGAAAATATACCCAACATTGCCGATGTCTCCACAACCCTGGAAATCCTGTCCTCTCTGGGCGCGGAAGTGCGCCGTGTCAATAAAAATGCGGTGGATATCGATCCCCGCGGCATTCATACCCATGTGGTCCCTCACGATTTGGCCCGCCATATGCGCGCCTCTTATTATTTCATCGGCGCCCTTTTGGGCCGGTGCGGCAAGGCGCGGGTCTCCATGCCCGGCGGCTGTCAGATCGGCCTGCGGCCCATCGACCAGCACCTCAAGGGCTTCACCGCCCTGGGCGCGGACGTGGCCCCGGTGGAGCACGGCATGATCGAGGTCAATGCCCCCCGGCTCATCGGCAATTCCGTTTATCTGGATATGGTGACGGTGGGCTCCACCGTGAACATCATGCTGGCGGCGGTCAAGGCCCGGGGCACCACCATCATCGAAAACGCGGCCAAGGAACCCCATGTGGTGGACTTGGCCAACTTCCTCAACTCCATGGGCGCGGATGTCCGGGGCGCGGGCACCGACGTCATCAAGGTGCGGGGCGTGGATAAGCTCTACGGCACCACCTATTCCATCATCCCGGATCAGATCGAGGCGGGCACCTATATGGCCGCGGCCATCGCCACCGCCGGGGATGTGCTGATCCAGGGGGTGATCCCCAAGCATCTGGAATCCATCACCGCCAAGCTGCAGGAGATGGGGGGAGAGATCGAGGAATTCGACGATTCCATCCGGGTGCGCCGTACCGGTCCGCTGCGCCACTGCAACGTGAAAACCATGCCCCATCCCGGTTTTCCCACGGATATGCAGTCCCAGGCGGCGGTACTGCTTTCCGTCGCGGAGGGCACCAGCATCATCACCGAGAGCATTTTTGAAAACCGCTTCCGCTATATCGATGAGCTGAGGCGGATGGGGGCCCAGGCCCAGGTGGACGGCAAGGTGGCCGTCATCCAGGGCGTGGACCAGCTCACCGCCGCTCCGGTAAAGGCGGTGGACCTCCGGGCCGGCGCGGCTCTGGTGATCGCCGCCCTGGTGGCGAAGGGCACCACCGAAATCGAGGAGATTCATCACATCGAGCGGGGCTATGAAAACCTGGAAGCCAAGATGACCGCTTTGGGAGCCAATATCCGGCTGGTATCCCTGCCGGATGCGGCGCTGCGCCAGGCGTTGTAACAGTTGTTTATCAACAGGGCTGCTGCGAAATGAAACATTTTGCAGCAGCCCCTGCCATTATTTAAAGCGGATGCCCGGCATCCCCTTTTATTCTCAAATTCTGGAGGCGGACAAGCATGGCGCGATATTGCCCATTATTCAGCGGGAGCAGCGGCAACTGCGCCTATATAGGAACGCCGGAGAGCGGTATCCTCATCGACGCGGGGGTCAGTGCCAAGCGGATTGAAACAGCGCTGCGGCAGCGGGAGGTGGATCCCCGCTCCATCGCGGCGATTTTCGTCACCCATGAGCATTCGGATCATGTCTGCGGCTTGAAGATTCTCACCAAGCGCTACGGCATCCCGGTTTTCGCTTCGCCGGGCACCCTGGAGGCGCTGCTGGAAGCCGACGCACTTTCCGGCGCTTATGACGTCATCCCCGAGGAAGGGATGGAGGTTGCCGGTATGTGGGTGGAAGCCTTCCGCACCTCGCACGACAGCCGGGAAAGCCTGGGCTACCGGGTGTGCACCCCGGATGACCGCCGGCTGGCGGTAGCCACCGACATGGGCTATATGAGCGATACGGTTCGCTTCGCCCTCTCCGGCTGCGATCTAGTGCAGATCGAATCCAATCACGATGTCCGGATGCTGGAAAACGGCCCTTATCCTTATTATCTTAAACGGCGGATTCTGGCGGATACCGGCCATCTTTCCAACGAGGTATGCGCCGCCGCCCTGCCGGGACTGGCGGAGAGCGGGACCACCCGCTTTTATCTCGCCCATCTGAGCAAGGACAACAACACCCCCGAGGTGGCTTACATAACCTCTCAGGCCGCTCTGAACCCGGCCGGGATGAAGGAAGGACAGGATTATCTGCTGCGGGTCGCGCCCCGGTACGACACGGAGCAGATGCTGGTGTTTTAACATATGTTAAATATAACAATCGCCTGCGTGGGCAGGCTGAAGGAAAGCTATTGGCGGGAAGCCTGCGGGGAATACGGCAAGCGGCTGGGCGGCTTCTGCCGCCTGACGATTGCGGAGGTGGAGGAGGAGCGGCTGCCGGACAACCCCTCTGCCGCCCAGATCGAAGCCTGCCTTCGTGCGGAGGGCAGGCGGCTGCTGGCGAAGGTGCCGCCGGGGGCGGCCCTGTGGGCGCTGTGCATTGAGGGAAAAACCATTTCCTCGCCGGAGCTGGCTCGGCGGCTGGAGGAATTGGCCGTGGGCGGAACCAGTCATGTGGCGCTGGCCGTGGGCGGGTCCTGGGGCCTCTCGCCTCAGGTCAAGGAAGCGGCCCGGCTGCGGCTGTCCATGTCTCCCATGACCTTTCCCCATCAGCTGGCCCGGGTGATGCTGCTGGAGCAGATCTACCGCGCCATGCAAATTTCCGGCGGCGGCAAGTATCACAAATGAGCCGGAGCCGGTTGCGCAAACCGGTCTCCTGTGATATGATGGTGGAAACGAGCCGGAACTGATCGGCGCGCAGCGTCCTGAAACTTTTCCCATCGTCAGGACCCCTCCCGCGCCGTTCCTCTTCCGTCCGTTCACCATGGTTCCCCATGAAGGGAAAAATACCGTCGGCATACTGCCGATGACGAATGAGGGCTGGCAATGGCGAATAACGATATCAGTAAGGCCGATGTTCAAAAGGAAAACTTCAAGCTGGCGCTGGGGGTTTTCTGGCGCACCGCGGTGGCCGCCTTTCTCTGCTTGTTTTTGTATATGTCCGTCACCGTGCTGGTGACCGGCATGACTACCCAAACCATCGGCTACCGGGTAGTGGAAAAGACGGAGGACAGTTCCGCCGTCATCGTGAAGGAGATCAATTCCGTTCCCAGCGATGCGGAACTGAAAAAGATGCAGGAGGACCTGGGGGAAAATCAGGTCCTGCAGCCCATCAGCTCGGAGATTCCCACCGGCGCGGCCGTCGCCATGGATGTGGTATCCCAGATCCTCATGCTGCTGATGCTCATCGCTTTCCCTTACGCGGTGCTGTGGAGCAAGGGGGACCGGGATAAAAACACGGTGAACTTCGGCCATATGGAGGAGGATAAGCTCCGGGGCCTGAAGGTGGGGCTGATGGCGACCCTTCCCGCCGCCGTGGCTTACCTGGCGCTGCTGGTGTGCAAGCTGCTGAATACGGGCGGCTGGTATTACGCCATTTACCGTTTCCTCAATCTGCCCTTCATGCCGATTTTCAACCGGGTAACCACGGGTATGAAGACCATCGGGGAGCTTTCCTGGGTGGCGATGCTGGTATTCTTCCTCTTCCTGGCGGTGCTGCCGCTGATTTGTCATTTCTCCTATGTGCTGGGATATAAGCAGATTTCCCTGTCGG
>ENA-UONZ01003071-UONZ01003071.1-human-gut-metagenome-genome-assembly--contig:-C93old-NODE-3071-length-11433-cov-4.269995_pt1 | contig 11433 bp, 9 predicted proteins | sample MGYA00242468_ERZ724015 | MGnify/ENA metagenome assembly ERZ724015
ACGATCCATAGAATCCGTCTCATGTTCCAGCTCCTTTCTGAGTTTTCCCCTTTTCCCGGCGGGTTTCTATCACGTGGCGGATGGCCGCCGCCGGGTGCACCAGCAGCATCCGCGGGCCGGAGAACCGCATCACTTCCCGGATTTTCTCCCGCATCTCCGGCTTGTAGCAGTGCACCTTGCAGTTTGAGCAGAAGGTCTTTTCCTCCATAAAGGGGCACTTGTCGCTGCGGGCCCGGGCGTATTCCTCCAGGGCGCGACACTGGGGGCACAGGCTCCCTTTTCCGCCGTGGTGTTTTCTGCAATACAGGGCAATCATCTGGGAGACCATCTCTTTCTCCCGCTGCCGCTTTTGGGCGGTGTTGCTCATCAGCTCATCCTCCCGTTGTCCATGTTGTAGACTCTGTCCGCCACCCGCATGGTGGATTTCCGGTGGGAGACCAGCAGCACCGTCTTTTCCCCCCGTTCCTCCCCCAGAGAGCGGAGGATGACCGCCTCGTTTAAGCTGTCCAGGTTGCTGGTGGGCTCGTCCAGCAACAGGAAGTCTCCCTGGTGGAGGAAGGCCCGCGCCAGGCCCAGCCGCTGGCGCTCGCCGCCGGAGAGGGTGCTGCCCAGCTCGCCCACCGGGGTGTCGTAGCCCTGGGGCAGGCTTTCAATAAACTGGTGCACCGAGGCCTTCCGGCAGGCCCGGGCGATCTCCTCGTCGGTGGCGTCCAGCTTGGCAATGCGCAGGTTGGCCCGGATGCTGTCGTGGAACAGGTGTGTCTCCTGGGTGACAAAGCTCTCCATGTCCCGCAGGTTGGCGGTGTTGATGTCCTTCACGTCCCGGCCGGAGACGCGCACCTGCCCTTGCTGGGCCTCCCAAAACCGCATCAACAGCATGAGCAAAGTGGATTTTCCGCTCCCGCTGCGGCCCACAATGCCCACCACGCTGCCCTAGGGCACTTCAACGGAGACGCCGTCCAGGATCCGCTCCTCCCCATAGGCAAAGGAGACTTGTTCCGCCGCCGCCCCGGTAAAGGAGAGGCCTGCCTTGCCCTGGATTTCCTCCACCACCGGCTCCTCCTCCAAAATGTCCAGCACCCGGTTCCCCGCGGCGAAGGTGTTCTGCAAGGTGCTCCCTAGGTTGGCCAGCGCCACGCAGGGGCCAAAGGAGCTCATCAGCGCCAGCGTGGGCAGCAGTACCCCCAGAAAGTCCACCTGCCCGGCCTGGTACAGTCCCACCGCGGCAAAGAGCATGGCCACGTCAAACACCAAGATGACGGTGTTCGTCACCGCCTGGTAGCGGCCGGCGGTGCGCTGCATCCGCGCCTCGTCCAGGGAGAGGGCTGCCGTGCGGGCGTCCATCTCCTCCAGGCGGCGCTGGCCCTGGCCGTATTGCAACGTTTCCGACAATCCCCGCAGGCTGTCCAGCACAAAGCTGGAAAGCTCCCCCGAGCGCTGCCGGAACCGCAGGCCGTCGTCGCCGCTGAGCCGGGAAGTCACCAATGGCACCGCCACCCCCACCACAGCGTAGGCCGCCAGAGCCAGCAGCCCCAAGGCCCAGTGGAAGCTGCCAATGTACAGGCACAGCGCCACCGTGAACAGCGCCGCAATGGCAATGGGGGAGAGAGTGTGGGCGTAGAACACCTCCAGCAGCTCAATGTCCGAGGTGATAAGGGCGATGAGGTTGCCCCTGTCCTTGCCCTCCAGCTTGGCGGGGCACAGCCGCCGCAGGGCCTGGAAGACCTTCTCCCGCAGCAGCGCCAGCAGCTTAAAGGCGATGAAGTGGTTGCAGGCCTGCTCCCCATAGCGCAGGAATCCCCGGGCCACCGCGAACACCAGCACCCCGCCAAACAGCAGCCCCAGGGAGAAGGGAATCTCCAGCCCCAGCGCCCCGGCCAGGGCGTATCCTCCCAGCACGGTGAGGAAGGCGGCGCACAAATGCCCCACCAGCCCCAGCAAAATGGCCAGCGCCATAAAGCCAGCCAGGGGCCGCACCAGGCCCACCAGCCGCAGCATCACTTGGAACCCGCTTCGCTTTTTCATCGGATTGCCTCCTCTCCATAGTGTTCCAGGGCCGCTTGGGCCTCCCACAGGCGGCGGTAGGCGCCGCCCCGCTCCAGCAGCTCCTGGTGGGTGCCGCTCTCCGCCACCTGGCCTTTGTCCAGCACGTAGATGCAATCCGCGTCCACCACGTTGGCCAGCCGGTGGGAGATGAGCAGCACGGTCTTTGTCTTTGCCAGGGCGCGGATTTCCTCCATGATGTCGTTCTCGCTCTCCACGTCGATGTTGGAGGTGGCCTCGTCAAAAATATACACCGGGCTGTTGTGCAGCAGCCCCCGGGCCAGGGCCAGCCGCTGGCACTGCCCGCCCGACAGATTGGAGGCCCGCTCCAGCAGCGGGGTTTGCAGCCCCTGCTCCTGCCGCAGGAAGCCCCCCAGCTTCACCTGCTCCAGCACCTGCCACAGCTGCTCCTCCGTGGCCTGGGGGGCGGCCATGCGCAGGTTGTCCTCCACCGTCCCCTTAAACAGGTAGCTTTGGTGGCTGATGTAGGTAAAGTTCTCCAGCAGGCTCTCCTCCTTCAGGGCGGAGAGCTCCACGCCGCCCACGGTCACCGAGCCCTGGTACCCCCGGTTGCGCCCCATCAGCAGCGACGCCAAGGTGGATTTCCCGCAGCCGGATTCCCCCACCAAGGCCACAAAGCTGCCCTGGGGACATTCCAAATCCACTCCGGCCAGGACGTCCCGCCCCTCCCCATAGGAGAAGCGCACCCCCTGGCAGCGCAGGGAGCAGTCCTGGGGCACAGGCTGGTTTCCCCTTTCCTCCTCCGGCAGGTCCAGCAGCCGGAAGATTTTCTCGCTGGCCGCCATGCCGTTCATGGCGATGTGGAAGAAAGAGCCCAGCAGCCGCATGGGCAAGAAGAAATCCGCCGAGAGGATAAGCAGCAGCAGGCAGCCCGCCAGGTCCACGCGGCCCCCTTGAAACTTGGTCACCGCCAAAATCACCCCCAGGGCCGCGCCGCCGTAGGCAATCAAATCCATCATGGTGATGGAGTTCAGCTGCATGGTCAGCACCTTCATGGTGATTTTCCGAAACTTCTCCGACTGCTCCTGCATCTCCTCCTGCTTAAAGCTGTCCGCCTGGTAGATTTTCAAAGTGGTCAGCCCCTGCAGGTTCTCCAGGAAGGTGTCGCCCAAGGCGGTGTACTGCCCCCAGTATTTGGAGAGCAGCTTCTTGGCCCACCGCTGCACCGCCACAATGGCGGCGGGAATCAGCGGCACGCAGAGGAACAGCACCAGCGCCGCCGGGAAGTTCACAAAGCTGAGCACGCCAAACAGCGTCAGGGGCGCCAGCATGGCGTAAAAGAACTGGGGCAGGTAAGAGCCGAAATACGTCTCCAGCTGGTCCACGCCCTCCACAGCTACCTGCACCACCTCCGAGGTGTTCACCCGCTCTTGGTAAGAGGCCCCCAGGCCCAGCAGCTTTTTGTAGATTTTCCCCCGCAGCGTGCGCTTCACCGCCTTGGAGGAAAGGTAGCTCATGCGGCTGGAGAGCAAGGTGCATACAGCCCGCACCGCCACAGCCACCACAGCATCGAACAGGATTTCCACCGTCATCTCTGCTGTCAGCTTCCCTTGGGGAAGGGCAGCTACCAACGCAGTAAGGGCAGCCATCAGCCGAATGTTCGCCAGCAGAGAGACCCACTGGCACAGCACGTTCCCTGCGATGTATTTCCTGCTTTCGGGCACCGCCCTCACAAGTCGTTTGTTCAGCATTCCATCCATCCTCTCTCTGAAAATAGTCTTGGCTAACTGATAGTTAAGACTAACCACTGTCTCGAAAAAAAGAGGCCGCCTTTAATTAGTAGCCTCTAACAGCTTGTATAAGTATACCTGGTTTTCCGGAAAAAGTCAACCGCCGCCATTTTTTTCCGCAAAAAAAGCCGCGGGAGGCAGCATCCTCTCCCACGGCTTGAGGCTGCCGGCTTACAGCCATTGGCCATACCGGCGCACGTACAGTTTTTTCACCGCCGTCACCAGCAGCATGTAGCCCGCCACAAGGATACCCAGCAGCAGGAAGTACACCGGGGGCAGGGCAGCCATCTCCAGGGGCGCCGCCAAGGGCGTGAAGGGGATGGCCGTCACCAAAGCGATCCCCGCCAAGGAGAGCAGCGCCACCGGCACGGAGGCCCGGCTCTGCACAAAGGGCAGCTTCTCCGTGCGCAGCATGTGGATGACCAGCGTCTGGGTCCACATGGATTCCACAAACCACCCCGTCTGGAACAGGGCCACATACAGCGCCTGGGCGGCGGGGTCCGTCAGCTGGGGGTACAGCTGGCCGCCGGTGGCCAGGGGGCACACCACAAAGTACAGCAGCAGATAGGTGGCAATGTCAAACACCGAGCTGGTGGGCCCCATCCACAGCATAAACCGGCCAATGCCCTTGGCCTCCCACTTCCTGGGGGCCTTCAGGTACTCCGGGTCCACGTTGTCCCAGGACATGGCGGTGCAGCAGACGTCGTAAATCAAGTTGAGCAAAATCAGGTGCAAAGAGGCCATGGGCAAGAAGGGCAAAAAGGCGCTGGCCGCCAGCACGGAAAACATGTTGCCAAAGTTGGAGGAGGCCGTCATCTTGATGTACTTCATCATGTTGGCATAGGTCCTCCGGCCCTCCAGCACGCCCTGCTCCAGCACCATCAGGTCCTTTTCCAGCAGCACCACAGAGGCCGTCTCCTTGGCGATGTCCACAGCTGTGTCCACCGAGATGCCCACGTCCGCGGCCTGCATGGCTGCCGCGTCGTTGATGCCGTCGCCCATGTAGCCCACCGTGTGGCCCTTCTCCCGCAGGACCCGCACCACCCGTGCCTTCTGCTGGGGGGAGAGCTTGGCAAACACCGTGATGTCCTCCGCCAGCCGCCCCAGCTCCTGGTCATTCAGGCGCTCCAAATCCGTGCCCAGCAGGATGCGCTCCACAGGCAGCCCCACCTGCCGGCAGATGGCCTGGGTGACTTTCTCGTTGTCCCCGGTGAGGATTTTCACCGATACGCCGTACGCCTGCAACGCTTGGATAGCCGCCTTGGTGGTGGCCTTGGGCGGGTCCAGCAGCGCCAAAAAGCCCAGGAGCACCATGCCCTGCTCATCCGCCACCGAGAACTGCCCCACCGGGGAGGGGTTGGTCTTTTGGGCCACGGCAATCACCCGCATGCCCTGGCTGTTCAGCTGGTTGGCTTTTGCCAGCACCCGCCGGCGCACCTCATCCTCCAGGGGCAGCACCTTGCCGCCGCACTCTGCCCAGGCGCAGCATTGTAACATCTCCTCCACCGCGCCCTTGGTGACCAGCTGGGTTTTGCCCTCCTGGTCCTGGACCACCACGCTCATCCGCCGCCGCTGGAAGTCAAAGGGGATTTCGTCCACCTTGGTGTACTTCTCCACCAAAGCCTGGGCGCCCAGCTCCTCCTGCTTCTGGATGACCGCCAGGTCAATGAGGTTTTTCAGCCCCGTCTGGAAATAGCTGTTGAGGAACGCGTGGCGCAGCACCCGGTCGTCCTCCTGGCCATCCACGTTCAGGTGGTACTCCAGCACCACCTTGTCCTGGGTGAGGGTGCCGGTCTTGTCCGTGCAAAGGATGTCCATGGAGCCCAAATCCTGGATGGAGTTCAAGTTTTTGAGGATGACCTTCTGCTTGCTCATGGCCAGGGCGCCCTTTGCCAGGGAGGTGGTGACGATCATGGGCAGCATTTCCGGGGTCAGGCCCACCGCCACCGAGATGGCGAACAGCGCCGCCTGCATCCAGTCCCCCTTGGTAAAGCCGTTGACGAATAGCACCACCGGCACCATCAGCAGCATAAAGCGGATGAGCACCCAGGAAACGGAGTTGACCCCCTTCTCAAAGGTGGTCTTGGGGGGCTTGGTGTTCAGCTCCTTGGCCATCCGTCCCAGCATGGTGTCGTTGCCCACGGCCAGCACCAGGGCTTTCGCGCTGCCGCTGACCACGTTGCTCCCCAAAAAGGCCAGGTTGGCCGTGTCCGTCAAAGCCTCCCGCTGGGGGAGGGCATCCCCCAGCTTCTCCACAGCCTCGCTTTCCCCCGTCAGAGCGGACTGGCTGACGAACAAGTCCTTGGCCCCCAGAATGCGCAGGTCGGCGGGGATCATGTCCCCGGCGGAGAGGTGCACCAGGTCGCCCACCACAAGCTCCTCCAGGGGGATTTCCGCCTTCTGGCCTTCCCGCTCCACACAGGCGGTGGTGTGGAGCATCCCCAGCAGCTTGTCCGCCACGTTGCCGCTGCGTGTCTCCTGGACAAAGCGCAGCCCCCCAGAGAGCAGCACCATGGTGGCGATGATAAGGACCGTGGCGTAGTTTTCCTCCCCTGGGCTGGCCAGGGCAATGTCGGTGACGGCGGAAATCACCGCCAGCGCCAGCAGAATCACCGTAAAGGGGTTGATAAAGGCGGAGAACAGCCGCTTGGCCACGGGCTCCCGCTTTCCGTAGGTGAGGGCGTTGCGGCCCCACTCCTCCCGGGAGCGTTCCGCCTGCTCCTGGGTCAGCCCGGTGGGGGCGGCGCCGTAGTGGGCCAGCAGGGCTTCCTCCTTCTGGGCGGCGGCCCAGTACAGGCGCTGCTGGAGGGCGTCCTCCCGCACCATGTTCCCGGTGATGTGCGCGATGGAATTTCTTTTGAGAATCTTCTTCATGGTTCTGTACCTCCAATCTGTAGAATGGCGCGGCGCGCCTTTGGAAAGGGTACAGTGCAGGGAAGAAGGGTCCGCTTTCTCAGCGTCCTACAGGGAAAGGAACGGCCGGAAAGGCCCAGCTTCCCTGTGGGTGTCCCGTCTTCGTCTCTTTGTGGTTGCACTGGTACTGCTTCCCGTGTCCATTCCTTTCACCTCGCTTGTGGTAAAAAGTATCTATCGTATCGCCCGGAGGCGTTGTTTTCTAAAAAAGGGCAGAAAAAGGCCACCGCCTTTCGGTTGCCCCAAAGACGATGGCCCAAAAATCCCGCGGGAAATCCCCTACGGGCGCAGGCGCCCGTAGCTGTAGGGTGTCCATCGTTTTGGGAATGTTCTGTGACTTTGACTGTGCTCCACAGCTGGCGCCTCCTTTGCCGAAAAAATAAAACTCCCGTATGTCCGGTGAACATACGGGAGCTGCATGCCTCGTGTACATTCGTTTGAGCTTTAACTCTGCAGGGCGGTGAAACTGTGTTATGATACACCTTGCGCTCGATGTACCCTGTTCAAACCAACTGATGGTGTCTCCACCATTTCGCGGCAACAGTCCATATCCCTGTAGGAGCCTTACCTACCGAACAAGTTTACTGTAGCACGGTTTTTCCAGGTTGTCAAGGCCTTTTTTGCCCGGCTTTTCCTCTCACTGCTGCAGGCGGCCGCCGTCCATTTCGTGGACCGTGTCGCACAGCAGGGCGATGTCCTCGCTGCTGTGGCTGGCCAGGAGGATGGTCTTCCCCTCCTGCCGCAGGCCCAGCAGCAGCCGACGCATTTCCTCCACGCCGCGTTTGTCCAGGCCGTTCATGGGCTCGTCTAAAATGAGCAGGTCCGGGTCCTCCAGGATGGCTTGGGCCAGCCCCAGCCGCTGGCGCATCCCCAGGGAGTATTTCCCCACGTGCTTGGGGCTGTCCGGGTCCAGGCCCACCGTTTCCATGGCCCAGCGCACCCGCTCTTTCCCCACCTGGCGCCGGATGTCCGCCAGGAACTTCAAATTCCGGTAGCCGCTGAAGTTGGGCAGAAACCCCGGCGCCTCGATGATGGCCCCTATCCCCTGGGGGATGTCCACGTCCTTGCCCACCCGCTGGCCCCGCACCAAAATCTCCCCGGCGTCCTGGTGCATCAGCCCGCACACGCACTTCATCAGCACCGTTTTCCCCGAGCCGTTGCGCCCCACAATCCCGTGGATTTTCCCTGCCTCAAAGTCCACGGTGACCTTGTCCAGGGCCACCGTCTCCCGAAACCGCTTGGTCACTTCCCGCAGCGAGATGATTGCGCCCATACCGCCGCCTCCTTCACACAGATTTTAACACGTCGATGTCCCGGCGCCCCATGGCCAGAAAGGCCAGCAGGGCCAGCAGCGCGTTCCCGCCCGCCAGCACCGCCAGGGCGTAGCCCAGGGAGGGGAACGCGGTGGTCCCCGTCAAATCCACCACCGAAAGGGACGCCCAGGAAACCGGGGAGATGTAGTGCATCCACCAGCCGGCCCGCTCCACAAACAGTGGGAAGATGGCCAGCGCCGCCGCGCAGATGGCCCCGGCGCTGCGGTTTACCGTCAGGTTCAGCACAAAGAGCACCAGCCCCAGCAGCGCCCCCAGAAGCCAGCACAGCAGCAGCTCCAGCAGGTTGGCTTCCACCGGCCCCAGGGCGTTGCTGATTTGGTGGTCAAAGGGCAGCACAATGCCGTGCTGCCCGGCCATCCTCGTCTGGCAGAAGGTGTGAATCACCTTGCCCCAGCCTGGCTCAAAGCCCACGTGGGGCAGCAGCACCAGCACGGTCAGCAGGTACACCACCGCGAAATACACCGCCGACGTCCCTGCAATGTACAGCACCTGGCCCGCCGTCCAGGTCCTGCGGCCGGAGCGCAGCAGCAGGGCGGGGTGGTCGCTTTCGATAAAGGGTGCATCGCACAGCAGGAGTATCAGCCCCAGCATCACCATCAGCCGGCAGTAGGGCTCCGCCAGGAGGAAGGGGAACACCCAAGGCCCCACGGTGTAGCCCCCCTGGGCGCAGAAGTCCCCCACCGGGGACACCATCCAGTGGACGTAGGCCAGCTCCAGCAAAAACACCACGTACACCCGGGGATTCACCGGCCACTTTTGAAAGTTGTGGGCCGCCAGCAGCGCGGCCTTGCGCAGTTCAGCCATGCTCCAGCCTCCTTTTGGCCCCCGCCGTAAACAGCGCCCCAAACACCGCTGCCAGCCCGGTGAACAGCGCCACGGGGTACAACGCTGTCCACAGCAGGCTGTCCTGGATGGGAATATTCCCCTTGGCCACGGTGGCAAACAGCAGGGGGGCGGGCAGTTTTAAGAAGATTGCCACGTTCTCCCACAGATAGTTGAGCAGCAGCGGGCTGGCCAGGGCTACGAACACGTTGGGCAGTAAAGTGGAGACCCACAGCGCCGCCACGGAGAAGAACCCGGCGCAGCAGGCCTTTATCAGGAACCGGGCTGCGTAGAACAGCAGTATCCTCTGGGGGGTGAGCAGCGGCGCGAAGGGCGTGCTCATCCAGGAGTTGATGACAGTGCTCCCCGGGGAAAGAAGGGGATAGCCCAGGCACAGCGCCCCCAAAAAGAGCCACTCCCCCACAAACACCGCCCCCGTCCCCGAAAGGTAGCAGGCCGCCGCGGTGCCCGCCCCATAGGCCGCCTTGCCCGCCCGGGCCGCCGAGAAGCGGATGTACCGGTTCTCCCAGTCGGTGCAGAACAGCGTGGCCCCGGGGATGGCCCCAAACAGCAAAAACAACACCCAAAAGTTGGCGTAAATGCCCATCTCATACAGGTAGGAAGCGGTGGAATCCGCCCCCACCAAGGTTATCTCCTCGTAGACGCTCAGCAGGCTCAGCGCACATTGGCCCACCGCCGCCCCCACAAAGCTGGGGGCCAGCACGGTCCGGCGCAGGCCGCTCGCCGTAAAGTGCAGAAAGTTTCTCATATGCCCCCCAAGTTCGTCACAATTTCCTGGCCTGTTGCGGCGTTGAAAAACACGTAGGAGGCCTGCTCCATGGTCACGGTTTCACTGGCGTCCTCCTTCCCGGGGAAAGTCAGCTCCTGCTTCACCAAAAACCGCCAGGCCGGGATCAGCGTCACGTGGATGCCGTCCCCGGTGCCAAGGGGCACGTACTCAAAGGCGATCTGCTCCACCTGGCAGGGACTCTCCAGCAGCAACGAGTTGTATTTGCTGTCCAGCGCCTCCAAAGCGCCCTCCAAATCCAGGCAGGGGGCTTCCCCCTGGCTTTCGCCCACGTCATAGGTGGGGGAGATGGACAGCATCACCAGCCCCTCCGCCGAATAGGCGCAGTCAATCACCGCCCCCGCTGTGTACCCGCCGCTGGCAGCCACCCCTGTGCTCTGCCGGGTGACGGGGCACGCCCCGGCCTGGGCGTACAGCTGGAAGTAGTAGCAGTCCTGGCTGGCCTGGTACTGGGGAAGGGGGTATTGGGCCAAACTCTCCTCCCGGCTCAGCGGTTCCCCTGCCTCGTCGGTCCACAGGCCCACACCATTTTGGACGAGCCGCTCCCGGACTTTCTCCGCCTCCTCCTGTAAGGTTTCGCTGTCCAGGGTGAAGCAGTCGTAGCTGTCCGCCACCTCTATCCCCAGCTGGGAGAGGGTCTCCTTGGCCTGGGCGTAGCACTCCTCCGCCGTGGCGAAGGCCAGCTCCTTCCCTGTTTGGAAGGTGTCCCCATTGTAGTCCAGCGACTCCGGCCCGGGGTAGAAGTACTGGGTGGTGTCCTGGTTCCACCCGTTGTTGAAGTAGTACAGGTTCTCCTCGATGACCACCAGGTTTTGGCCGTCCTCTGTCACGTACATGTGCCACATGGCGTCCTGGAACGCGGAGCCCTTTACCGCCTGCTGCTCCTCCTGGGCCAGGGGCGCGTCCCCCAACAGGAGCTGCCGGGCCTGCTGGGGGTCAAAGCGGTGCAGGCTGGCCTGGTAGCTTGCCAGGCTGGAGAAATCCACCGGGGGATAGCTCACTTCCGCCTGCACCACCACCCCAGAGGACAGCGTGGTCTCCACCACCTGGGAGGCCTGCGCCGCTCCCTCGCCGCTGGGGGTGGCAAGGGGACGGCTGGGACTTTCCTCCGCCACGCTGGCCGGCGGGGGAGAGGCGGCTGGGCTGTGCAGCCGGCGAGCAGCAGCGCCGCCAACAGAAGGGACAGGGCTTTTTTCATAGAGGCTCACTCCTTGTTCCGTCTTTTCCCCTTAGACGTCCTAGCCCGCCCCGTTCTTACACAGGGCAAAAAAACACCGGAGCGCCTTACCCGGCCTCCGGTGTCCTGTCCTATTTATTGGCTGGAGAGTATCTCCCGAATCTCCGCTTCCGCCGCCTTGACCTCCTCCTGGAAAGCCCGGGAGGAGACCCGCAGCGCCCCTGCCCCCAGGATAATCAGCTGCTCCGTGGCGTCCGAGGTGACCACCCGGGTGTGATAGTGCCGGGCAATCTGGTGGGTGACTTTCTCAATGTACATATCCGCGGTTTCGGCCTCCTTGGTGTAGACCACGTTCAGGTTGTGGTACTTCTCCACCGAGCCCACGCCGCCCTTCACCTTGTAGGCGTCGAACACAAGGATGGGCACACACCGCCGGTAGGCGGCGTAGTTGCAGAGGATGTCCATCAGCTTTCCCCGGGCGGCCTCCAGGTTTTCCGCCGCCAAGGCTTTCAGCTCGTCCCAGGAGAAAATCACGTTGTAGCCGTCTACCAGCAGGTACTCGGGGCCCTCTTTCTGGGGCTTGGC
>ENA-UONZ01003093-UONZ01003093.1-human-gut-metagenome-genome-assembly--contig:-C93old-NODE-3093-length-11327-cov-5.040720_pt1 | contig 11327 bp, 10 predicted proteins | sample MGYA00242468_ERZ724015 | MGnify/ENA metagenome assembly ERZ724015
TCGTCATTGAACATATAGACAGTTAAGGAGGAAATGACATGGACTATTTAAAAGCATTCATCGTGGGAGGAATTATCTGCGCCCTGGTGCAGATTCTGCTGGAAAAGACAAAGATGATGCCGGGACGGGTTATGGTCACCCTGGTAGTCAGCGGCGCCATACTGGGAGCCATAGGGCTTTATGAACCCTTTGCGAAATGGGCGGGGGCAGGAGCTACCGTACCTCTTCTGGGCTTTGGAAACACTCTCTGGAAGGGCGTAAAGGAGGGAATTGGAGAGGATGGGCTTCTGGGCATCTTTAAGGGCGGATTCACAGCCAGTTCTGCGGGAATATGCGGCGCATTGGTATTCGGCTATCTGGCGTCCCTTGTGTTTAAGCCGAAAATGAAATGATGAAAATGAATATGGAAAGCATGAAAGTAATAAAGGCGTCATAACAAAAAACCGGGACACAGCTGTCATCTGACGGCTTTCGTTCCGGTTTTTAACATGACTTTATATCTGTCAGTACTGGATTTTTAAATAGGCTGCTAGTAAGGCCGGTTCCCCGGACCAAACACTTCCGTGGTTTCCGGCGAGGTCTGGTAACCCGGACCGATAGGTGTCACGGTAGGACCTGTATTTCCGGGCTCATTGGTGTTGGGCGGAATGATGGTGGAAACGTCGGAGTGGACGGTGCAGTAGCCCGGGATAGCAAATACGGAATCATCCGTAGCTCCCTCCTCGCCCTCCGGCAATGTCATGCATACCCTGGTAGTCTTTGTGGGACAGTAGGGAGTGGGGCGCATGCCTGATTCCGCGCATACGGTAACCTCCACATGCTTGTCGCAGACTTCCGTGGGGGCGGTTCCCTTAGCAAAATACTCGGTGTAGACGGCATTTCCCCTGGGGTCGTGGTTGCAGACACCGGAGACAGCTCTCTTGCCGGATTTGCGGCAGATTTCCGCGGTCTCGATACTGTCCGGCACCGCAAAGCCCGGGTCTGACATGCCCTCGTGGACACGGTTCATGATATTGCGCCAGATGTCCTTGTGGAAGCTGGTTCCGCCGTTGTTCACGCCGCCGTGCTTAAGCTTCTGGTTGTTGTCACATCCGCCCCATATGCCGGCGGTGTAATAAGGCGTATAGCCCACGAACCATACATCGTTGTTGGAGGTGGTTGTGCCGCTCTTGCCGGCCGCAGTCATGCCTGTCAGGGCAGCGCGGGTACTGGTGGAGTTGATGGACACGCCCGGCCGGGTGAATTTGCGGTTGCTCTTCATGGATTCCGACATGGCATCCGTTAAAAGGAAGGCAGTGGAATCCTTTAACACCTGCTTTGTCTCCGGTTCATTGTCTATGAGGACCTTTCCGTTGTGGTCCAGTATCTTGGTGAAGAAACGGGGCTTTGTGTACACGCCGCCGTTGGCAATAGCGGCATAGGCTGTGGTCAGCTCCAGGTTGGAAACGCCCTTTGTGATGCCGCCCAGGGCGGTGGCTGCTCCCAGGTCATCCTTTGTAAGGGAGGTAATGCCCATGTTTTCTGCGTACTCCACGCCAAGCTGAGGCGTGACTGTCTCCATAAGGCAGCGCACAGCCACAATGTTCATGGAGTAGATGATGCCGTCCCGGATGCTGGAGTAACCGGTAAAGCCATAGCCGGAATTCCACCAGTTCCTGAAGGTCTTGTTTCCTATGGTGTAGGGCGCGTCGTAGTAGACCGTGCCCAGGGTGGCGCCGCAGGCATCCAGGGCGGGCGCGAAGGCCGTGATGACCTTAAAGGCGGAGCCTGGCTGGCGGTATACGTTGCTGGCGCGGTTCAGGGTAAGACTGGCTGTCTTTTCGCCGCGGCCGCCGCACAGCGCCTTGACCTCGCCTGTGTGCTGATCTAATAGAACGAAGGAGGCCTGGGGCTGTAAAATCAGATTCTGACGCTCTCCGATGATTTCATCGCCATCCTTTAATAGCCATGCCTTATACTGGTCAATGTCGTCCTGGACCGCTTCCTTGGAGGCGTAGAGTCCCTCAAAGGAGGAATCTCCCAGCACGCTTTTGCGGAAGGTGCGCAGGTTCTCCTCTGAATAGTGCTCCGTGGTGCCGTCCGCGTGAGTAATGGAGAGCCTGTACTCCACGGAATACTTGGCAACTGAATAGTTGTCCGGGTTATTGATCTCCTCGTCCACAATGGCCTGTAAGGCGGGATCCTGGGTGGTATAAATCTGCAGTCCGCCGGAATACAGGAGATTGCTGGCCTGGCTTTCCGTGTAATCCAGCTTTTCCATCAAGGCGTTTATGACCTGTTCAATGAGCTCGTCCGTAAAATAGCTGTAATGGCTGTTGATTCCCTTGGTGGCTGTATCCACGTTTTGTATCCTGTCGTATACATCATCAGCCAGGGCTTCCTCCTGCTGGGCCTTGGTGATATAATCCTGCTCATACATATACTGGAGTACGATTCTCCGGCGCTCCGCATTGTTTTCGCGTCCTGATATGGGATTGAGTCTGGAGGGATTCTTGGTGATGGATGCAAGCACGGTACACTCGGAGAGGGTCAGGTCGGAAACGTCCTTGTTGAAATAGCGTTTGGCCGCCACCTTTACTCCCAGGGTGTTGTTGCCCAGGTTGATGGTGTTGAGATAGTTGGTGATAATCAGCTTCTTGGTATCTTCCTTGCTCATGCCTGAATTCTTTTCCAGCTGCACGGCAAGGTACTGCTCCTGCAGTTTACGCTCAATCCTGGCACCCCAGCCGGATTCCATTCCTCCGGAGAACACGTTGTTCTTGATGAGCTGCTGTGTTATGGTGCTTCCGCCGCCCGCATAGTCGTCGCTGACAATGCCCTTAACGGCCCTGGCAATGGAACGGATGTCGATGCCGTTGTGGGACCAGAAACGGGAATCCTCAATGGCTACGAATGCGTTTACCAAATCCTTTGGAAGTTCCTCGTAGGTGGCTTCCTCGCGGTTGGAACCGCTGGTGACCAGGGTATCCGTCAGGTTCCCGGCGGAGTCGTATACTGCGGTGGCAAAACGGCTGGGCTGAATATTTAGAATATCAACGGAAGGGGCATTATCTATAATGCCTTTAACCATACCGAAACCGATGGAGGCGCCCACTACTGCCAGAAACAAAAACAGGACAAAAAGCGCCTTAAATATATTAAGGAGCAGCCTTGAAGCGTATTTGCCCGATTTAGAGTGGAGAGACTTAAGCCTGCGCTCAGCCTCGTACTTTCCATAGTTCATAGATTCTCCTTTTCGTACATAATCTGAATGGAATCCGCCCCCCTGCGGACCCTTATACCTATCTTGTAGATTATACACCAGTTTTGTAAAATTGAAAAGGTTTAAATATGCCCTTGCCATCGCCTGATATCTATATTATGATAAAAAATAGGTAAAAAATGTCGAAAGGTGGGGATGGTAACCCACAAATAACTGTAAAGGAGCCGTAAAAGTGGTAGATAGTTATAAAATTCTGTACAAGGGAGGCTCAGGAGAGCTGGTGGAGAAGAAGTCGCGCTTCATAGCGGACCTGCGCCCGGTGGCTTCAGAGGAGGAAGCCCTGGAATATATAGAGGAAATCAGAAAGAAATACTGGGATGCAAGACATCACTGTTTTGCCTATATTATCGGGGACAGGGGGCAGACCGCCCGGTGCAGCGACGACGGGGAGCCGTCCCAGACAGCCGGAAAACCCATGATGGATGTGCTGGCAGGGGCGGAGCTCCACGATGTGTGTGCCGTTGTAACCCGGTACTTCGGAGGTACCCTGCTGGGCACAGGGGGACTGGTGCGGGCATATTCCGGGGCTGTCAAGGAAGGAATGAAAAACTGCGTTATCCTGGAGAAAAGACTGGCTGTCCGTCTGAACATCACCACGGATTATAACGGAGTGGGAAAGATTCAGTACATTGCGGCCCAGGGCGGGATCGACACCCTGGACACCCAGTATACGGATAAAGCCGTGTTCACCTTCCTGATTCCCATGGCAGAGGAGGGAAGATTCACGGCCCAGATTATAGAAGGGACCGCAGGAAAGGCTGTTATCCGGAGAGAGGGCGAGGTATACTACGGTCTTGGCGACAGCGGCCTGGTGGTGTTTTAAGAGGAATTGTGTTTAGTAAAAAACAGGAGGAATGTGATAATGGAGATGGAGATTAAAATGAAAAAGCTGGGATTTGGAACCATGAGGCTTCCCGTGTTAAATCAGGAGGATCCGGCGTCAGTGGACCTGGAGCAGGTCTGTCAGATGGTGGATACCTTTATGGAAAGGGGATTTACTTATTTTGACACTGCCTACATGTACCACAAATACGAGAGCGAGAGAGCGGTAAAAAAGGCCCTGGTGGATCGCTGGCCCAGAGACAGATATGTTTTGGCGGATAAGCTGCCCCTCAGCCACCTGAAAGAGGAGGCGGACATGGAGCGGTTTTTCCAGGAACAGCTTGAAAAGTGCGGTGTTTCCTATTTTGACTACTACATGCTCCACAATATGTCCAGGTCATATTATGAAACAGCTGAGCGTCTGGGGGCGTTTGCCTTTGTCCGCAGGAAAAAGGAGGAGGGAAAGGCCCGCAGAATCGGATTTTCCTTCCATGCGGATGCTGAGCTTCTGGAGGAGATTCTTTCAAAACACCCTGAGCTGGATTTTGTGCAGCTGCAGTTAAATTACATAGACTGGGACAGCCCCAATATCCAGTCCCGCCAGTGCTACGAGGTGTGCCGCAGATACGGGAAGGATGTCATAGTCATGGAGCCGGTCAAGGGAGGGACCCTGGCTCATGTGCCCCGGGAGGCCAGGGACCTGATGGAGGCCCATGCTCCGGGCATGACGCCTGCGTCCTGGGCTGTCCGCTTTGCCGCCAGCCGTGAGGGCGTCATTATGGTGCTGTCAGGCATGTCGGATTACATCCAGCTCCTGGACAACACAGCCTATATGCAGGACTTTGTTCCCCTGACTGAGGAGGAGGAAGGTATTGTGGGCAGGGCGGCAGAAATTATCCAGTCCGCCACGGCCATCTCCTGCACATCATGCCAGTACTGTGTGGAGGGATGTCCGAAGCAGATTCCCATACCAAAGTATTTTTCCCTTTATAACCAGTACAGCCTCTTTGGGGAAAAATCCAATTCCAGGGGCTATTACCAGAATTATGGGGGCAGATACGGGAAAGCCGGGGACTGCATCGGCTGCCGCAGATGCGAGGCCATATGCCCGCAGCACCTGCCCGTGGTACAGCACATGAAGGAAATAGCAGAGGTGTTTGAGCCGGCCAAATAGGGCGCCGGGATAGGGAAAAACAGCGGCAATCAGCGGAAATGGTGTAAAATCCCTTGCAATCTCAACACACCAATGCTATACTATAAAACCGTGGCTGTAGACGTATATGATAAGGAAGAGTAATCACTATGAAGATGAAAAGAGAAGATGTAAGAAATATCGCTATCATTGCCCATGTAGACCATGGTAAGACCACATTAGTAGACCAGCTGCTGAGGCAGAGCGGCGTGTTCCGCGCGAACCAGGAGGTACAGGAGCGTGTTATGGACTCCAATGACCTGGAGCGTGAGAGAGGAATCACCATCCTGTCCAAGAACACGGCTGTATTTTATAAAGACACAAAAATCAACATCATCGACACGCCAGGGCACGCTGATTTCGGCGGGGAGGTGGAGCGCGTGCTAAAGATGGTGGACGGCGTTGTGCTGGTAGTGGATGCCTATGAGGGACCCATGCCCCAGACAAAGTTCGTGCTTCAGAAGGCGCTGGATCTGAACCTGTCCGTCATTGTATGCATCAACAAGATTGACAGGCCTGAGGCCAGACCCGCGGATGTCATTGACGAGACGCTGGAGCTGATGATGGACCTGGATGCAACGGACGAGCAGTTAGACTGCCCCTTTATCTACGCATCTGCCAGGGGCGGATTCGCAAAATACAAGATTGAAGACCCGGAAGTGGACATGAGCCCTCTGTTTGAGACCATCATAAACCATATCCCGGCTCCAAAGGGAGATCCGGACGCGGAGACTCAGGTACTCATAAGCACCATTGACTACAATGAATTCGTAGGCCGGATCGGCATCGGACGTGTGGACAACGGGGGACTTAAGGTGAACCAGGAGTGTGTTCTGGTGAATCATCACGAGCCGGATAAGTTTAAGAAAATCAAGATAGGAAAGCTCTATGAGTTTGACGGACTTAAGAGGGTGGAGGTGCAGGAGGCCGGTATTGGTTCCATTGTTGCCATCTCCGGTATTGCGGATATCCATATCGGCGATACCATCTGTACCCCTAATAATCCGGAGTCCATTCCGTTCCAGAAGATATCTGAGCCCACTATTGCCATGTATTTCATGGTAAATGACAGTCCGCTGGCAGGCCAGGAGGGTAAATTTATCACCTCCCGTCATCTGCGTGACCGTCTGTTCAGGGAGCTGAACACGGATGTAAGTCTGCGGGTGGAGGAGACGGATTCCGCAGACTGCTTCAAGGTGTCCGGCCGCGGTGAGCTGCACCTGTCCGTTCTGATTGAAAACATGCGTCGCGAGGGCTTTGAGTTTGCTGTCAGCAAGGCGGAGGTGCTCTACAAATACGATGAGAGAAACCGCAGGCTGGAGCCCATGGAGTTGGCTTATGTGGATGTGCCTGAGGAATACACAGGCGTCGTCATCCAGAAGCTGACCAGCCGCAAGGGCGCCCTTCAGGGTATGAGCCAGGCGGCAGGCGGCTATTCCAGGCTGGAATTCTCCATTCCATCCAGAGGACTCATCGGCTACCGCGGTGATTTTCTGACAGATACAAAGGGAAATGGTATACTGAACACTATTTTTGACGGATACGCAGAGTACAAGGGCGATTTGTTCTACCGTCAGACAGGCTCCCTTATTGCCTTTGAGGCAGGCGAGGCCATTACCTACGGTCTTTTCAATGCCCAGGAAAGAGGTACCCTGTTCATAGGACCGGGCGTCAAGGTGTACTCCGGAATGGTAGTGGGCCAGAGCCCTAAGGCAGAGGATATTGAAATCAATGTCTGCAAGACAAAGAAGCTGACCAACACCCGTTCCTCCAGCGCTGACGAGGCACTTAAGCTGACACCTCCTAAAATTATGAGCCTGGAGCAGGCTCTGGACTTCATTGATACGGATGAGCTTCTGGAGGTGACCCCGGAGAGTCTGCGCATCCGCAAGAAGATTCTGGACCCAACCCTGAGAAAGAGGGCTTCTTTTAAGAACAAATAGATAAAAATCGACATTTTGTAAGCGAAATGGCGAATCCTGTCGAACGATTCTGGCGGGATTCGCCTTATTTTTTGTTCTATTATGGCATTTCCCCTCATAAACTATCAATGTGCCGTACAAAAGCAAGAGAATAAAAGGATGAAACAAGTAAAACGGCAGAATGAGAAATATTTTAGAAGCGAAGAGGAGATGTACTATGTCAGAAAAAATGATTGAAAACAACAGGGTAAGCGTCATCGGAGAAATCGTGTCGGGATTTACCTTCAGCCATGAAGTCTTCGGAGAAGGATTTTATATGGTGGATGTGGCTGTCAACAGACTCAGCGAGCAGGCGGACATCATTCCCCTGATGATATCCGAGCGCCTCATAGACGTACATAAAGACTATTCAGGCTGCACCGTGGAATCCATAGGCCAGTTCCGTTCCTACAACCGGCATGAGGGAGTCAAGAACCGGCTGATGCTGTCCATCTTTGTGAGGGAAATCCATTTCATTGAGGAATTCACGGATTACACCAAGACCAATCAGATATTCCTGGACGGCTATATCTGCAAGCCGCCTATTTACAGAAAAACTCCTCTTGGACGGGAGATCGCAGATATTCTTCTGGCTGTGAACCGTCCTTACGGCAAATCAGATTACATACCCTGCATCAGCTGGGGACGCAACGCGCGCTTTGCTTCCAGCTTCGAGGTGGGCACCAGGGTAAGGGTTTGGGGCCGTGTGCAGAGCCGCGAGTACACCAAGAAGCTCAGCGAGACAGAGTGCGAGAAGCGCATTGCATATGAAGTCTCAATCAGCAAGCTGGAATGTGACGAGGCTTGAACAGAAGATGCTACGGACGCTGTCATCTGACGATTCCTTTTGAATATCTTTTGAAAAATGTAAGAAATATTTGCAATATTGGCTAAACTATGCTATTATGAGCAAGTCCAATTGTTCTTAAGAAAAAGCAAGTAAAGCATGAGGTGCAAGATGATGAAAGAGAGCATGATACAGGTTATCTGTGGACCGGGACGCGGTAAGACCACCAGTGCCATTGGAAGGGGGCTCACCGCGCTGACCAAGGGAAAGTGTGTCTATATGGTACAGTTCCTTAAGGGCGCCCTGGATGCGGATAACATGGAAATCATACAGCGTCTGGAACCGGAATTTAAAATTTTCAGATTTGAGAAAACGCCTGTTTTCTTTGACCGGCTGACGGAAGAGGAGAAGGCAGAGGCAAGAATCTGTATCCTGAACGGCCTGAATTTTGCCAGGAAGGTTCTGGTGACAGGGGAGTGTGATGTGCTTATCCTGGATGAGATTCTGGGAATCCTGGACGAGGGAGTGATATCTGGCGAAGAGCTGTGTGCCATCATAGCCCAGGCCAGGAATGCGCAGATACAGCTGATCCTCACAGGGACCATATATCCTGAGTGCCTGAACGGCCATGTAGATGAGGTCACAAGGATTCAGACAAGATATGAGTGATTTCCTGTTGACAGACTGTTGGCAGGGTGATAATATAATACCAACAATCATAGAGTAGAGGTTGCGTTAATCATGAGTAGATAAGCCGGATGTGGCAGGCACAGGCGATGGCTTATGGAAAGGGAGAAACGCCGAAGAGGAAGCGTTCCTTGTTCACGCCCCCTCTGGGCATATGGTTAAGAGCTGTATGACTGTCATCCGGGTGGATGGAGAGCTACCAAAGAACGTGGATTAGACACTGGAATCATACGTATATGGAAGGGCTGACATTTACCTCAGTCCTTTTTTGTTTCCAAGAAAAGTACGTCCGGGTTTCATTTTCTATGGGGAAAAGCACACTGTGATTGAATCAAGAAAAAAGGAGAGAATATAGCATGACACTTTTTGAAGGAGCAGGTGTAGCACTGGTGACCCCGTTTAAGGAAAACGGTGAAGTGAATTACGAAAAACTGGAGGAGATAGTAGAAGAGCAGATTGCGGGCGGCACGGACGCCATTATTGCCTGCGGTACCACAGGCGAAGCCTCCACCATGACCCATGAGGAGCATCTGGAAGTGATTGAGTACATCTGCAGGGTGACAAAAAAACGGATTCCTGTGGTTGCGGGGACCGGCTCAAACTGTACGGAGACAGCCGTCTATCTCTCCGCGGAGGCAGAGAAGAGAGGGGCGGACGGACTTCTTCTGGTGTCACCATATTATAATAAGGCTACCCAGAAGGGACTTATGGCCCATTTTACGGCTGTTGCGGACGCGGTGAAGATTCCCGTTATCCTCTATAACATTCCGGGCAGGACAGGCGTCACCATTAAGCCTGAGACCATCGCGGCCCTGTGTAAGGACGTGGACAATATTGTGGGGGTTAAGGAGGCCAGCGGCAACTTTTCAGCCATTGCCACTCTTATGAGTCTGTCAGACGGCAAGGTGGATTTGTACTCAGGCAACGATGACCAGATTGTGCCCCTTCTCTCCCTGGGAGGCAAGGGCGTTATCTCCGTGCTGTCCAATGTGGCTCCGCGCCAGACCCATGACATCTGCGCTTCCTACTTTGCGGGGGATGTTAAGACCAGCGCCGCCCTTCAGTTAAAGGCCATTCCGCTGATTACAGAGCTTTTTAGCGAGGTAAACCCCATTCCTGTAAAGGCGGCTATGAACATGATGGGCAAGGGAGTGGGACCTCTGCGCATGCCTTTGACTGAGATGGAGCCCCAGAATCAGGAGAAGCTTAAGAAGGCCATGGCGGATTACGGTATCCTGTAGGGAAGATTCCGGGAAAGGACGGTATACCAATGGTAAAGATGATAATGCACGGCTGCCGCGGGGCCATGGGACATGTAATTACAGGTCTGGCGGCAGAAGACGATGATATCCGGATTGTGGCAGGCATCGATGTGCGGGAGGGAACGGATTTGGGATATCCCGTGTTCCCTTCCCTGGACCAGTGCAACGTGAAGGCGGACGTGATTGTGGATTTCGCATCCCCAAAGGCAGTGGACGGCCTCCTGGCCTACAGCTGCAGAGAGCGGGTTCCCGTGGTCCTCTGTACCACAGGGCTCTCGAAAGAGCAGCTTAAGTCAGTGGAAAAGGCCAGCGAAAAGACGGCTATCCTGCGCTCCGCCAACATGTCCCTGGGAGTAAACCTGCTGCTCAAGCTGGTGGGTGACGCGGCCAGGGTACTGGCAGGATCCGGCTTTGACATGGAAATCGTGGAAAAGCACCATAACCAGAAGGTGGATGCACCCAGCGGCACAGCCCTGGCCCTGGCAGATTCCATGAACCAGGCCATGGACGGGCAGTACGCCTATACCTGTGACAGAAGCACCAGACGGGAAAAGAGAAATCCGAAGGAAATAGGAATTTCGTCCGTCAGAGGCGGTTCCATAGTGGGTGAACACGACGTGATATTTGCGGGTAAGGACGAGGTGGTCACCTTCAGCCACACGGCTTATTCCAAGGCTATTTTCGCCAAAGGCGCCCTGGAGGCAGCCAAATTCCTGGCCGGTAAGGCGCCCGGCATGTATTCCATGACGGACGTAGTGGGATTATAACAAATATTTCCAGAAAAGGCAGGATGTTCCACCATAATCCATTCTCCTAAAGCACATAATATAGGTAGAAAACGAAAGGAGAATGTCATTATGAAAAAAATCAGACCTGCAATTTTTACAATGCTGCTGCTCATCATGGTTATGTCTGTTACGGCCTGTGGAAGCAATAACTCCAATACACAGTCCTCAACAGGCGCCAGCCAGAATTCATCTTCAGCAGCCACATCCACCAGTGCCTCATCCCAGGAAACCACAGGGATGGAGACATCTTCCATGGAAACGGAAGGGGACGGCATCATTGACGGACTTATGAATGACGTGGAGAAGGGCGCACGTGACGTTAAGGACGGCGTGAACGATATCACAGGTGAATCCAACACAGTCAGTGAGAGCGGCACCAACAATACAACAGAGTCCAGATAGTAAATTGCTGTCCGGGCCTGGATATGGACCCTTTCTATGCCGGGTACGGCTGGAGAGGGTCTATCTGTGTAAAAACCAGAAGATGCCCCTTGAAGAGCTCCCTTCAAAGGATTATAATCAGTTCATGGACAAACGGGGAAGGAGATTGATTGGAGTACATAAGC
>ENA-UONZ01003098-UONZ01003098.1-human-gut-metagenome-genome-assembly--contig:-C93old-NODE-3098-length-11282-cov-30.245391_pt1 | contig 11282 bp, 10 predicted proteins | sample MGYA00242468_ERZ724015 | MGnify/ENA metagenome assembly ERZ724015
GCTTTAACGCTTTTTTCGCTTCTCCATCCATAGCCCCTCAGTCGCTGCGCGACAGATTCCCCTTTTTGTCACCTGCGGTGACATCTTCCCCCGGCCGGGGGAAGTCGGCCCTCTCGGGGGAGCAAGCGCTCGCCCGCAGCGCCGCGCTTTCGCAGAAAGCGGCGCTGCAAATGCAGTTTGGGGTTACGACCCCTCTCCGTGAAAACAGCGTTTGGAGCGCTCCGCAGAGCGCGACAAACGCGAAATAAAAAATAATTTTCCGCTGAATATGCCCAGAGCGCAAGCGGAGGGCATTTTCAATCGTTCTATCTACAGGAGGTACTCGCGCGATGCAGCGCACAGAAAAATATTTTGAGCAGGACGCTTTCCGCACCGGATGCAAAAGCGTCATCCTTGCCGCAGAGCCGGACGAAAAGACCGGCGGCGGGCGCATTGCGCTGGACGGCACGGTGTTCTACCCGGAGGGCGGCGGTCAGCCCGCCGACCGGGGCACTTTGACCCTGCCGGACGGCACGGTGCTGCGGGTGCTGGACGTCCACGAGCAGGCGGGTGTCATCTGGCATACGGTGGATGCCCTGCCTGCTGCCGCCGCGCCCGGCGCAGCCGCTGCCGGCTGCATCGACTGGGACTGGCGGTTTGACAAAATGCAGCAGCACACCGGCGAGCATATCCTCTCCGGCATTTTGCACCAGATGTTCGGGGCGGAGAATGTGGGCTTCCATGTGGGCAGCGAGGTGGTGCGCATGGACACCAGCGTGCCCATCAGCCCCGAGGGGCTGCGGCAGGCGGAGCTTGCCGCCAACCGCATCGTGTGGCAGGATGTGCCGGTGCTCATCAGCTACCCCACCCGGGAGGAACTTGCCGCCCTTGTCTACCGCTCCAAAAAAGAGATCGAGGGGCAGGTGCGCATTGTGACCATCCCGGGCGCGGACGTCTGCGCCTGCTGCGGCACCCACACCCGCACCACCGGTCAGGTGGGGCAGATCAAGATCCTTGCCAGCGAGAACTACAAGGGCGGTGTGCGGCTGAGCGTGGTGTGCGGTGCCCGTGCGCTGGCGGCGGCGCAGGCCATGCGCGCCCGGCAGGCGGAGATCGGTGCACTGCTCTCTGCCAAGGCCGACCAGACCGCTGTGGCGGTGCATCGCGTCTACGACGAGTATACTGCACTCAAGTTTACACACTTCGGACTGTGCAGCCAGCTGTTTGACGCCCTTGCGCAGCTGACCGCGCCCGATGCGGACGCCATCCGTACCCTGCCGGGGCTGGACCCGGACGGGCTGCACCGGCTGGCTGTCCGTCTGACCGAAGCCACCACCGGCCTGTGCGCCGCCCTGACCCCCACCGAAAAGGGCACCGGCTACTGCCTTGCCCGGCGGGACGGCGATGTGCGCGCCCTGACCAAAGCACTGAACGCCGCCCTGAACGGACGCGGCGGCGGCAAGCCCGGCATCTGTCAGGGCAGCTGCGCCGCCACCCCGGAGCAGGTGGAGAGATTTTTGAAGGAGAACAACAAACTATGAGAATGCGTTTCAAACCCTATGCCCACGACGAACTGATGGCTGCGGATTTCCATGTGCACGAACCCCTCATCTGGGGCGGCAAATGGCACGGCCAGTATGCCCGCCCGGAGCAGCCCTTTATTCTGGAGTTGGGCTGCGGCAAGGGCGGCTTCATCTCTCAGCTGGCCTGTGCCCACCCGGAAAACAACTATCTGGGCATCGACATCACCGATAAGGTGCTCATCCTTGCCAAGCGCAAGATCGAAGCCGCCTATCAGGCAGCCGGCCGCCCCATCGACAACGTCAAGATCATGAGCACCGATATCGAGCGCATCAAGGGCGTCATCACCCCGGAGGATGAGGTCAGCCGCATCTATATCAATTTCTGCAATCCGTGGAGCAAAAACGACTCCTCCCACAAGCACCGTCTTACCTACCCGCGCCAGCTCATCGCTTACCGCGAGTTTCTGAAGGACGGCGGCGAGATCTACTTCAAGACCGATGACGACGACCTGTTCCGGGACAGCGTGGAGTATTTCCCCGCTTCCGGCTACGACATCGAGTGGATCACCTACGACCTGCACGAGAACGAGCCGGAGTGGAACATCCGCACCGAGCACGAGGGTATGTTCACCGAGATGGGCATCAAGATCAAGGCACTCATTGCCCGCAAAAAGCCCGGTGCCGACAGCGTGACATGGGTAGACCCCAAGGTGCTCAAGCGGATGGCGCGGGAAGCTGCCGCTGCCGAAGCCGCCGCACAGGAAGGCGAAGAAAATGTCTGACCCCTGTGAGCTGTGCCTGAATAATGTTCAGGACGAATACGGCAGCTACTACTGCGCGCAGGGCGCTGCGCTGGACGAGGACGAGATGGCACGCTATCTTGCGCATAATACCGCTGCCTGCCCCTTTTTTGAGCCGGGGGACGAATATAAGATCGTATCCAAACAGAACTGAAGAACGGAGGTGCCTATGGTAAGCTTTCTTACCGATACCGTGGTATGTGGCTTTTCGCTGTACCATATTCTGGCCTATTTCCTGATCTATTCCTGCATAGGCTGGTGTCTGGAGGTCATCTATGCCGCCGCCACCACCGGTCAGCTGGTGAATCGGGGCTTTCTCAACGGCCCGGTCTGCCCCATCTACGGCTTTGGCATGATCATCGTGCTGTTTGCCCTTACGCCCTTGCAGCACAGCATCCTGCTGCTGTATATAGGCGGCGTCATCCTGCCCAGTGCGCTGGAACTGGTGGGCGGCTGGGCACTGTATAAGCTCTACCACACCCGCTGGTGGGATTACAGCGATTTTCCCTTTAATATCGGGGGCTATATCTGTCTGGAATTCTGCCTGCTGTGGGGCGTGGGCACGCTGGTGGTCATGCGCATCGTGCACCCGGTGGTGGCTGACCTTGTAGACCTGATCCCGCCCTTTGTGGGGGTCATCCTCATGTGCTTTTTGTACGCCGTATATGCGGCGGACGTGGTGGCTACCGCCATTGCTGCCTCTGCACTGGCTGATACGCTGGACACCATGGAGCAGCTGGGCGACAGCATCCACGCCGTCAGCGACGCCATGACCCAGCTGCTGGGTACCACCACCCTAAATGCCGACCAGAAACTGGACGAGGGACGGCTGCAATTCAAGCTTGCCGCCGCCGAGGCGCGGGACGCCGCCGAAAAGCGTCCCTCTGCCCGTGAGACGCTGGCTGCCATCCGCGCCAAGGCCGCTGAGGCCAGCGAAGCTGCCCGCCGCGCCAGTGAGGATGCCCGCCTGAACGCTGCCGAAGCTGCCAACGCCGCCCGCCTTGCTGCCAAGGGCACCGCCGAGCGCGCTGCTGAATTGTTGCAGCTGGAACAACTGGCAGCAGAGCTGCAACAGCGCAGCGAGGAAATGCAGGCACAGCTGCTGCGCACTCCCCGCATCGTGGGCCCGCGCCGTATGCTGCGCGCCTACCCGAAGCTCCGGCACGGCAAAAAGCTGCGCACCCTGCCCACATTGCGGGAGATGCTGCACCGCGCCGAGCAGGAAAACAAGGACGACAACAAGAATACCAAATGACCCCGAATGCCGCACCGGCGCTGCCGTGTGTGGCATTTTTGTTGCGCTTTGCTCGAATAATGTTGTTATAAAGTGTGAAAAAACTATTTCAAAACGACTGAAACCGTGTTATACTGATTATAAAGTATACAAACCGACCGCAATCGGCTTATCCGCATTCAATCTATCCAAATTGTGAGGAATCGTCATGTCAGAGGAACGAAAGACCAAAACAGATGCCGCCGCACCGGCATCTGCTGCGTTGGAGCGGATCGACCGCAAGGACGCATTTTTACAGGCCCTGCATACATTCCTGACCGCGCATCAGGGAACGGAATGGGCTGTCGCCGCTGTGGATATCCAGCACTTCAAGCTTTATAACGAGCTTTACGGCACCGAAAAGGGCGATGCTCTGCTGGAAACGGTGGCAAACTGTCTGCTGGGTTACAGCAAGCAGACCGGATATCCTGTGGGCTATTTTGGAAATGATGACTTTTTCCTGTGCCTGCCGGACGAAAAAGCCGAGCAGACCGCTGTGCTTGCCACGCTGCAAGCCTGCATGAATGCCGGCAGACAGGATGTCACCTTCTTTGTGGTAATGGGCGTGTGCCCCATGCAGGCAAACCCCGGCGCGGATGCCGCCACCCTGTGCAACTACGCGCAGATCGCCGGTGTAACGACAGACAGCGGCTACCTGCACCGCTTTGAGCCCACCATGCTCAACGAGCTGAAAGAACAGCAGCAGCTGCTGGGCGAGCTGGAGCACGCACTGGACAACCACGAATTCTGCTTCTTCCTGCAGCCCAAGTGCAACAGCATCACCCGCGCCATCGTGGGCATGGAGGCACTGGTGCGCTGGAACCATCCCACCCGGGGCTGTGTTCCTCCCGCCGAGTTCATGCCGCTGCTGGAGCGCACCGGCCTTGTGACAAGGCTGGACCAGTACATCTGGGAATCCGTCTGCCAGACCCTGCAGAAGTGGCAGGAAAGCGGCAGCAACCTTGTGCCGGTATCGGTGAACGTTTCGGTGCAGGATATCCTGAACCTGGATGTGCCGCAGATCTTTGCAGATCTGGTGGAAAAATATAAGCTGGAGCCAAAGCTTTTGCTGGCTGAGATCACCGAGACCATGGTGGCCGAGGATACCCAGATGGTGGAAAGCGCCATTCAGGGGCTGCACCGCAAGGGCTTCTCGGTCATGATGGACGACTTCGGCAGCGGGTATTCCTCGCTGAATATGCTCAAGGATACCAACGTCGATGCCATCAAGCTGGACATGAAGCTCATCGACATGAATCAGGAGAACCGCAGCAAGGGCGTGCAGATCGTGGAGTCGGTGGTGGATATGGCACACCGGCTGAACCTGCCCATCATCGCCGAGGGTGTGGAGACCCCGGAGCAGGTGTCCATGCTGCAGGCGGCAGACTGCCTGTACTCGCAGGGCTACTACTTCTTCAAGCCCATGCCGGTGGAAAACGCCGAAAAACTGCTGGCAGATCCCACCAATCAGGATTACTGGGATCTGCGCCGCGACCTGATGCGCCGTGACCGCCGGGTGGAGAACCCGGGCACCGAAAAGACTGCGCTGGCCTTGCAGGCCTACCAGATCTTTACCGATAACGTGCTGGTGATCGCGCTGCTGAACCTTGCCACCGGTGCGTACCGGGTGATCAAGCGGGACGCCCGCCTGCTGGATCCGGATCTGGAAAAAGAAGAAGATTTTGTCAACTACTGCGACCGTCTGGTGAACGAGAAGATCGTGCACGAGGAGGACGCAGACCTGTTCTTGGAGCAGACCGATCTGGAAGCTTTGCGCTCTGTGCTGTACCACGCCACCGCGCCGGAGATCTACCGCTACCGCGAGAACGTGTCCGGCCAGTATATCTGGGTCACCACAGAGGTGCTGCCCTGCCGGGGCTGCTGCGCCCAGAACCCGTGGGCGACCGTGCTGGTGCGCAACGACGCACAGGCCGACCAGCTCAGCGAGGAACTGGACTTCTCTTACAGCCACGACACCCTGACCGGCCTTGCCAACCGCAGCCGGTACGAGGCCGACCTGCGGGAGCTGCCCAACAGCGGATACGAATCCGTGGTGTGCACCTACATTGATGTGGTGGGGATGCACGAGGTAAACGAGCATCTGGGTCACCGCAGCGGCGACACCCTGCTGTGCTGTCTGGCAAACGCCGCCCGCAAGTTCTTTGCTACCAGCCGGGTGTACCGCATTGGCAGCGATGAATTTGTCATCCTGACCCCCAACGAGCCGCCTTACAGTGTGTGGAGCACCGCAGACCGGATGCGCGCCTTCCTGAAGGAAAAGGACTATGCTATTTCCGTAGGCATCCAGCAGACTACCGACCTGCGCCATCTGGACGAAGCTGTCGCCAAGGCCGAGGCTGCCATGCGGCAGGACCGGCAGGCCTACTACGACCACAACGGCCACGCCCGCCAACTGGAAGGCCTGAACGAAAAGATGGAGCGCACCTTGCAGGAAAAGCGGGACGCGGAGCACTTTTTGAAGGTGCTTGCCCCCAAGTACAAGACGGTAATCGTGGTGGACTTGCAGGAGGACACCGTGCGCCCCGTTATTGTGCCGGATTACTTCCAGTCCATTCTGGATACCTGCGGCGGCTCTTTCCGCGCTGCGCTGACCAACTACCGCGACACGCTGGTAGCGCCCGAGGACAGAGAAAACTTTGCAAAGTTGTTCGATTTCGGCCTTGTGCGCAGCACCGTGTTCAGCAGCAACCTGCTGGAGCACCGCTACCGCAAGACGGACGGCCGCAGCTTCTGCGTCCGTGTGACCCCCTACTCCCGCAGCGGCTCCCATATCAACGAGGTGCTGTGGATCTTCGCGGATGAAGATGTAGAGTAAAAAGTGTTTAAAAAACGTTCCTCACGGCCTTTGGCCGTGAGGAGCGTTTTTTTCATGGCCACCCGCCGTCTTGCAAAAGCGCCGGGATGTGCTATAATAAAAATCACTTATTCCATACAATATATGTGGGTATATGGGCGGCCGCCCGCTGAGCCCGCAAAGCAAGGAGCTTTTCTATGCAGCATCTGTCCCGAACCGTTTCTCCCGCCCTGCCGCACCCCTGTCTGCGGGCGCTGCGGGCGGCTTTTCCGCAGACCATCCCGGTGCTGGCGGGCTATTTTGTGCTGGGGCTGGGCTACGGCATCTATGTGCAGTCCTTGGGGCTGCCGGTGTGGATGCCCATGCTCATGGGCACTGTCGTGTACGGCGGCTCGCTGGAATTCGTGCTGGCAAGCCTGCTGCTGAGCGCGTTCTCGCCGCTGTCGGCCTTTCTGATGGCGCTGATGATCCAGGCGCGGCACCTGTTCTACGGCCTTGCCATGCTGGAGCGCTATAAAGGCTACGGCTGGCGCAGCTTTTACATGATCTTTGCCATGAGCGACGAGACCTTTTCCATCACCTGTTCGGCAACGCCGCCGGAAGGGGTGGACAAGGGCTGGTTCATGTTCTTCATCACCCTGCTGGATCAGCTTTACTGGGTGGGCAGCGCCGGGCTTGGGGCTGCGCTGGGCACCGTACTGCCCTTCAGCACCGAGGGCGTGGATTTTGTCATGACCGCAATGTTCACGGTCATCTTCCTGAACCAGTGGGAAAAAGATCAGCAACACGGCAGTGCCCTGATCGGGCTTGCCGTGCCGCTGGTATGTCTGGCAGTATTCGGTTCCGGCAGCTTTCTGCTGCCGTCCATGGGCGGCATTCTGGTGCTGCTGCTGGCCTTGCGCCGTCCGATGGAAAAAGCAGCCGGGGAGGTAGAGAAATGACAGCAGTTCAGATGGGGCTTACCATTGCGGTGTGCACCGCCGCCACCATGCTTACCCGATTTTTGCCGTTTCTGATCTTTTCCAGCAAGGAGCAGCAGCCGCCGGAGGTGGTGCGGTATCTGGGGCGGGTGCTGCCCGCCGCTATTTTCGGGATGCTCATCGTCTATTGCCTGAAGGGTGTCACCCCGTTTTCCGGCAGCCACGGCATCCCGGAAGCGCTTGCGCTGCTGGCGACCATTGCGCTGCATAAATGGAAGCACCAGACCCTGCTCAGCGTAGCCGGGGGCACCCTTTGCTATGTACTTCTGGTGCAGCTGGTGTTCTGAAAAAACAGCTCAGTGGTAGAAGGTGTCAAAGTTCACCTGACGGTAGAACCGCTGCTGCAGCTGGTCAAAGCTTTCGCAGTTCTGCGCCAGCAGCCACATACTTTTGGTCACTACGGCCTCGATGGTCATATCGTGGGCTTCCAAAAAGCGGAAACGGTTGCGCACCCGCTTGCCCACCTCATACACGCCCACATCGCTGCCCTCGTAGGTGACCTGCGTGGTCATGATGAGTACCTTGTGGGTGGTCTCGTAGTCGCCCAGCCCGGCGGCAAAGGCGTCCATCAGCTGCTGCGGGATGCCGCCCACACCGAAACTCTCCACGATGACGCAGTCGTACAGGCGGAAGATCTCCGGGATGAGCGCCGGGGACATCCCGGGCGTCAGCTTGAGCAGGAACACCCGGCTGTCCAGTGTGCGGCTGAACTCCACCGGGCCGGTAGGCCACGGCGAGGGGATGTACCGCACCAGCCGGTCGCCCTGCACCAGCGCCAGCTCCGGGAAGTTGACCGAGGCAAAGGCGTCGTAGCTGATGGTCTTGTTCTTCTTGGCGCGGGTGCCCGCGATGACGTGCCCGCCGAACACCACCATCACGCCCCGGCTGCCCGGGTCGATGGCGCAGACCACGCTGTCCCGCAGGTTTTTCTTGGCATCCGTGATCTCGTTGGAGATGGGCTGCTGCGCGCCGGTGAGGATGATGGGCTTATCCGCGTTCTGGATGAGATAAGAGAGCGCCGCCGCAGAGTACGCCAGCGTATCCGTGCCGTGGCAGATGATAAAGCCATCGTACAAGGCGTAGTTTTCCTGAATGGCGCGTGCCATCATGAGCCAGTGCTCCTGTCCGAGGTCGGTGCTGTCGATGCTGCACAGCGCCAGCGTTTCCGGGCAGCACAGCTCCTTCAGCTCCGGCAGATGGGCAAGCAGCTCCTCGCTGCTAAGCACGGGCTTCAGCCCCTGCTGGGTGCGCACGCTGGCAATGGTGCCGCCGGTGGTGATGAAAAGCAGACGTTGTTTGGACATAAAGCAAAAGCCCCCTGTGGCAGAAATTTCAACATGACAACAGTATAGCACACGCCCCAGTGCTTGAACAGTGCCCGCCGCCCAAAAAGTTTTTGCGACCCGGTCACAGAAATCTGCACGGCTCTGGTGTATAATAAGGGCAATAAACCATGCAAAGGAGCAACACCATGTCCAACATCGTCATCGTAGGTTCCGGCCCGGCGGGGGTGTCCGCTGCCCTGTACGCCGTGCGCGCCGGGGTGCAGACCACCGTGCTGACCAAGGGCTCCGGGGCGCTGGCGCGCGCCGAAAAGATCGAAAATTATTACGGCTTTGCCCAGCCGGTCTCCGGGCCGGAGCTGGAACGCCGCAGCATCGAGAACGCCCGGCGGCTGGGGGTGCAATTCGTGCAGACCGAGGCCGTGGGGCTGACATGGACCGACCGTCTGACCGTGGAAACGCTGGCAGGCGCGTACCCGGCAGACGCGGTCATTTTGGCAACGGGTGCTTCCCGCGCGGTGCCGCGCATTCCGGGGCTGACCGGGCTGGAAGGCCACGGCGTAAGCTGGTGCGCCGCCTGCGATGCCTTTTTCTACCGCGGAAAGGACGTGGCAGTGCTGGGCAGCGGCGAGTACGCCCTGCATGAGGTGCAGGCGCTTTTGCCGGTGGTAAAAAGCGTCACCCTGCTGACGAACGGCGCAGCCCTGACCGCAGACTTCCCGCCCGAGGTGAGCGTCTGCACCCAGAAGGTGGAAGCCATTCTGGGCGAGCAGGCTGTCACCGGCGTGCAGCTGGCGGGCGGTGCGGTGCGGGAGGTATCCGGCGTATTTGTGGCGCTGGGCGTGGCGGGCAGTACCGCACTTGCCCGGAAGCTGGGCGCTGCCGTAGAGGGCAGCCGCATCGTGGTGGACGACAAAATGCAGACCACCGTGCCCGGCCTGTACGCCGCCGGGGACTGCACCGGCGGGCTGTTGCAGGTGGCAAAGGCCGTTTACGAGGGCGCACTGGCGGGCACGGAAGCCGCCAAGGCGCTGCGAAAGGGGTGAACCGTATGGCAGAAGCATCTCCGCACGCCCGGTGCTTGGCCTGTGCGTTTCCGTTCTGGGAGCAGCTGACCCCGGAAGAACAGGAGCGGCTGTGCCGCTTTACCCGCCCGGTGCACTACGCCAAGGGCGCCCGGGTGCACAGCCCGCTGGAAAGCTGTGTGGGCATCCTTTTGCTGCGCAGCGGGCAGCTGCGCTCCTATCTGCTGTCCGAGGACGGCAGGGACGTGACGCTGTACCGCCTGTTCGGCGGGGAGGTGTGCATTCTGTCCGCCTCCTGCGTGATGGACGCGGTGAACATCGACCTCTACATCGATGCCGAGGAGGACACCGAAGCGCTGTGCATCAGCGCGGGCATCTTCCGGCAGCTGATGCAGGAAAACGTCTATGTGCGCTGCTACGCCTACCAGATGACGGCAGAGCGCTTTTCCGATACTATGTGGACGATGCAGCAGATTCTGTTCATGAGCGTCGACCGGCGGCTGGCGATTTTTCTGACCGATGAGCTTGCCAAGACCGGCGGCACAGACCTCCGCATGACCCACGACCAGATGGCAAAGTACATGGGCTCTGCCCGCGAGGTGGTGAGCCGGATGCTCAAATACTTTGCGCAGGAGGGCTGGGTGCGGCTGTACCGCGGCGGGGTGCAGGTGCTGGACAAGCAAAAGCTGCAAGCGCTGGCGAGAGGAGAATAAGCTCCTCTTCTTTTTGCGGGGACGATTTTGAATGCGCTCCGCGTTGCTTTGCGCATAAGCTAAGGAAATATTATTTTTAATTTCGGAATACCGGAGCGTCTGCGGACGCTCCGGTATTCCATTTTCACGGGGTGGGGTCGTAGAGATAAACAGCATTTAGACCCCTTCTGTGAAAAAGTGGCTCAGAAACGCCCGCAGGCGTTTCTAAGCCACAAATTATAAAATATTTTTTCCGCTGAAAATGGCTAGAGCACAAGCGGAAGCCATTCCAATCGTTATACGCAGATCAGGAGATTGCGTCCACGTCCCACTTCATGCGGACGGCGTCGGCGCCGTCCAGCTTGATGTGCATGGCACCGGCGTTGTCCAGTACCTGCTCCGGCTTGCGGGCACCGCACAGAACGTGCAGCCCCGGGATCATGCGGGCAGTCATGGCGATGACCAGCTGCGCCATGGTGCAGTCGTACTTCTCGGTCAGATCGCCCCACTTTGCCAGCAGTTCCAGCGCCTGTGCCCGGCGGGTGGGCTGGAAGCAGGGGTTCGTGTTGCGGGTGCTGCCCTCCGGGTAGGTGGTGTCCATGGTCACCTTGCCGGTCAGAAGACCCTGCTCCAGCGGGGAGTAGGCCTGCACCGAGACGCCCAGCTCCTTGCAGGTGGGAAGCAGCTGCTTTTCAACGCGGCGGGTCAGCAGGCTGTATTTTTCCTGAATGACGTCCAGCTGGCCGTACTTGCAGTAGCCCCGGATAATGTCGGAGGTGACGTTGGAAGCACCGATGGCGCGGATCTTGCCCTGCTCCTTCAGCTTCATCATGGCTTCCATGGTCTCTTCCAGCGGATACACGCCAAAATCCGGGCTCTGCCAGTGGGTGTACAGCACGTCCAGATGGTCGG
>ENA-UONZ01003104-UONZ01003104.1-human-gut-metagenome-genome-assembly--contig:-C93old-NODE-3104-length-11275-cov-8.271034_pt1 | contig 11275 bp, 9 predicted proteins | sample MGYA00242468_ERZ724015 | MGnify/ENA metagenome assembly ERZ724015
CAGCTGCTCGACGGCGAACTCTATTCGGACGTCCGTCGCAATTCCTTACGGAACCTCAATTGACTTTCTTGCGGTCGTCTTCGCTCTCGTCAGGTGCCATTTCGATCTGCAGGGCGACCATGCGGATCGCCGCCATAGCGGCCTCGTCGCCCTTGTTGCCGTACTTGCCCCCGGCCCGGTCGATCGCCTGCTGCAGATTCTCGGTCGTCAGCACGCCGAAGGCCACCGGCATGTTCGACGACAGCATCAGCTGGGTCACGCCCTGCGTCACGCCCTGACACACATAGTCGAAATGACGGGTTTCGCCCTGAATGACGCAGCCCAGCACGATCACGCCGTCCACATCGGTATACTCGGCGAAATACTGGGCTCCGAGCGCCAGTTCGAATGTTCCGGGAACTTCCTTGACGATGATATTCTGCTCCTCGCAACCCGCCGCGCGCAGCGTACGGACGGCCCCTTCGAGCAGAGCGCCGGTAATCTGCGGATTCCACTGGGAAACGACGATTCCGAACTTCATGTCGGCCGCCGACGGCAGCTGCGGGTCGAGCCGGGAGAGATTTCTGTGTATTGTTGCCATATCGCTTTTTCATAAAAAAGGTTGCCGCCTTGCGGCCGCAACCTTCGGATTATCGAAATGATCGCAAGGCGCGTCGGCCTTACATCTGCTGCTGGATACGCCCGATATACTTCTGTATGTCGCGCGCCTCCATGCTGGCGGGATAGTCGTCGCTGATCCTCTCGTAGGCAGCCAGGGCCTTGGCGTAATCGCCGAGCTTCTCGTACACGCCTCCCGCCTTTTTCAGATAGTAGGGTGCCGAAAGCGAGTTGTCGCTCGCAGCAACGGCCTTCTCGTACATCCGGACCGCCTCGGCGTAATTCTCCAACTGCGCGTAAGCATCGCCCTGCAGGCCGCAGTTCTGCGCGGCCAAAAGCGCCTCGGGAACCGACTTGGTCGAGGCGGAATATTCCTTCAGGTAATCGAGCGCCCGCTGATACTCGCCCAGCCTCAGATAGCAAATTCCGGCATAGTGACGTGCCAAATTGCCCTCGTCGGTCGAGCCGTAGCGGTCGATCACCTCGAGGAACCCGGCGAAGTTGCCGTCGCCGTTGAGCGCCAGCGCGAACGAGTCGACGGCGAACTGCTGCTCGGCTACGAACATCATGGCCGCCGCCTTTTCGGCACGCGGACCGGAGATCAGGTACTTATATCCGAAAAAACCGCCGACCACCACGACCACCACGATCAGCGCCGTAAGCAACGAGCGGCCGTTGTTCATGATAAAACCCTCGACCCGGCCGATAGCCGACTGAATAGCCACTTCGGGATCCTCGGTCTGCGATTTGTGTTTCTCCGTCATAATTGCTTCAGAAAATTAAAGTGAAAGACATACTGAAATGCAAAAGTAACTTTTTTTGGCGAATATAAAACTATTCCGCCCCTTTTTGTCGTTATTTTTAGACGCCGGCTCTTCCGCCCGCCCCGTTCTTCCGCCGTCGGAGGACGACGGCCCCCGGCTGCTCCGAAGCAAGGACCGGCCTTGGACGTTGCCGAAAAAATGCCTACCTTTGATCGCGGTCGCGGGCGGATTTCCCCCGGCAACACTTTCTGTCCCCACATGTACCTTCAGCGACTTTCCCTGATCGACTTCAAGAACGTCGGCGAGGCCCAGATCGAGCTCTCGCCGCAGATCAACTGCATGGTCGGCGACAACGGGACCGGCAAGACGAATCTGCTCGACGCGGTCCACTACCTTTCGATGTGCAAGAGCGCCTTCGGCCTGTCCGACACCCAGTGCGTGCGGCACGGCAGCGAGGCGTTCCTCGTGGACGGTCGCTACGGCGAGCCTGCGACAGATCGCACCGAGCGTATCGTATGCTCGTTCAAGAAAGGAGGCCAAAAGAAGCTTTGCCGCAACGGCAAGGAGTACGAGAAGCTGTCGGACCACATCGGCCTGATTCCGCTGGTTCTGGTCACGCCGTCCGACACGGCGCTGATCAACGAGTCGGGCGAGGAGCGCCGCAAATACCTCAACAGCTTCATCTCCCAGCTCGACCGCGAATATCTCTCGGCGCTGGTGCGGTACAACCGGCTGCTGGCCGAGCGCAACAAGCTGCTCAAACGGCAGCAGTCGCCCGGATTCGAGGAGCTGATCGAGGTCTTCGACGCGCAACTTTGCCCGCTCGCCGCGACGCTTTGGCAAAAGCGGAAGGAGCTCGTCTCGGAACTCGCCCCCGTCGTGGCCGGGTATTACGCGGCGCTGTCGGGCGACCGCGAGCGGGTCGGCCTCGGCTACCGCTCGGAGCTCAACGAGCGTCCGATGGACCGGATCCTGCGCGAGACGGCCCAGCGGGACCGGATCAACCAGTTCACTTCCGGGGGCGTACACCGCGACGACATGCTGATGAGCATAGGCGACTACCCGCTGCGCAAATACGGCTCGCAGGGACAGCAGAAGTCGTTTCTGGTCGCGCTGAAGCTGGCGCAGTACGACATCGTGGCCGCTCGGTGCGGCTCCCGGCCGATCCTGCTGCTGGACGACATATTCGACAAGCTCGACCTGCAACGGGTCGGCGAGCTGATCCGCATCGTAGCCGACAAGCGGTTCGGCCAGATACTGATTACGGACTGCAACCAAACGCGGCTCGAAGGCATATTGCGCGAAAGCGGGTGCGCGTACAAGCTGTTCCGGGTATCCGGAGGAATCGTGGAGGAATCATGAGGCGCAGGGACCCCGTACGCATAGGCGACGCGCTGAACGACTTTTTCAGCTCCACGCCCGTCATCGCCCGCAAGATCGCCGAGGCGAAGATTCCCGACCTGTGGCCCGTTCTGGTGGGAAACGTCATCGCCTCCTATACGACGAAAATCGAGCTTCGGACGGGCGGACGCCTGTTCGTTCATCTCAGCTCGTCGGTGGCGCGCAACGAGGTATTCATGCGGCGTTCCGCGCTGATGGACGCGATCAACGAGGCCTCGGGCATCCGGATCGTATCGTCCGTCATCGTCAAATAGCTTTCCGCCCGCACACAAAACGCCATGCCCTTCGGCCCCCGTTCCGCACCGCGCGGTCGGGGCTCTTCCGCGGTAAAAAACGGACCGTGCAGGAAAAAGCGTTCCTGCACGGTTCGAAAAAAAAGATCGGCCGGAACGGGACCGTGCCCGAAGGCTTGCCCCGAGAGCCGCCGGCCGTATCACTTCTCCTCTATCAGAGAAGCGTAATCGGCCCACTTTGCCCGATAGGTCGCTCCGGTCCCTTGAGGAACATAGATTTTATAGGACACCGGATCCCACCCGCCGGGCTTCGGGAACACGCCCCGCTGTCCGCTCTCCAGCACGGGAAAATCGCCGGAGGAAATATCGTCGAACAATACGGTAACCGATTCCAGCGTCATCTGATCCCAGCTGCTTCTCGTATTGAACGCCATGTCGCCGATACGCCGGATGCCCCGGCCGATGACGACCCTCTTCAACGCCGTGCACTCGGCGAACGCCCGCTTCGCGATCTCGGCGACACCGTCGCCTATGACCGCTTCTTTCAGGCCGGTACAGTAAACGAAGGCGGCCTCGCCGACGTAAGTCACGCTGGCAGGTATATCGATCCTCTCCAGCGCGCTGCAACCGTCGAACGCGTTGTATCCGATCGACTCCAGCCCCTCGGGCAGGACGATCTCTTTCAGACGATCGCAATAGGAGAAAGTCCTCAACTCCAATTCCCGGATTTTATTTCCCTCGAAAACGACCTTCTCCAGCGGCGAGCCGCCGTTGCTTTTCCCCTCGAACGCCGAAGCGCGCAACAGCTCCACGCTCCCGGGAATGACGACTTCGGTCAGCAGGGTCTTGGAAAATGCGAACTGGCCGATCTCGACGAGCGTTTCCGGCAGGACGATCTCCTCCAGCCCGCTGTTATTGAACGCATTGCTTCCTATATACTCGATCCCCTCGGGCAAGGTCAGGCTTTGCAGCGCGGTCTCTCCGCCAAAAGCGCCGGGCTCCACTTGCGTTACCGTGCCCGTATAGCCCCACTTCCCCTCTCCGGTAACCGGATCATAGGAACTCAGCCCGTCGACAAACTCGCATTCCTTGCCCCGGAAATACGGATCGCCGGGGAAAGACTCGTTCGTCACGCGCAACTGCTCGGTCGCCCGGTAGCGAATATACTTCGCTTGCTTTACGACCAACTTGCGCATGATGGTGCGCTCATCGTCGGATGCGAAAACCAGAATCTCGCTCTGCGGATCGGCGACCGCCGCCGGATCGTCCGGCGCAGAGACGAGGATTCTCCTGTCGCCCTCGTCCACGGAGACCTTGTAAGCGCTGTGCGAAATGCACTCGATGGCGACCTGCGCTCCGGCAGGCGTCAGCTCGTAACGAACTTCGACCGTTTCTCCCGCCCCGCAGACAATCTCCATCTCCTTCACTTTTTCCGTATCCGATTTTTCGAACAGCAGGTCGAACTTCTCCCGGTAGCGCGGCAATCTGATCCGTTCCCCGGTTTCGGCCAGCGTCAGAACAACAAAGTCCGGATCGGAAACGTCGATGCCGCTGAACATCGAATCGCCGTCCTGACCGGGCCGTCCGTCCTCCCCCGTAGCCTGACCCAACTGCACCCAGTTGTCGTCGTCTCCGTAGGAAACGTACCAATAACCGTTCTCGATCTTCAGCTTCGGCGTGTTTCCGTCGTCGCCCTTATCGCCGGCGATCCCTTTCAGAGAGGCAAGCCATTCCTCTTCCGTACCCCGATAACCGTTTTCCACGGCCAGTTCATAAGCGGACCGGCCGTTGTTGCCGTTAAGCGAGGCCAGCCACTCCTCGAGCGTACCCCGGTAGCCGTTCTCCACGGCCAACTCGTAGGCAGACCGACCGTTCTGGCCGGTATTGCCCTTGAGCGAGGCGAGCCATTCTTCTTCCGTCCCCCGATAGCCGTTTTCCACGGCCAGCTCATAGGCAGACAAACCGTTATTGCCGCTGAGCGAAGCCAGCCACTCCTCGAGCGTACCCCGGTAGCCGTTCTCCACGGCCAGCTCGTAGGCAGACCGACCCGCCGGCCCCTGCGCCACGACCCGGTCGCCGCGACTGTCCTCCAGCCACTCGCCGTCGAGCGTCCAATAGTAAAGGCCGTCCGTGTCCTGTTTCACGCCGATCACGGGAGTCGCTCCGCTCTGTCCGTCCTTCCCGTGATAGATCGTAACGGGACCGCTCCGGCTGAAAGAGATCGTGTAGCCGATCGTCTCGCCGTTCTCCACGACGGGAGCCACGCCGGTCACGTAGTCATTGGCCTGCAACGCTTCGACGATCCGCTGCAACGAGACGATATTGGTATTCATCCGATCGCACAGCCTCTCCAGCGCGGCCAGACGCGAGCCCATATCCTCGTTCTTGTTCCACATGGCCACTTCGTCGTACTCCGTGCAGGACGCCAAGGACATCAGGCCGAAAATCAAAAGAGTTACTATTTTTTTCATCACGCTCTCCGAATTTAGAAATTAACGCCCGTCCTGATCAGGAAGCAGCGGTTCCTGACGTTTTTGTATCCGATCATCCGGCTGTCGTTCCCGTACACCGTGTCGAACTTGTCGATATCGATCAGTCCGGCCTCGTAAGCGATTCCGAGACTGAAACGGCTGAACATCAAGTCCACGCCGCACGAGAATCCCATGTCGTGACGCGAGAATCCGCCCTGACTTCCGAAAACGGACACCGCCTCCCGACCGATTTTGCGCTTGCCGCCCACGCCGACGGCATAATAGAGTCCCGCCCCGGGTACGACGGCCCATCGCCTACCCAAAGGGACGGCATAGTCGATGCCCACGGGAATCTGCAAGTAGCTCATCGTGGTGCGGCTGTCGTCGAATCCGTTGATCTCGTATCCCTTGCCGATGAAAGTCAACCCCGTCCGGAAATAAAAAGGCAACCGCCGGCTCAGCCCGACCCGATAGGTCACGCCCGCCTCGTAACCCGGTCTCGTCGAAGAGGAGAGCCCGTAAGAGGCAATCCACGAAGCGCAGTATCCCGCATGCAGTCCGATGACGTGCTTAGGAAACGGATGAACCGGACCGGAGATTCTCTCCATGGGCGACTCGGTAGGCAGCGCCGTCGCATGGGAGACCGAACCGTCGGCCGAGCCGGTCGCATCGAGCCGAGGAGCCTCGCCGTTTCCGGATATGCCGGACACCGTCCGCTGCGGTTCTTTCTCGGGGCCTTTCGCCTCGACGCACAGATAGAGAGCGGTATTGCTGCTGTTGCGCAAATCGGGAAAAAAATGTTCCAGCATGTGTCGGTAAGGCTCTCCCCCCTGCAAATCCATCAGCCGCTTTTTCCGCCCGTCGACGATCTTGCCCTCGGCGTCGTATATCCATACGGGCGTACGATCGAGAATATCCAGCACCTCGCTGCGGTAGGAAACGTCGGAAGCGGCGATCCGTTCCCGAAGCATCCCCCATGCGATGCCCTCGGCATGGTGCTCGACCAGCGCGGCAGGAACGTTTCCCTCGCGGACAAGGTAGGCTTTGAGCTCCTCCGCCCGGCGCTCCGACAGCCGCTCGTTGGCTTTCGCCGTCCCGTCGGGGGAGGCATACGAGCGGATAACGATCTTTCCGACGCGGTTCTCTTTCAGCGCCCTGTCGACCGAATTCAGGAAACGATCCAGCCGCGCGCGGTTATCCCGGAACGACGGATCGACGTCATGAAAGCCCCGACGGTAGAAAACCCGCATCGAGTCCACCGCTTTCTGAGCTTGCACGTTGCTCGCGGCAAGCACGAACGCGAGCCATAATAACAGACATTTTTTCATTCGGCGTCATTTTAACGTTGTCGTCTTCTCGTCCGCCTATTGCGGCGGATAAACACGTTGGAATACAGTCCGGTATGACTGCAAAAGGCATACGGGTATCCTATTTATTCCTTCGTTTTTACAAGTGACGCGATCAAAGCTCCGTATGAAGCGGAGGAAGATTTCCTCATGAGCCTAAAAAACCTATAGATACGCCGATTTTTTGTTTTTTATCGTCGTTTTTATATTTTTGCAGTTGTAAACCAACGATTTAACGAACATATAAATCGAATCCGAGTAAGGGCTGTCGGAACGATTCCGGCAGCCCGTTTCGCAACTCGGCAACGGGAAACAATAAGCGAGAAACGCATTGCAGAAACTTAACCGGCAGCAGGGGAAGCGATCGCAATCGAACAAAAGACAAACTGCAACGCACAGAAAACCGCCGAACGAAAGCTCAACGGAAAAGACAAGGATACGGGAGAACGGCAAGGTCAACGTTTCCTGCGGACGGAGCTTTCATTATATGCGCCTGACAATCGTCAGGAAGGGAAAAAACAGGACCGAATCCGGAGACTTTTCATCGTTCTCTTTGCGAGTATCGCCGCCGACGGACGGAATCGTCGCCGGACGGGCGATCCCCAAAACCGCACAAAAAAGCAACAGATCGATTTCTCGATCTGTTGCTTTTTTCGATAGGCTATTCCGGAGGAAAGCCTTCCGACAGTCGTTTTCCGCCTGCCGGACTATTTCTTAGCCTCTACCGGCTGAATGTCGAGCAAGTCCACGTCGAAAACGAGAACCGAATTGGCCGGAATGCGGCGACCCATCGGACGGCTGCCGTATCCCAGATTGGAAGGTACCCACAGCTTGATCTTGCCGCCCTTGCCGATCATCTTCAGACCCTCGGCCCATCCGGGAATCACGCGGGCCATATTCAGTTTGGTCGTGTCGCCTTCGGCGGAACGATCCTCGATGACATTGCCCTTGCGGTCGGACAACTTGTAGGTCACGAATACATTGTCGGCCGAATCGGGCTTCGCGCCCTCGCCCTCGCGTACGATCTCGTACAGCAGACCGGACTCGGTTTTCTTCACATTCTTGTTATCCTTCTCGACCTGAGCCAGGAAGTCCGCGTTGGCCGCGCTGTCGATACGCGGCTTGCGCACCATGTAATACTCCTGAATGAAGTCCATGGCCTGCTGACGGGTCATCACCGAAGTGTCGCCCTTGGCTACGTCTTTCATCGCAGCGACGACGGTAGCCAGATCGAACTTCATCTCCATGACGCTGTCCATGTTCTTGACGTACTCGCCGAGCTCCATGCCCATCGTATAGGCCAGCGTGTCGGTTACGTTCTTGAGATTTCCTCCCTTGGTGCCGCACGAGCTGAACACGAGAGCTGCCGCGCCGCCTAAAATAAGTAACTTTTTCATTTTCTTAACCAATCATTATTTGAATTGAATTGTTTCTCGCTTCCGCGTACCCGCGCGCCTTCCGACTTCGCGGCGGGAATGCAAACATAAGCAAATTAAGTGAATAATACTGCATATTCGAAAAAAAACATCGAATTATTTTACTCCGTCTCCAAAGCTTTTCCCCTCATCAGAAACCTCATGCCCAACAAGCTGACTCCGATCGCGGAGAACGACGCCGCCAGCACGGCGATCTTTCCCGACGCCACGTAGACCGGATCGCCGAAAGCCAGCGTATTGATGAAAATCGACATCGTGAACCCGATTCCGCCCAGACACGAGACGGCCAGCAGGCCGCGCCACGTAGCCCCTTCGGGCAGCGCTCCCCATCCGAGCCGCACGCACAGACGGCTCAACAGGAAAATGCCCAGCGGCTTGCCGAGCACCAGGCCCAGAAAAATACCCAGTCCCTGTCCGGAAGCCAGCACCCGCAAATCGCCCAGCCCGTCTACCGTCACGCCGGCATTCGCCAGCGCAAAGACCGGCATGATGAAAAACGCGACCGTATGATGCAGCCCGTGCTCCAGCCGCTGAGACGGACTGATCGACTGGAGGGCCACCCGGCTCAGCCGCTCCAGGTCCTCCATCTGCGCGCGGTTGGACAACACCTCGGCCCCCTCTCGGTCGTGCCGGCGGAAGTCGTCCATGCAATGACGGCTCTTGTAGCCGAAATAGCGCTTGGAATAGCGAGGCGTCGCAGGAATCGTCATCGCGATCAGCACGCCCGCAATCGTCGCATGGACGCCCGAATGCAGGAAAAGCACCCACAGCAGGATACTCGGAATCAGGTACAGGCACATCCGGTAGACATTCAGCCGGTTCAGCACGAGCAGCAGGGCGAATACCCCTCCGGCCGCCGCCAGCAGGCCGTAATCGATCCCCGTCGAATAGAAAACGGCGATCAGCACGATCGCCCCCAGATCGTCGACGACGGCCAGCGCCGTCAGGAACACTTTCAGCGAAACGGGCACGCGGGGACCGAACAGCGACAGCACGCCGAGCGCGAAGGCGATGTCCGTCGCCGTCGGCACGCCCCATCCCGCGGCATACGGCCCCGACGGATTGATCGCGAAGTAGATCAGCGCGGGAAAGACCATACCGCCCAGCGCAGCGGCCAAAGGAAGCGCGGCCTGCCGGAGGCCCGACAGACGGCCGGCGATCACTTCCCGTTTGATCTCCAGCCCGACGTAAAAGAAGAAAACGGCCATCAGCCCGTCGTTGACCCACGCCTCGAGCGGCTCGTCGAGGGAGAAACCGTCGAAACCGATCCGCAGACGGGCTTCGAGCAGATGGTGATAAGCGGACGCGGTCCACGGAAGATTGGCCAGCACGAGCGCCAGCACCGTAAACAAGATCAGCACCACGCCTCCGGCCCACGGGCTGCGGACAAATTTCCGTAGCCGGGCAAGGCGGTTGTAGAAATTGCGCTTATGCCTGAAATCGAATGCTCTGGTCATCGCTCCGGTATATTCCGGTTCTCGCACCATGCGAGCCGGCGCTCAGGCCTTCCGCCACGCAAAAGGCGTTCCACAGATACTGTTATCGTACGAATGCCGCCCGCCCCCGAACGATCCGGACCTCAACGCTCCGCATCCGGCCGACCGCACCGCCCTACCATAAGACGCCCGTCACTCCGACGACAGCGCGAACAGGCAGAGCTTGTACAGCATTCTCGCTCCCACGTTGGCGTCCCACTCGTCATCTCCGGAAGGAGCCGGAGCCACTTCGCACAAGTCGAACCCGACGATCCGGCGCCCGGACGCCACGACGCGCGACAACAGATAGACCGCCTCGTCGAAAGTCAGCCCTCCGGGTACGGGCGTTCCCGTATGGGGGCAATACTGCGGGGTCAGGCCGTCGATGTCGAAGCTCACGTACACTTGCTGCGGCAACCGGGCGACGATCCGTCCGCAGAGGGAATGCCAGCTTTCGCCGGCGAACTTCGAGGCCGACAGCCCCGGTCCGTCGAACATCGTCACGCGCGGATCGTCCGCCGCCAGACGGGCCTCCTCGTCGCAGAAGTCCCGGACGCCGACCTGCACGAGCGACGCAAGAGACGGAGCCTCGCGCAGCGCGTTGAACATAATCGAGGCGTGCGAGCGCACGAAGCCCTCGTAAGCTTCCCTCAGGTCGGCATGCGCGTCGACGTGCAGAATGCCGAGTCCCGGATGCCTCTCGGCGACGGCCCGGATCAGCCCGAGCGGCACGCTGTGCTCCCCGCCGACCACGCCCACCGTCTTGCCGGCATCCAGCCAGCGGCAGGCCTCGGCGTACACTTCGGCCTCGAGCCTCTCCGCCCCTTCGTTGACGCGCCTCAGCCGCCGGCGCAGCGATTCGCTGTCGGGCGATCCGCCCGTCTCCCAATGCTCGATCACGCGACGCGCCTCTTCGCGCAGCATCCGGCTGCGCAGCGGCCAAGTATCGTCCAGTTCGGCCGTGCCGATCCCCCGTCTCCATGCACCCGGACAATGCACGTCGTACAAGTCGACCTGCAAGGACGCGTCCAGTATCGCCCCGGGACCGAGCGCCGTCCCTTCGCGGTAGGACACGGTGACGTCCCACGGCACGGGAATCAGCACCAGAGAGGATTCCTCCGGCGCAAAGGGCAATCCGAAATAGCTGCCGTTGGCTATGCCCGGACCGTTCGGATCGAAACCGTCCGGGATACGGGCCGTTTTTTTCTCTTCCATAATCGTCGCTTCTGATCCGGCAGCGGCCCGAAACCCGTCGTTTCGCGCCGGGCCGCCGGCAAGGCAAAGTTAGCAAAGATAAACGATCCGTCCTACTCCCGATTCCCCGGCCCGATCCTCAGCCGGAACGCAGCCGCGCCGCCGATTCGTTTCCGGAGCGTACAATACGACGGCGCTCCGTTCCGTTCTATAGACAGATTTCCGATAGCGTTGCGATAACGGGGTCGGGGAATTTTTTTCATAATCATTACATTAAGTTGGGTGACCCCGCCGCGAGCTTTCGCGGCGGGGTTTTTCACTGCAAATCCGGCGAACGAAACGGTGTTCTTCAATCCGG
>ENA-UONZ01003112-UONZ01003112.1-human-gut-metagenome-genome-assembly--contig:-C93old-NODE-3112-length-11254-cov-3.799000_pt1 | contig 11254 bp, 6 predicted proteins | sample MGYA00242468_ERZ724015 | MGnify/ENA metagenome assembly ERZ724015
GCCAGGGCCGCCATCTCCTCCGGTGGTTCCTTCATTTCTGTTTCCAGCCAGGTTTGGAACAGGCCGAGGCAGCCGGAAACCACAAAGGAATAAAAGTATTCAAAGGTTTTGGCGTCCCGGTCGCTGTACATCTGCATCCACTCCCGGAAACAGCGATCCTTCACCAGGTTTTTCAGCTTATCCACAAAAGCGTGGTCTCCGTTGGGCCCCATCAGCGCCATAGCCATATCCGCGTTGGCGGTGAAGAAGGAAAAGAGATCCGTCAGCAGAGGCAATGGTTTATCCAGCGTATCCACGTCGGGATGGGCAGTGAGCATGGCATTGAATTCCTCAAAAATCTCATTTTCAATCTGCTCCAGCATATCATAGACATCTTTGTAATGCAGATAAAAGGTGCCTCGGTTGATATCCACCAGATCGGCGATTTCCCGCACGGTGATATCCTTAATGGGTTTTTGCTGCAGCAATTGAGTCAGGGCCTGCCGCAGCTGCCGTTTGGTTTTCCGCACCCGGCGGTCTACTTTTTTCTCCTCCACGGTTTCGTCTCCCTTCACTCAACAGATTTTATTTTTCTGTTCAGTAATTTCTCTTTTTCGTTGTCCAAGTTTATAAACATACATTGTATTAACATATTGATTATTGATTTAAAAACTATAATTATTATAATAGTTCATTAATTCTGTTGCAGTTGGAGGCGATGTCCATGATCAAGCTGGGAAAAGGAATCGTAAAGTACCGCGTCCCCATCCTGGTAATCGGCATATTGCTGCTGATTCCCTCCTTGTTTGGCATGCTGAGTACCCGAATCAATTACGATATGCTGGACTATCTGCCCGAAGATATCGATACGGTGAAGGGACAGAATATTCTGTTGGATGATTTTGGCAAGGGCGCTTTTTCCATGATTATGGTGGAAGGGATGGAGCCCAAGGATGCAGCGGCTTTGAAAGCGAAGTTTGAACAGGTGGAGCATGTGGATACCGTGCTGTGGTACGACAGTCTGCTGGATTTGTCCATTCCGCCGGAAATCCTGCCGGAGAAATTCTATAACGCCTTCAACAGCGGAGATACCACTCTGATGGCTGTTTTTTTCGATACCTCCACCTCGGCCGACGAGACCATGGATGCCGTGGCCTCCATCCGCTCGCTGGCGGGCAAGCAGTGCTTTGTCTCCGGTATGTCGGCTCTGGTCACCGATTTGCGGGATTTATGTGAGCGGGAGGAGCCCATCTATGTGCTCATTGCCGTGGCGCTGTCCTGCTTGGTGATGATGGTGTTTATGGACTCCTTTCTATTGCCCTTTCTTTTTCTCGCCAGCATCGGCATGGCCATTGTTTGGAACTTGGGCAGCAACTTCTTTCTGGGGGAAATCTCCTATATCACCAAAGCGCTGGCCTCGGTGCTGCAGCTGGCTGTTACCATGGACTATTCCATCTTCCTCTGGCACAGTTATTCGGAGCAGAAGCTTCGGTTTGCGGGGGATAAAAAGCGAGCGATGGCCCATGCGATCTCCAACACCGTCACCTCGGTGCTGGGCAGCTCCATCACCACAGTGGCCGGATTCATTGCCCTGTGTTTCATGACCTTCACTCTGGGGCGTAATTTGGGCATCGTCATGGCCAAGGGCGTGGTTTTGGGCGTGATTGGATGCATCACCACCCTGCCCGCGCTGATTCTGCTGTTTGACGGGGCTATCGAAAAAACCCGGCACCGGTCGCTGATCCCCAAGGCGGATAAACTGGCCGGGTTTGTCACACGGCATTCCTGGGTATTCTTGATTGTCTTTGTGGTGGCTATGATTCCAGCGCTTTATGGTTATACCCACACCAACGTCTATTATGATCTGACCGAGTCGCTGCCCGAGGATCTGGACTGCATCATAGCCAACACCAAGCTGCAGGAGGATTTTGATATGAATTCCACCCATATGCTGCTGGTGGATGCGGATATGCCGGCCAAAGACGCCCAATCCATGCTGGCGGAAATCGAAAAGGTGGATGGGGTCCGAACGGCGTTGGGAATGAATTCGGTGGTGGGCGTTTCGGTGCCGGAGGAGGTGCTGCCGGAATCGATGGTTAAACTGCTGAAAAGCGACCGTTATCAGTTGATGCTGATCAGCTCTGTCTACAAGGTGGCTACCAATCAGTCCAACACCCAGATCGACGCCATCAACCAAATTGTGAAGCAGTATGACGCAGAGGGTATGCTCATCGGTGAAGCGCCGTTAACCAAAGATCTGATTACCATCACCGACCATGATTTTCAGGTGGTGAGCATCATTTCCATTGCCGCCATCTTCCTCATTATCGCTGTGGTGCTCCGGTCCGCCACCCTGCCGGTGATTCTGGTGGCGGTGATCGAATTTGCCATCTTCATCAACTTGGGAATCCCCTTCTATACCGGCGTCAGCCTGCCCTTTATCGCGTCCATCTGCATCAGCACCATCCAGCTGGGCGCCACGGTAGACTATGCTATTCTGATGACCACACGGTACAAAAAGGAACGCAGCCTCGGCCATGACAAGCAGGCGGCGGTGCAGACCGCACTCAGCGCCTCTCTTCCATCCATCCTGGTAAGCGCCCTGGGCTTCTTCGCTGCCACTTTTGGGGTGGGGCTGTACGCCGATGTGGACATGATCGCTTCCCTGTGCAATCTGATGGCCCGTGGCGCTGTCATCAGCATGCTGTCCGTTCTCTTTGTACTGCCGGCGATGTTTATGCTTTTCGACCGGGTTATCTGCGCCACCAGCCTGGGTTTTCGTAGAAAAGACAAAAATGCGGCGGCCGATTCCGGCGATATACAGCCATGAACGGCGGCTGACCAGCGTGAACATAGAAAGGATATGAGTGTATGAAAAGAGAACAGTTGGGCCGGCGTATAATTCCCGCTGCCCTGACCGCCATCATCGCCGTTACGGCAGCCGCTGGTGTCGGCGTTTACGCCCTGACAAGCGTCAGCGGAGATCCATTGCAGCCCACGGTGACCGCAGGAAATTCGGTAAGCACAAATAAAACCGCAGCTTCCGCCGGCTCCTTCCTGCCTGCCTCCAAGGAGGAAACCGTCTATGTGCTGGCAGGAGCGGACGGCAGCGTGAAAAAGGTTATCGTCAGCAGCTGGCTGAAAAATCCCGGAGGACAGCAGGAATTGGCTGATCAGGGGGAACTGGAGAATATCCAGAACGTCAAGGGAGAGGAAAGCTACCGGATCGATGCGGACAATATGCGGATATGGGATGCCCAGGGGAAAGATATTTATTACCAGGGCACCACGGATAAAGCCCTGCCGGTGGATGTTATCATCCGGTACACTTTGGACGGCCGCAGCATTTCGGCGGAAGATTTAGCCGGAAAGAGCGGCCGGGTGAGCATCCGTTTTGATTATCGAAATAAGGAAAGGGTTCAGACGGTTATCCATGGGGAAAAGGTGGAGATGTCGGTTCCCTTCGTCATGCTGACCGGTATGATTTTGGATAACGATTGCTTCAGCCATATCGAGGTATCCAACGGCAAGGTGATCAACGACGGCAACCACAGCGTGGTGATGGGCTTTGCGCTGCCGGGAATGCAGGAGAATCTGCATATTGATGCCGGACAGCTGGAAATCCCGAACTATGTGGAGATCACTGCAGATGTGAAAAACTTTGCTCTTACCACCACCATGACCCTGGCGGCCACCGATCTCTTCAGTCAGCTGGACACCGATAAACTCAGTGATTTGGATGGCCTGCGGGAATCCTTGGGAGGATTGGAGGATGCATCCCAGCAGTTGATGGACGGTTCCTCCGCTTTGTATAAAGGGCTGGATGCCTTGCTGTCCAAATCGGATGAACTGATCGCCGGGATTGATCGGTTGACGGTCGGCGCCAAACAGTTGGCCGGCGGCACGGGAGAATTGAACAGCGGCATCACAGAGCTGCAGAAAGGTATGAAGGAGCTGGAAGCTGGTCTCGGCGAACTGACAGGCAACAATGCCACTTTGAATGCCGGGGCGAAAACCGTGTTTGAAAGTCTGCTGAGCATGGCGGATTCCCAGTTGACTGCGGCAGGCCAGAATTTGCCCAGGTTGACAATCGATAATTATGAAACGGTGCTGGAGGGGCTGCTGGCTTCTCTGGAAGAGAATGCCGTGCGGCAGAAAGCTCAGGATGCCGCCCTTGCGGCGGTTACTCAGGCTGTGAATACCCAGGAAGCTGTGATCCGGGAGCAGGTGACGCTGGCGGTGGAATCCCGCATGTTGGAAGGGATTCTGGCCGCATCCGGCAATCCTATGACTGCCGGTCAATACGCACAGGCGGTGGAGAAAGGGGAAATTCCAACGGCGATGCGGGAGCAGATCCAGGCAGCGGTAGCGGCGCAGATGCAGACGGAGGGGGTGCAGACACAAATAGCCAGCGCTGTGGAGAATCAGATCCAGACAATCATCCGGCAGCAGATGGAAAGCGCCGAGATACAGGACAAAATTGAAGCGGCAGTGAAAGAGGCGGCCGCGGGACGAGAAAGCATACAAGGTCTGAAGCAGCAGTTGGACAGCTATCAGAAGTTCTACCAGGGCCTGCTGGCCTATACCGCCGGTGTCTCTCAACTGCAGGACGGGGCCGGTCAGCTGGGTAATGGGACAGACCGCCTGGCCAGCGGGGGCAGAGAGCTGCAGACCGGCGCACAGGCATTGCTGGAAGGGCTAGCCGAGCTGCAGAAGGGAAGCGGAGCGTTGACAGACGGCGTTTCCCAGCTTCGGGATGGTGCCATGCAGCTGCAGACCGGTATGAAGGACTTCCAGGAACAGGGCATTGATAAACTGGTGGAGGTATTTGATGGCGACATCCAAGAACTTATGGATCGAATCAAGACGGTGGCGGAAATATCCCGGCAGTACACCAGCTTTATCGGCGCCTCCGGTACGAACGGAAGTGTGAAGTTCATTTACCGTACCGATGCCATCGGATAAGGGCATTCATATGCGAAGGGAGAGGCGGTTCTTTTCACCGCCTCTCCCTTCGCATATGTTATTCGATCGTATCATGGCCACAGTTCCTGAAAGGTCATATTCCATTTCTTGGCTGAGTCTTGTCAGAAAATAAGACTGTGTTTGCGGTTATCAAAGCAGTACTGAGAATAATGGATTTTGCGAAAAAATCCTGCGGAATAAAAATTTCGATCTGCGGTGGGAATTTCCTTTAGCCGTGAACAGGCCGCACAGTATTTCACTTTTTCTATCTGTTAAAACATGAGTGCAGAATCATGGCTCCCATTTCAGCTGGCCGTTGTCCAGCCGGAACCGGTGCCCATTGATTTTAGCATCCCGCAGCAGCTGTATTCCGGGGACATAAGAATCCTTGCCGGGACAAAGGGGATAAAAACCCAATGAAGAAAATATATACCAGCCCGCGGCGGTGCCATTGTCTTCATCCCCCGGGAAGCCGCCGTCTCCGCTGCTGAAAGTTTCTTCAGCCAGCCGCTGTACCCAGTAATTGGTTTTTTCCTGGGCTCCCAGCGCGGCGTATAGATAGGGAAGATGAAAGCTGGGCTGGTTGGAGATGGCGCACTGGCCAAAATCCAGCGCCGCCATTTCGCTCATTTCGTGAATTTCAAAGCCGTATCCTCCGACATGATACAACGGCGGGGCGGCAAACAGCTCATCCAGCTTGGCGATCAGCTTTTCCCTGCCGCCGTAGAGAGCGGCCAGCCCATTCACATCGTGATAAACGGCAAAGGAATTCTGCCATGGTCCTCCTTCGGTATATTCTCCACCCCAAGCAAAGGCATCAAAATCCGGCGCCATTCGCCCTTCCTCATCCCGACCGCGCATGAAACCGGTAATGGGATCGAACAGATGACGATAATTTCCACTGCGGAAACGGAATTCCGCCTCCACATCTTTTTTCCCCAATACCGCCGCTACCTGGGCGATACAAAAATCGCCATAGGCGGCATCCAGGGTGTGATTTACCGACTCGGGACACTTATTTCGGGGGATGTAGCCCAGCCGACGGTATTCATCCACGCACCGCCGACCGAATCGGGGATCCTGGGAAACGGTGGTAGCATGCTTCAGCATCCCTTCCAGCGCTTCTTCCCAAAGGGCAGGGGATCCCACTCCCCGAACCGCCGCCTCGGCGATTACTGCATCAATTAAGGTGCCGGGCATGATACCCATTTCGCCGCCGGAGGGCCAGCGGGGCAGCCAGCCGGTGTCTCGGTAGATCTGCACAAACCCTTCCAGTATCTCGGCATAGGCATCAGGCAGGGTCAGCGCCAGCAGCGGATAGACGGTGCGGTAGGTATCCCAAAACCCGTTATCGGTGTAACAGACGCCCCGCTTGACGCCGCCGCCAACGCCATCATAATGAATGGGCTCTCCTGCGCCGTTAAGCTCGTAAAATTTATGCGGATAGAGATGCATTCTATACAAACAGGAATAAAACGTCCGCTTTTGCTCTTTTGTATAAGGCTCTATCTCTATGGAGGACAGAATGTTTTCCCATCTTTCCGCCGCCAGCCGCGACTGTTCCTCAAAGGAGCCGCCGCATTCCTTTTCCAGATTGTGGATCGCCTGTTCTTCACTGATATACGAGATAGCCAGCCGAACGGTGGCCCGGGAAGAGCCCAGTCCTACAAAGATACCTGTCTGATCACCGCTGACTGCTATTCCCTGGGTACAGGTTCCTTCATATAAAATATAGGTCTCTGCCTCATTCATCGGGCAGTCAAAGCGCAGGGCAAAATAGGTACGGAAATTCTGCGGCATGGGAACGCTGTGAGCATTGGTGAAACCGGTGAGCAGCCGGGCCGACGCATCCAGGCGATAGCCGCATTCTCCGGTTATCGGCAAAATCGCCAGCCGATGAGCGCCGCTGCCACGAAAGGTGAGCCGGATTACCGCCCCTCTCTCGGCGGGAGTCAGCTCCAACAGCGCCTGATAACGGAGAAAATCCAGCTGCAAATAATCCGGTCGCAGCACCGCTTCCTCCGGCCGATAACCGGACCAGCGGCGGGCTCTGTCGGCTTGGGGCTCCCCGCATTGGGGCATCAGCAAAAAATGGCCGTAATCGCCCACCCAGGGACTGGGCTGATGGGTCAGGCGCACGCCTTCCAGTGACCGGTCGTCGGGATGATAAAACCAATTGCCCCGTCCGCCGTCAGTCTGAGGGGTAAAACCGGCCATGGCGAAGGGAAGCTGGGTCAGGGGAAGGGTATTGCCGCGGGAAAAACGCGGCTGAGATTGGCTGCCTTGTTTCACATTGACAAAGGGTATCAACGCCATAGGAAACCTCCGTTTTTACAAGGATATATCGACGGGCTAAGTTTTAGGGCACCGTGTTTTCCTCAGATGCCTCGGTTTTTACCAAGAAGGTTAAAATTTTCTTTGGCCCGAAGGTGACCTGCACCTGATCGCGACCCAAATAGTCGTCCCCTCGTTCGGATAAAGCGGTACGGAAAATCTGTCCCTTCACCCGTAGCTGGGCGTTCACCTCTTCGTCGGAGAGATTGACATACCGCAGAATGATTCCCATGCCGTTTTCCGCCTTTTTCATGGCGGTGAGCAGAATTCCTTCTCCTGACATATCGGCGAAAGAGACCGCATCCGGTATGCGGACCTGGAAGTAAGGATCGGGGAGATAGAAGAGTTCCTCCAGCCGGGTATCCTGCACCGCTGTGCGGCCGCCGGAGAATTTCCGGCTGTCGCAGGAGGTGAAGCAGACCTGCAGCGGATTGCGGAAAACCTTAGCCTGCAGTGGCACGCCAGCGTGAATCACGTTTCCGGCATAGACGGCCACGCCCACCCGGCCGCTGATGGTGCGCAGGCATTGGTTGGCAGGGCAGCGCCATTGATCTCCACTTTCAAACTGATGGGTACCGAAGTTGCGATTGATCACGCCGGTGCTGCGCACCAAGGTGAAAGCCAGGGTTTGGCGGTCGTCCAGATGCTCATATTCATGTGTTCCCTCGGTGAATACCGTCACGCATTTGCCATCTCCCTGAAGCGCAGCAAAGGAAGTGTTGGGCAGTACCCGGCTGAGAGTACGGGGAAAATGGGTATCATCGCCGTTTATCTGGATATCGAAAGGGGTATCCGCCAAGCTGAACGTACTCTGAATACCGGTGTTGATCAGAAGACGGATACGATGATCCGCCGCCCGGTTCTCCAGAACATAGCCGATCTCCAGCACCGGGTCGCCCCGAGTGACTGTCAGGGTCAGGGCGATGCTGCAATCCACCCTCTCCGCAGCTCGTTCCAACCGGTCGAAACAATAGTAAGCGGGTACGGTCAGGGAGTGGCGGATGATTACGCTTTGACGCCAGGCACTCCATTCCCCAATTTCCACGACAGCATCGTCGGTGGAATAGATAGCGGGTTCTCCATCTTCCGGGACATAGACATAGGCATCTCCCCGATCGGCGGTTTCTTCCAGGCGCACGGCATTGTCCACCCGGTGGCCTGTGCGTTTGTCCAGAAGGTTCACTCGTCCGCCGGTAACGGTAAGGGCGATATATTCGTTTTCCAGCGTCATCGGCTGCGCGGTGTCGGGCCTCTCCAACGATGGGGCCAATGGAACGTGGATGGCGTGCGGCTTGACGATGAATCCGCTTAGGGAGAGCGGTGCGGTTTCGGGAAGCAGCAGATCGACGGTGAAGCGATCCACATCCAGTACTCCGGGAAGATTAATCGGTGAAAAAACATCCAGCCGGGCTTTTTGATGAGAGATCACCAGAAAATCCACCGGGTTGCCCTGATTGTCTGCGATGGTAAAACCGGCCACCTTTTCCTGTACGGGAAAATCCATCGTCACCCGTACCAACCCGCCCCGGGCAGCTTCGGTGGTGTTGAGGACCGTCAGAATATAATTTTCCGGTAAAAAATCTTTCAGCTCCATGTGCTGGGCTGCTAACAGCAGTCCCCGGCGCATCAGCTCCTCTGCGGTATCTTCTATCCGCTCAAAGTTATCCTCCATGTGGCGATGAACTTCGTCCCGGCTGCAGCCGCAGATGGAATCGTGGGGATGATTCTTGATCAGCTGCTTCCACAGATAGCGAAAGTGATCCAGAGAAAAAGCGCCTTTGGCACCAGCCATTTCCAGCATGGCGTAAAGGGGTTCCAGCCTACATTCCAGCATGTTCTGGGCCAGCACATTTGCCCGTTTCAGATAGCCTCGGGAGGACCAGCAGCCTTTGAGCAGTTCGTAATCCTCGCCCATGCGCAGTTCCCCACGGACAGTTTCCAAGGCCACATCATGATCGCTGATATATTGCCGGACATGGTGGATATAATCCTGCAGTTCCATCTGCAGGACCTGTTGATCCGCCGGCAAACGGCGGTTCATCCCTTCCAAAATGGGCAGAAGATTATCCTGTGCCTCCAGATGATCCACCCCATTCATCAGCAGATAATAGGGGGTGGAGGCATGGCCGTCAAAGCCGCGGTCCGCTACAGAGATCTGTATCATGGCACGGTCTATATCATCGGAAAAACGCTGAGCATTGTTGTACCAGTAGGTCATGTGGATCGCCAGCAGCCGGGTGTCGTCCGCTCCCCGCCAGAAGAATTCGGAGGGAGTGTTGACGCGCTGGCGCTCCCTGCCCTCTCCGGTCATCTTAGCGTAACCGCGGCCGAAGACGAAGGAATCCACCTGAAATCCATCCAGAATCTGAGGCAGCTGGGAGATATTTCCGAACTGGTCCGGCGCGTAGCCCACTCGGGCGCAGCGGCCGAATCGTTCTGCGACGCGCACCCCCTCCAGCAGATTGCGAATCGTCGCCTCACCGCTGGTAAGATAGAAGTCGTTCTGTACATACCAGGGCCCCACAATCAACCGGCCCTCTGTAATGTAGCGGCGCAGTTCCACCTCACGGTCAGGGCGGACTTCCAGATAATCCTCCAGCACTACTGTCTGAGCATCCAGGTGGAAGATATATGCCGGATATTTTTTCAGTGTTTCCAGGCATCGGTCAATAAGATCCACCAGCCGCAGCCGGAAAATTTCCAAAGGCGCATACCACTCCCGATCCCAATGAGTGTGAGAGATAACAGCATAGATTTTCACTTCAATCACCCTTTCACGGCATAATCCATATAGATAAGGCGATTATAACAATATTGTTTCGATTGGTAAATACCTTTTATAAAACGATAAGACTCCACTGTTTTAAATGAATCATCCGCGCTGGGAGCGGCCAGTTCAGCCGCTGCCGTCATATAGAAAGCAAAACATATTATCGCAGAATTACTAATAGTCTTCAGCTGTGGAACAACAGTCGCCGATAAGAATTCTATACGGTAATGCTGCATTAAAAGCGGTCTCCGATTACCAGGAGACCGCTTCAATGAAGGTGCGATTCTATTAGGAAAATAACGTTCGCATCCTATCGGTATAGTACAGAACGTTATCCCAGAGGGCGTCGGAGGGCAGCGGCGCATCGGGGCAGGGGAGAATACCGCCTTGTTCGGTCAGACGATACATTCGTCCTATCTCCCGGTCCACATCCTCGCGGCTTCCGGAAAAGGCATGGGGGTCCATGCCGCCGATGTAACTGGTTCGCCGTCCGAAACGCAGCCGCCAGAGCTCCAGTTTTTCTATACCGCCGGAACCGGACAGAGGATACAGCAAATTGAGACAGCCTTCCTCCAGCAGTGGTTCCAACGTCTCCCAGTCCATACCGGACAGAGAAAGAAATTCGATCCCCATCTCCCGGAGAGGGCCGGACAGTTCCCGATAAAAGCAGCGAAGGGTCTGGAGCATATCCGCGGGAAGTGCGGCAGCGGCAGGGTTTTCCTCAAAAACAAGTACCGCTGGAACCCTTTCATCGCATATGCCGCTGATTTGGTCCCGCAGGCTGCGGATGACGGTGGGCAGCCGTTCTTCCATCTCTTTGCGTCCGCCGGCAGGCGAATGGTTCAACAGATGGGCGTATAAGCCGCAGACGCAGAGTACAAAGGGCGCATCCTTGTCGCCGGCATTGGGGGAAAAGCGAACAGAAAGCCGTCCGCAGGCCGCAGGAAGCTCCTGCTCGCAGCATATCGGTGTTAAATCCCAATCAAATCCCAGCTGCCGGTAAATCTTTTCGGCCGGACTGCCGATAGGAAGGTATCCTTCCCGCGTCCATTTTGCGATGGTATCGGCCTCAAAACCCAGGCATGCCAGGGGCAGAACATCATATGGACGATAATGCAGAACGGCAAGCAGCGAGTTGCCAGCCTCCATAAAAATTCCGCCTTTCTGTCAGAATATGCGTTTTACTCCCCGATTTCCAAAACAGGA
>ENA-UONZ01003124-UONZ01003124.1-human-gut-metagenome-genome-assembly--contig:-C93old-NODE-3124-length-11209-cov-5.039717_pt1 | contig 11209 bp, 9 predicted proteins | sample MGYA00242468_ERZ724015 | MGnify/ENA metagenome assembly ERZ724015
TCGTATCCTCCATGGCTCCCCGGGGCCAGTAGGTGGTGGATTTTATTCCCTGCTCCGCCAGATAGTTCTGCACCATGTCACGATTGGCTGCATATACGGTAAAGTGGCTGGGAACGGTTCCCTCGGGCAGCCGGGGGAACACCACCGTAATCTGTGGATGATCCGGCATATGTTCCAGCAGATAGCGGTAGTTGGCCCGCCTCCGCTCCTTTAAACGGTTAAAGTCATAGCGGCGGATGATATCCTCAGATTCATCATCGCTGCCATAGCTGTCAAAGATGCGGCGCAGCATCATCTCAGCCTCCCAGAAGGAGTCATTCAACTGCTGTATGGTTTGTCCGCCGTCGCAGGACATCCGCTGCCGGTTTCCCTCCATGAGCCTGGCACGCAGGGCCAGATGAGTCGTGTCCGGCTCTCTCACCGGCAGGGTGAATTTTCCCTTGAGTTTGAGGGCAAAACCTCCGGCGGATATGCCGATCCATTTCCTCAGGCTGCCGACCACATAGTCGCAGCAGGGGTCCACCCCGTCGGCGGAGAAGATGGAGTGGGTGGCATCCTCGATAATGACGATGCCTCGCTCCGAGCATTTCCGGATGAAATTCCGGTCATAGTTGCAGAAGCCGTAGTAGCCGCAAAGGTTGACGACGCTGATTTCCTCCAGGGCCGCTTCGTCAAAGACCGGGGTCATATCTCTGGAAACACCGTAGAATTTAAGCTGGTAGCCCGCCTTCAGGAAGGGGGCCAGCACCGTCTCACAGGTGTACACGGGGACGTAGGCGACTTTTTTTTGATCGGTCAGGCAGATATCCTCCAGGGCATAGTAGTTTGCGCAGCGGCCGGACATGAAATAGCCCAGATCGCCTTCAGGCGGGCAGAGGGATTCCAAAAAATGGTTTTCGACTTCGGGCAGTGGCTCGTAAGTAAAAAATCCGCCGATCTGTTTCATATTGCAGTACCTCCCGGAATATAGGCCCCCGCAGACGCTTTCTCCACATGTGTGTGCGCGCCACGAGGACATATTGATTTTGTGTAAGGACAAGTATAGCATGGTATTGGGAAAAATTACAATAGAAAATGTTGACAAAACTATAATAATGTAAAAAAGATACAATGATTGTTGACAATTTTAAGAAATTGTTTTATTATTAGAACGAAGCAAGGGAGTTTCAAGTCCTTAAGCTTCTTTTTTGTTATTATGGTTCCCGGCCTTTGATTTCGGATGGGAAGCAACCATAATCCTTTGCTGCGTTAAAACTCCAAACAAACGAGGAATGGAGAGAGAAATATGTACAAGTATCTGTTGAAAAGACTGCTTATGCTGATTCCGGTCATTATCGGCGTGACGTTCATTGTATTTTTCATTTTGAACCTGTCGCCGGGAGACCCGGCGGCGATTATTCTGGGCGACCAGGCGACCGCGGAGGCGCTGGCAATGAAGCGGGAGGAGCTGGGTCTGAATGATCCGCTGCTGGTCCGCTACGGCCGCTATATGTTTGCCATGCTCCAGGGAGATCTGGGCACCTCCTACAAAAATAATCTGAGCGTGTGGGCGCAGGTGATGGAGCGCTTCCCCAACACGGCGGTGCTGGCCATTGCCGGTATTCTGGTAGCCATCCTCATTGGAATTCCCACGGGCATCCTGTCCGCCAAGAGACAGTATTCCATGATTGATAACACTGCTATGTTATTCTCCCTCATCGGCGTGGCTATGCCCAATTTCTGGTTTGGCCTGCTGATGGTGATTATCTTCGCCCTTCACCTGGGCTGGCTGCCTTCTCAGGGTATGGGGGAGGGATTTATTCCACTGATTAAAAGCCTGATTCTTCCTGCGGTGACGCTGGGAACCGGAGCCGCGGCCATGATTACGCGTATGACCCGTTCCTCCATGCTGGAGGTGATCCGGCAGGATTACATAGACACGGCCAGAGCCAAGGGCGTTTCCGATCAAAAGATCACCACCCGTCATATGCTGAAAAACGCCATGATCCCAATCATCACTGCGGTGGGACTTCAGTTCGGAACCCTGCTTGGCGGAGCCATGCTGACGGAGACCGTATTCTCCTGGCCGGGACTGGGACGGTTGATGGTGGATTCCATCAAGTCAAAGGATATTCCCATGGTGCTGGGTTCGGTTATTTTCCTGGCGATCATGTTTACCGTGGTCAACCTGGCGGTGGATATCATATACGCCTTCGTGGACCCGCGGATCAAATCACAATATAAGAGAAAGTAGGTGCAGCTCATGGGAAAGAAACATCTGATTGCCGTGGAAGCGGAAGGCAGCCAGCGCTCGCTGTGGGGCGAGGCCTGGCGCAGATTTAAAAAGAACCGGATGGCCATGATCGGTATGTATTTCATTCTGACCCTGGTGTTTATCGCCATTGCGACTATTATTATAGATGCAGTTACGGGAAAGTCGATTTATCTGAATTACGTGGTCAAGCAGAACCTGAGAGGACGCCTCCAGGGCCCCAGTCTGGCCCATCCCTTCGGGTTGGATGAGTTCGGGCGGGATATGCTGCTTCGTATGCTCTGGGCGGTGCGCTACTCCCTGTTTATGGGGACGGTTGCCATTATCATTTCCTGTATTTTTGGCGGTCTGCTGGGGGCTTTCGCGGGATATTACGGGAAAACGGCGGACAATATCATTATGAGAATCATGGATATTCTTCTGGCGATTCCCTCCATGCTGTTGGCCATTGCCATTGTGGCAGCCCTGGGAACCAGCATCACCAACGTGCTCATCGCCATCGCCATCTCCTATGTGCCCACCTTCGCCAGAACGGTCCGGGCGTCGGTGCTGACGGTGAAGGATCAGGAGTTCATCGAAGCCTCCCGGGCCATCGGATGCAGCGATTGGCGCATCATTCTTAAATACGTGATTCCCAATTCCATGGCGCCTATTATCGTCCAGGTGACACTGGGAATCGCAGGAGCCATCCTCTCCATCGCAGGACTTTCCTTCCTGGGCCTCGGCATTCAGCCGCCTACCCCTGAGTGGGGCGCGATGCTGTCCAATGCCCGCAGCTATATCCGCGACGCATGGCACGTGACCATTATCCCGGGCATGGGCATTATGCTGACCATTCTGGCTCTGAACCTGGTGGGTGACGGGCTGAGGGACGCCCTTGACCCGCGTTTGAAGAGCTGATGAAGAAAGGATGGGTATGACATGGCAGATAAACCATTATTGGAAGTAAAGGACCTGGTCATCCACTATGAGACGGATGACGGGGTAGTGAAGGCGTTAAACGGCGTCAATATACAGATCGGAGTGGGGGAGACCCTGGGCCTGGTAGGAGAGACAGGGGCGGGAAAAACCACTCTGGCCAAGGGAATCATGGGTCTGATCCCCAACCCTCCGGGGAAAATTTTAAGCGGAGAGGTGCAGTTTGAGGGACAGGATCTTTTGACCATTGGCAAGGAAGGCATGATGAAAATTCGGGGCAGAGATATCTCCATGATCTTCCAGGACCCCATGACCTCTTTAAACCCGGTGCTGACCGTGGGCGAGCAGATTCTGGAGGTGATTGAGATCCATAATCCCGGCCTGTCCAAACAGGAATCCAGGAAATGGGCGGAGAACATGCTGGAGCGGGTGGGAATCCCGGCGGAGCGGTTCGGAGAGTATCCCCACCAGTTTTCCGGCGGCATGAAGCAGAGAGTGGTCATCGCCATCGCCCTGGCCTGCAATCCCAAGCTTCTGATTGCAGACGAGCCGACCACGGCCCTGGACGTGACCATCCAGGCCCAGGTACTGGAGATGATCTATCAACTGAAGTCAGAGAACAATACCTCGATGATCCTGATCACCCATGATCTGGGCGTGGTTGCCCAAAATTGCGATTACGTGGCCATCATCTACGCGGGCGAGGTGGTGGAATACGGATCGCTGCGGGAGATTTATAAGGACACGAAACACCCATACACGGAGGGGCTGTTCGGTTCAATCCCCAGCCTCACAAGCGACGTAACGCGGCTGCAGGCCATTGACGGCATGATGCCTGATCCCACCAGGCTGCCTGAGGGCTGCGTCTTCTGTGAAAGATGTAAATACGCGACTCCTGAATGCTCCAAGTCCCATCCCGGGATGGTGTCCCTGGGCGGCACCCATCAGGTGCGCTGCCTCCGATACGGCCATCAGGCTTCGGATATGAACTGAGGAAGGAGATTTACATATGCTGGAAGAGAAGAAAGAGCTTTTACGCGTAGAGCATTTGAAGAAATATTTTACAACGCCCAAGGGTACCCTTCATGCGGTGGACGACGTGAATTTCTCCATCCGCGCAGGCGAAACCCTGGGCGTGGTGGGAGAGTCCGGCTGCGGCAAGTCCACCATGGGCAGGGCCATACTGCGGCTTCACGAGCCTACGGCGGGCAAGGTGTATTTTGAGGGAAATGACATTCTGGGCTATAACAAGAAGCAGCTGAAGGAACTGAGGAAGGACATGCAGATCATCTTCCAGGACCCCTTCGCCTCCTTAAACCCCAGAATGACGGTCAGCGAGGCCATCATAGAGCCGCTGCTGGTACAGGGAATCTACAAGTCCAGCGAGCGGGCGGCCATCATCAGCCGGGTGGATGAGATCATGAACCTGGTGGGACTGGCAAAGCGCCTGGTCAATACCTATCCCCATGAGCTGGACGGCGGACGCCGCCAGAGAATCGGCATCGCCAGGGCGTTGGCGGTGAACCCCAAGTTCATCGTGTGCGACGAGCCGGTATCCGCCCTGGACGTATCGATCCAGGCCCAGATTCTGAATCTGATGCAGGATCTTCAGGAGGAACTGAACCTGACGTACATGTTTATCACCCACGACCTGTCCGTGGTCCGGCATTTCTCCAACAATATCGTGGTGATGTACCTGGGTCAGATGGTGGAGTGTGCGCCTGCGAAAACTCTGTTTAAGAACCCCTTGCATCCTTATACCAAGGCATTGCTGTCCGCGATCCCGGTTCCGGACCCGGATTTCAAAATGGAGCGGATACCGCTCAAGGGAGAACTGACGTCGCCCATCAACCCGGACCCGGGCTGCAGGTTCGCCAAGCGCTGTCCCTATGCCACAGAGGCCTGCACCAGCAGGGAGATGACGTTGATGGAGCTGGAGCCGGAGCATTTTGTCAGCTGCCGGATGATTCAGGAACAGAGATAAATTCCGGCTGAATCCGGTATTTATAGATAGGAAAGCTGCCGCCGGTCCCTGCTGGGCCGCCGGGCAGCGCAAGCAAAAAAGAGAGGAGCAAAAGTATGAGAAAAACATGGAAAAAGGCGATTGCATTATCCCTGATTGCCGCAATGGCAGTTAGCGCGGCAGGCTGTTCCAAATCAGGACAGACCCCCGCGGACGGCGGCGCCGCCACCGAGGCCGCATCAAAGGAGGCCGCAGGAGATACAACAGGAGGCGGCTCCGGAGAGTACAAGGACACCTTGGTATGGGCGCAGGGCGCGGACGTGACCTCCCTTGACCCCCATCAGGGTAAGGAGACTCCGGCCGTTGAGGTGACGGACCAGATTTTCGACACCCTGACCGTGGTTGACGCGGCCACCGGAGAGCTTCAGCCCCAGATCGCGGAGAGCTGGACCCAGAATTCCGAAACCTCCTACACCTTCAATATCCGCAAGGGCGTGAAGTTCCATGACGGTTCTGAGGTAAAGGCTGAGGACGTGAAATTCTCCCTGGAGAGAGCCATCAATTCCGCGGCTGTTTCCTATATCGTGGACTTTATCGACAAGGTTGACGTAGTGGACGACTATACGGTAAATGTGGAGCTGAAGGCGCCCTACGCCCCGGCCCTTAGAAACCTTTCCGTTCCCTTTGCGGCCATCGTGCCCAAGGCTGCCGTGGAGGCCAACGAGGCGGAGTTTGTGCTTCATCCCATCGGTTCCGGTCCCTACAAGTTCGTAGAGTGGAAGCAGGGCGATTCCGTTACCCTGGAGCGCTTTGACGATTACTACGCAGGAGCGGCTGAGACCCAGAAACTGGTGATGAAGGTGATCCCCGAGGCATCCCAGAGAACCATCGCCCTGGAGACCGGCGAGGTGGACCTGGCCTACGACCTGCTTCCCAACGACCTGGAGAAGGTGAGAAGCAATTCCGATCTGCAGCTGTTCGAGGCTCCGTCCCTGACCTGCTACTATATCTCCATGAATATGAACAAAGCGCCCTTTGACAACCAGCAGGTAAGAGATGCCATCAACTACGCCATCGACCGCCAGCTGATCATCGACACCATTGCCAGCGGCTCCGGCGAGCCGGCCGACGCCATCATCGCTCCGGCCGTATTCGGCTATTACAGCCCCGGCGCATATGAGTATGATCCCGAGAAGGCCAAGGCCCTGCTGGCTGAGGCGGGCTATCCCAACGGCTTTGAGACCAGCATCTGGGTGAACGACAACCAGACCCGCGTTGAGGTGTGCCAGGCTGTACAGGCTATGCTTCAGGAGGTTGGAATCACCTGCGGCATCGAGGTGATGGAATTCGGAAGCTTCATTTCCAGAACCACCGCCGGCGAGCACGACATGGGTTACTTCGGATGGGTGACCTCCACAACCGACGCGGACTACACCTATTATTCCCTGGAGCACTCCTCCCAGCAGGGCGCGGCAGGAAACCGTACCTTTATCAATGATCCTGAGGTTGACAAGCTGGTTGAGACCGGCAGAACCAGCGCGGATGAGTCTGTCAGACTGAAAGCATATGAGGAGCTGGCTGTGAAGCTGAAAGAGATCAACAACAACGCGCCCGTCTACTACAGCACCATTACCGCAGGCGCAAACGCCAAGGTAGAGGGCTTTGTGATGGATCCCATCGGCTATCACAAGCTGGATCGCGTAAAGGTAGGGAAATAAGAGAGGTCAAAGGAGACAAGCAGCATGAGATTATCTAAGATTACATGGCCTGCGGCAGAGCGTTATTTTAAGGAAAACGACATGGTGATCCTTCCCATCGGAAGCACAGAGTGCCACGGACGCCATATGCCGCTGGGAACCGACACACTGATCCCGGACAAGATTCTGGACCTGATTGAGGAGAAGAACGACAACATCCTCATTGCGCCCATGATCCCCTACGGAGCCTGCCAGTCCCTGGCAGACTATCCGGGGACCATCAACATTGATCCCGACGTGCTGTACCAATACGTGTACCAGATTGTGGACGGGCTGTACAAGCACGGCGCACGTAAGATTCTGGTGCTTAACGGCCACGGAGGCAATATCAAGACCATCGAGCGCATCGGCCTGGAATTTGACAAAAAGGGCGCCATGGTGGTGATGCTCAACTGGTGGCTGATGGCCTGGGATATGAAGCCTGAGTGGAAGGGCGGCCACGGCGGCGGCGAGGAGACTGCGGGAGTCATGGCGGTCGATCCGTCCCTGATCGATATGAGCCAGATCGACCTTCCTCTGGAGATGGCCAACATCACGGACAATCTGGTTGCCACCGGCTTCCGCACCGTCCGCTTCAAGGGCGTGGAGATTGAAGTCCTGAGGAATACCCCGAAGGTGACGGACAACGGCTGGATCGGACCCGATCACCCCAACACAGCGACTCCGGAATGGGGACAGGAAATGGTGCAGACCACTGCCGACTACATTGTGGACCTGGTTGAGGAGTTAAAAAAGGTTAAGCTGTAACACACGGCAAAGACTGGAGGTAATGATGGCAAACATTAAAGAAATAGAGGCGTTGACCAACGCCTTCGGTCCCAGCGGTTTTGAGGAAGAGGTCATCCGCGAGGTGAAGAACTGGTGCCGGGGACTGGACGTGAAAAACGACGCCATGTACAACGTGTATGCGACCATGAAGAACAGGAAGGAGGGACGTCCGGTAATTATGCTGGACGCCCATCTGGACGAATGCGGCTTCATGGTGCAGTCCATCCTGGAGAACGGGCTTTTGAGCATCCTGATGCTGGGGGGCTTCCACCTCACCAGCCTGCCCGCCCATTCCGTCATTGTGCGGACCCGGTCCGGGAAAAAGCACAGGGGGATCACCACCTCCAAGCCGGTGCATTTTCTCACTCCGGCCCAGAGGAACGACAATTCCCTGGACATTGAGGACATTCTGGTGGACGTGGGCGCCAGCAGCCGGGAGGAGGCCATGGAGGTCTACGGAATCCGGCCGGGTGATCCCATTATGCCGGATGTGAGTTTTGAGTATCACGAGGAAAACGGCATCATGTACGGCAAAGCCTTTGACAACCGTCTGGGCTGCGTCAGCATCATCGAAACCATGCAGGCCTTAAAGGACGAGGCGGACCGGCTGGCAGTGGACGTGGTAGGAGCGTTTGCGGCTCAGGAAGAGGTGGGCACCAGAGGGGCCACCGTGACCGCCCAGCAGGTGCAGCCAGACCTGGCGATTGTGTTCGAAGGCTCTCCTGCGGACGACTTTTTCTTCCGGCCGGGACTGGCCCAGTGCAGCATGAAGGGCGGAGTTCAGATCCGGCACATGGACAACAGCTATATTTCCAATGTGGAGTTCATCCGTCTGGCCCAGGAGGTGGGCGACCGGTGCGGGATTAAGTACCAGGACGCAGTGCGCCGGGGCGGAAGTACCAACGCAGGTAAGATCAGCCTGACTGGAAAAGCGGTCCCCGTGCTGGTGCTGGGCATCCCCTCCAGATATGTGCACAGCCACTACAATTTCTGTGCAGCTGAGGACGTGGACGCCACGGTCAGCATGGCCGTTGAGGTAATACGGGCATTGGACCAGGAGCGCATTGCGCGGATTTTAAGAAGTGACATGATCTGAATCAACATCCCTGTTGGGATCGGGCTTTACAGCATTGCCCGCCCCAACAGGGATATTTTCCTATAAAAAAGGGGTTAAAATACAAAAAATCCGCTTATTTTTGTCCGTATCCCAGGTGCCAACTCTGATAATCTTTACATATAGGCGAGAGGCGGTCATCAGCGGATTTCGTTTGACGGCTGCGGCTATTGCGGCTCCAAACATAAAATTTCTATTGAATAAGGAGGGTAATCACATGAGGGTTGGATTTATTGGATTGGGTATTATGGGTAAACCCATGGCAAAGAATCCTTTCCCTTTAAAAAGGGATGATTGTGTGTCGCGCATATTATGCAGGCTGATAGCCAAAGGAGACAAATACCCATGAAGCCGTTAAAACTGAATGAATTTTTCAATTACCGTTTTCTGTCAAATCTTACCTGGTCCCCGGACGGAAAGGCGGCCGCAGTTACAGTGACCACCGCCAACCCGGAGGACAACGGTTACGATCAGAACCTGTGGCTATACAGGGGAGATGGGTTTCGGCAGTTTACGGCGCTCAACAAGGAGAGCTCCTTCATTTGGGATGATGAGAATACCATCCTGTTTGCAGGCGCCAGGCTGGCTTCCGATCAGAGGCGCATGGAAACGGAGGAAATCACCGTATTCAACCGCATCAGCATCCACGGCGGCGAAGCGGTCAAGGCTTTTACGCTGCCCGTAAAGGCGGTCGGTATCAAAAAGCTGTCCGACGGCCTTTACCTGATCACAGCCAGCTGCGACGCCGGAGCGCCGGATTATTACAAGATGAGCAGCGAGGAACGGGCCGCGGTCCACAAGGCCAAAAAGGCCAATGCGGACTATGAGATCTTTGACGAGATCCCCTTCTGGTACAATGGCAGCGGCATCATCAACAAGCTGAGAAACCGCCTGTTCCTGTTTGACGAGAGGACGGGGGAAATGAAACCGATCTCCGAACCGCTGTTTAACGTCAACAGCTATACCGTGGCAGGCGATCTGATCGTATACAGCGGAGAGTCCTATCAGACCAGGCGCACGGACCGGGAATCCTTCTACAGATACCGGATCGGGGATGAGGCCAGTCAATGCATCAACGACAGCCGGAGCTACAGCGAGTGCAGCCTGTTTGCGGTGGAGAATACCATCGTGCTGATCGGCGCTTCGCGCGTGCGCTACGGCGAATGTGAAAACCCATATTTCTATACCTTGTGCCCGGAAACCGGGGAAATCAAGGTGCTGGCCGAAACCGACCTGTACGTCGGCAACAGCACCAACAGCGACTGCCGCTACGGCAGAACCAGGGCCGCGAAGGCTGTGGGAGACAAGCTCTATTTTATCTCCACCCAGAGAACCTCCTCTTACCTTTACAGCATGGATCTGACCGGCAAGGTGGAGCTGGTGTTGGAAAGAGAGGGCTCCATCGACGATTTCGACCTTGTGGACGACTCTGTTTTGCTGACCGGCATGTATGATATGAAACTGCAGGAGATCTATACGTACAGCCTGGCGGACAGAACCATGAACCAGGTGAGCCGCTTTAACCAGGAGGTACTGGAAGACAAATATGTAGCGGAGCCGGAGCCTGTCGCCTTCACGCTGAACGGTGTGGAGCTGGACGGCTGGATTTTAAAGCCCATGGATTACGACCCGGGCAAGTCCTATCCCGGCATCCTGGACATCCACGGCGGCCCCAAGACCCTCTATTCCCCGGTTTTTGTCCATGAGATGCAGTATTGGGCGGGGAAGGGCTATTTTGTGTTTTTCTGTAATCCAGAGGGCAGCGATGGACGGGGCAACGACTTTGCTGATATCCGGGGAAAATTCGGCACCAAGGATTACGACGGCATCATGAAATTTGTGGATGAGGTTTTAGCCAGGTATCCGCAGATTGACCCGGCCCGCCTGGGCGTTACCGGCGGGTCCTACGGCGGATTTATGACCAACTGGATCATCGGACACACCGGCCGTTTCGCAGCCGCAGCCTCCCAGAGATCCATTTCCAACTGGATTTCCTTCTACGGCACATCGGATATTGGCACTTCCTTTGGACCCGATCAGGTGAAGGCCAACATTTACGACGATTATGAGAAGCTGTGGCGGCAATCACCGCTGAAATATGCCAACAATGTGACCACCCCCACCCTCTTTATCCACTCGGACGAGGATTACCGCTGCTGGATTCCAGAAGGTATGCAGATGTACACTGCCATTGTGGACAGGGGCGTGGAGGCTAGAATGTGCTGTTTTAAGGGCGAAAACCACGAACTGAGCCGCTCGGGCAAGCCGCTTCACAGGGAAAAACGCCTTCAGGAGATCACGGACTGGATGGATAAATACACTTGTAAATAAGGAGCGCCTGTTTACACAGCGGCGCGGACGGGAGTGGAGCCTGCCGTGGATATGGAAAAGGCTGTGCAGCGAACGGTCTGAGGTGGAAAAACAGTCGAGTAAAAGGG